>VOFI01000451.1_pt1 | contig 10001 bp, 16 predicted proteins | sample 5384131 | NCBI WGS metagenome assembly VOFI01 (sample SAMN12384728, study PRJNA508395) | human gut metagenome | isolation source: healthy gut H | host: Homo sapiens
CAGCTTTTCGAGATTTTGCCCCAGTTGCCACGTTGCAACCGACTAATCTCTGTACATAAGCGTGACCGCCATGCCGTTTATCACGCCCATGAAAAACACCTTGATAGGCAGGTCAAGCAGAAGCGAGATAAAATTTCTTTTTATCAACAATTAAAGAACTCTTACGCCAACAACGCCCTCGATAGACTTGAAAGCGTCAGCATCAACGTCGCCTGTAACATCGAGCATTGTGTAAGCCCAGTCTTTCTTAGACTTGTTTACAAGGTTCTCGATATTTGCGCCCTTGTCAGATACAACAGATGTGATCTGTGCAATAAGTGCAGGAACGTTCTTGTGAAGCACGCAAACAAGGTGGTCGCCTGTTTTAGCAAGCTCTGCATTAGGGAAGTTTACAGAATTCTTGATAGTTCCCTTCTCGATGTAGTCGATAAGCTCGTGAGCTGCCATTGTTGCGCAGTTGTCCTCAGACTCAGGTGTGGAAGCGCCAAGGTGTGGAAGAACGATAACATTCTCCTCGCCAAGAACAACATCATCTGCAAAGTCTGTTACATACTTTGCAACCTTGCCGTCCTTGATAGCCTTTACAACTGCCGCACTGTTGATTCGATAGTGTTCTTTGTGTCAGGTGTATAAGGAACGTGGATAGTGATATAATCGCTGTTCTTGTAAATATCATTGATGTCAGCTGTTACCTTTACAGCAGGATCAAGCTGGATAGCTGCGTTTACTGAAAGGAATGGGTCATAGCCGATAACGTCCATGCCAAGTGCAACGGCTGCGTTTGCGATCTTTCCGCCGATAGCACCAAGACCGATTACGCCAAGAGTCTTGCCCAGTATCTCAGGACCTGCGAACTTAGACTTGCCGCCCTCAACTGTCTTAGGAGCGTCAGGAGTGCCCTTGAGTGATGCAGCCCATGCAGCAGCTTCTGTTATCTTTCTTTGAAGCAAGAAGAAGCGCACAAATAGCAAGTTCCTTAACAGCGTTTGAGTTTGCGCCAGGTGTGTTGAATACAACGATTCCCTGCTCTGCGCACTTCTCAACTGGAATGTTGTTTACACCTGCACCTGCTCTTGCAATAGCAAGCAGGCTCTCAGGCATTTCTTATCTCATACATTGTAAATTACCCTCTCTTATAATAAGGTTACGCTTATGCGTTCTCAGCCTCGAACTTCTTCATGAACTCAACGAGCTTCTGTACGCCTTCGATAGGCATTGCGTTGTAGATAGAAGCTCTCATACCGCCAACAGTTCTGTGACCCTTGAGGTTTACAAAGCCTGCTGCTGTAGCCTCAGCAACGAACTTCTTGTCAAGCTCAGCGTCGCCTGTTACGAATGGAACGTTCATAAGAGATCTGTCCTCAGGAACAACAGTGCCCTTGAAGAGCTTGCTCTGGTCAAGATAATCATAGAGTATCTTAGCCTTCTTCTCGTTGTGAGCCTTCATAGCCTCAAGACCGCCCATTTTCTTTATCCACCCTTGCCGCAGATGTAAATGCCATAGCAAGGAGGTGTATTGTAAAGAGAGTCAGCGTCAGCCTGAGTTTTCCACTTGAGCATTGTAGGTGTTCCCTCGAGAACATCGTCAGTGATAAGATCTTCTCTGATGATAGCAATAACAACGCCGGCAGGACCAACGTTCTTCTGAACGCCGCCGTAAATAACGCCGTACTTTGTTACGTCAACAGGCTCAGACAAGAAGCAGGAAGAAACGTCTGCAACAAGTGTGTGACCCTTTGTGTTAGGCAGAGTCTTGTACTTTGTACCATAAATAGTATTGTTCTCGCAGATATAAACATAGTCAGCGTCCTCTGGGATATCCAGATCTGAACAATCAGGGATATAAGAGAAAGTCTTGTCAGCAGAAGAAGCCACAGCAACAGCCTCGCCGTATTTCTGAGCCTCCTGATAAGCCTTCTTAGCCCACTGACCTGTGGGAACGGCTGAGAACTGCTGAGAAGCACCGCCCTGAAGGAACAGCACCTTATAGTTATCAGGGATACCCATAAGATCTCTGATGTCCTTTTCAGCTTCCTTGATGATGTCATCGAACGCCTTGGAACGGTGGCTCATCTCCATTACGCTCATACCTGTGCCCTTATAATCGAGCATTTCATCGGCAGCTTCCTTAAGCACTTCCTCAGGGAGTACAGCAGGACCTGCGCTGAAGTTATATACTCTACCCATTGTTAAACCCTCCATATAAATTAGTTTCTTAGTTTCATTATTTATAAAGACTATAAATATATAAATTAATAATAATATTATATGCCTTTTATAAAAAAAAGTCAAGGGCTGTCATATAAAAATACTCACTCGTCATAAGTTTTTGTACATATCAGCACATAAAGCAGCCCTGAAAACGTGCATTTTTTCACCTTACCTATGCCGTTATATATAATAAGCACTGAAAAGCATGAAAAATTAAAAAGAGGTTAAAATTTTTGGTATTCCTTGAAATCTCCACATTTGTGTAGTATAATGTAATCAATAAAATGCGACAGTTGTAAAAAAATCGGGGAACAATTGTCACTCTCAGGGAAAGAGGATATATATGCAAAAGATATTTTATGTTTCAAGAAATGAGGACAAAGCCCATGATGGAAAAGCCCCGGATATGGACAGATTTCAGCGAGTTGAAAAGCTCAACAGTCTGATCGCGGCAGGCTGGGCTATAAAGGAAATGAAAAAAGCGAAAACAGCAGCACATTCTTTGTGCTTGAGAAAGCAGACTAGACTTAAAATGGCGGCTATGCAGAGCAAGATGAAAACAGATAAACACCTGCCAATAACGCAGGCACGATGTTCCGCCAACAAGTTCGCCAGGTCTTTCAAGGCAGAGAAAAAACTTCAAGATAACAGGACGGTAGCCCCACCGTATGAAAAGTTTTATGTGCAGGACTAAATTTTGATGGTTTAGGGATAATTTCTGCAATGCAGAGAAAGAAACAGCAAAGTGCATGGGCGTGGACGAATATTATCTCATGGATAAGGAAGCAGAGAAAGTGCCTGTTGGTGCAAACAGACTTCTCTATCTGCCTTATCTCATGGGCGAAAGAACACCGCATCTTGACCCTGACGCAAGAGGAGTATTCTTCGGACTTTCCGCAATGCACACTAAGCGTGATATGCTGAGAGCAGTAATGGAGGGCGTATCATACTCCCTGAGAGATTGTGTTGAGGTATTCAGAGAAATGGATATCAACGTATCCGACATGATGGCATGCGGAGGCGGCGGAAGCTCACCGCTGTGGAGATCAATGCTCGCAGATCTTTACAACTGCCCTGTAAAAACAGCTTCATCGAAAGAAGGTCCCCCTTGGCGTAGCACTTCTTGCAGCAACAGGCGCAGGCATTTACTCATCAGTACCGGAAGCTTGTAAGGCAGTAGTAAAGACCGACAAGGTACAGCAGCCTGAAGCAGAGCGAGCACCTGAGTATGAGAAATACTACAAGCTTTACACAGAGATCTATCCTGCACTGAAAGCAGAATTTGCAAAGCTTGCGAAGATGTAATATAAAACCAAAAGCTCCGATTTGCCGTCGGAGCTTTTTTTGTGTTAGAATATTTCGACAACTAAAAAATGGCTCTCCACAATAGCGGAAAGCCGTTTTTACATATTGGTCGGAGTGACCTGATTCGAACATGCGACCTCTACCACCCCAAGGTAGCGCGCTACCAATCTGCGCCACACCCCGATATCGTATATATTATACCCGATTTGGATACAATAGTCAAGAGTTTTCAATCAAAATAAAAAAATTGCAAAAAAGGTATTGACATTCACATTCATTTGTGATATAATAAATAAGCAGGAGCAGTTCGGTAGCTCGTCGGGCTCATAACCCGAAGGTCGTTGGTTCAAATCCAGCCCCGCAACCAAAGTGAAAAGGCTGTTGCACTTGCGACAGCCTTTTTTGTTGAATAGTGCTAAAGATTTTCAAGCGCTATAATTTTTTATGTAATTCAGAAGCAAAATTTTCAAGAGCAGACTTAGACCAAATTAAATTCGATTGATTTTTTTCGAGTAAATCAAGGGTATAACTATAAGAAGCTTTATAAATTTCATAATCGGATATAGCAGTAAGAGTAATCAACCTTTTTTTTTCATAGTACGAATCCATTGCAAACATAAGCTGAAAGCATATCCTACTTAGTCTTTCTTCTTCAACATCATTATCTAAATTTAAAATAATATTTTGCCACTTTGCATTATAAACACGATACGCAAAAGCAAGAATATAATAATTATCAACAGTGTCAAATTTTTTCATTTTAATAAACCTTTCAACTTGACATTTAGTAAAATTTGTGTTATACTCGGATTTACAAAGCGGAGGATATCCGAGTTTGTGTGTGATTATGTAGTCGGTGTGTTTTGACGGATAGCCGACTACATTTTTTTTATGCTTCTTCAAGCATTTGTTTGAGTTCGTTAATCAGCTTTGATAAAGCTTCATATTCGCAATCAGCATGAATATTATAAGCCTTTTCGATAATAATTCTAAGCTGTTCACGCTTTGCATACTTTATCGCAAGTTCTGTAGCTGTAGGCATGTTCTGCATTATCCTCACTCCTTTCAATTTCCTCCGCTGTGAAAGTTACCTTTATCTCTTTCACTATATATATTATAGCATATTGCTAGCAATATATCAACAGGCATTTTGCATGAAATTTGCTAGCATTATATGTTGAAATTGTATATTGATAGCATTATAATTATATGATATAATAGAGCAAAGAGGTGATAACATGGTAAGCGAAGCACAAAAAAGAAAGCCACAAGCAAATATATTTCAAAAGCATATGACCAAGTATCTTTACGAATGCCAAAGGGCAAACGAGAAGAATACAAAGCCCATGCAGAACGGCAAGGCAAGAGCCTGAACGCCCTTATAATTGAACTACTCGAAAAAGATATGCAGGAGCATTAAGCCCCTGCATTTTTTTATTAATCATTTTCCTGCTGTTTTGCATAATCTATCATAAATTGAGGGGCGGAACAATTTTCACAAACAGTTGAATCCGTAAAATGATAAACACATTCATCACAGTAACCATAACAGCCGCACTCAAAAAAACCGCATTTCTTATTATCACACTTACCGAAATCAGTATTTTCCTTGCACCAAAAATTAAACTCTTTCATTTTCAACATTCCTTTCAAAATTCTCAATAATCATTTCAAGAACATAGCTCACATAAAGCAAAAACACCCCTATATGAGCCGTAAGCACTACCCTCATAAGTTATCACCCTTGTAAGGTGAAAGCTTATAGCCTATCGTTTTTGACATCTCAGCCTTATTTTCTGCCGATACATGAGTGTAAGTATCAGCCGTAAGCTTGTAGGTACTGTGACCGAGCCACTCCGAAACCTCTTTCATACTGAAACCGCTGTTAAGCATAAACGTTGCATTGCTGTGTCTAAGGTCATGTATACGAATTTTCGGTAAATCATTCTTGCGGAGCAAGTCTTGAAAGGCGTGCAGTACATAATCATAATGAAGTGGCATCCCCTCAGCGTTCACGCACACATAATTTCTTGTCTTGCCCAACGGAGCTTGTCTGCCATAAAGCTTTAGCAAATAATCAAGTTGTTCATCACTAAGAGGAAATTCACGGCGAGATTTTACAGTTTTCATTCTCTTGTTTTGACTTTCGACCCAGTGTCCGGACTTATAGTCTTTTATCCTCGTTCTTGTTTCACGGATATAAAGACAACGCCTGAGGAAGTCAACATTCTCCCACCGCAAACCGAGTATCTCAGACTTGCGAAGTCCAAACCACACAGCGAGACACAAAGCTTTCTATCTGAGTACCATAAGCAACACGCAGGAGCTTCAAGAGCTGTTCTTCTGTATAGTATGACATTTCATTTTCAACCTTTCTAGGAAGCGAAAAAGCCGTGTAAGGGTTTTTGCTTATAAAATCGTTCTTATATGCGTAATTCAGACACGCACGCATGACTTCATGATGTTTACGGAGCGTATTCACAGAAAGCCTTGTATCATGCAATATGTGCCTTTGATAGCCCTCTATGTGCATAGGCTTAACGTCAGCAAGCCTAAGTCCTTTGCTCTTGAAATAGGGGTAAAGGTATTTTGTTATGATACCTACATAGCCGTCATAGGTTGACGGAGATTTTCTGTAACACGTTTCATTATTCCATACTATGATAAAGTCACAGAACAATATTTTATCCGTGTCAATGTTTTCAATGCTCATTATCATTTTGCCAAGGTCCTTTCCTGATGATAGTTGTTATAGATTTTTAACTTTGTCACGTTATCAAGATGAAAGACGGATCTTGAAAGTCTGTGCTTGCGGAGATATTCAAGGAAACTTTTTGATTCAGTTGCAGGCGAAGTATTACGTAAAGTCCTAACAATATCAGAATTGCAATCGTTATTATAAAAGCTTTCAAGTATTTGTTGCTGAACGTTTTCAGACAATGACAAATAATGATTATAACTAATCCTGCAAGTAACAGATAGAAAACGTTGAAAAGCAATAAGCATTTCATCATTCATTTAGTTCACTCCTTTCAAAATAATCATCATATTCCTTGCGGTACTCGTCAGAGTAAATATAATCAAGGAAATCTGCAATATTATCAAACCTAGCTGAAACTTCTTCAAAGTTCGGAATAATATTTACATTTGTATTGTATTTATACTGATTAGAGGTATAAGGTTTTGTGATAGCCGACTTTGAAACGCTATCAAAATCGGTATTACTGTATATGATCTGAGGGTCACGATTACAATTTCGACTACTCCAATAATACTTACCGAATATCTTATTATTGCCCTTTGTTATATATTTTGTGATATAGAACGCAAGAGCCGCAGAATTATTCTCCACAGGAATAGCCGTGGAAAAGCCGTATTTCCATTCAGGGATATTATACACAACGTTTCTAACGTGCAAGTTTTTTTCCTCAATAGTCTTTAATGTAACAGGCTTGTTATATCCAGTTACAAGCCTTGTGCCTGAATCGACCATATCAAAGCAATCATTAATAAGAGCGTGGCAATGTATACCGCCATTCTTATGCCTTTCAGGAATGAGCAAGTATTTCATATCTTTCCGCTTGACCTGATTTTCAAGCCACCGCCTAAGTTTTTTCTTAACAAAATCAGCATTAGAAAAATCGTATTCACTACCATTGAAAGTGATAGTGAGAAAATACGCCCACTCATTTGAAAAGGCTATATCAAAGACCTTGTCTTTTGCACGCTTTAATATATCTGTCCGTTTGATTATCTCAAACATATCTGTTTGAACATCTTCATCATGCTGAGATTTCTCAAATTTCTCCCATTTTCGTTTAAGCTGTAATATTTCTTGATTTTGCTGATATTCTTCAAGGTTTTTGTCAACGAATATGTAATTGTTGCAATAAGTTGTTGTCGAAGAGCCGTCAGCGTAGATTTTTGTTTTAGTATTTTTTAAAACGACCTCAGGGGGTAAATCATAAAAATTTGCCATTTTCCCACCGCCATTTTAGTTTTTGACGGAAATTTGCGGTTATTATCAAGTATATAACCGCAAATTTCTAAGCTTCAAGCTGTTCGCCACGGCGCACGCAGGAGCGTGCGCACGTGGCTGAATCAATCTTGCATAGCTTTTAAAATTCTGCTTGCTATTTTCTCTTGCTCACTAGTCCGACCGATTTTCAGCCCCTTAACAATTTCTTCTGTGTCATAAAGCGACCTTAATTCATCAGTAGCACAGAATGTTTCTTTCCATTCTTTCGGACGTTTCCTCGTTCCTGCACTGCCCTGCTCTCCGTTAATAAGATAGTTTTCTTTTTTGTATAGCCGATAAGACGTGAATTAAAATACGCCTTACAATCTATGATATAATTGACCTGCTCACGAATTATTTTTTGTACACCTTTTTCCACTCCTGAGCCGCCCCCCCATATACACTTGTGTAAATGCCGTTGCAGTGATATATATTCGAGAAGCTCGTCCGGAGCATCTTTCCATGATTGAGAATTAAGAGTCAGGTGCATTTCATCGAACAGAAACAACACGCCTTGATTAACACCGTTTTCGTCAATATTCTCAACGTTCAAGATATCTTCCCAACAATCAAAAAATCTGTCAGCCACTTCCGTATGAAAGTTAGCACAGATAAGCACTTTCGGAAATCTACTCTTGACCTCTTGTGCACGTTTCACCATGCTTATAGTTTTACCTCGACCGCCTAAGCCGTTATAGAGATATAGCCCATACATATTGAACGGAACTTCTTCACCTTTAAGCCGTTTTCTAATAGTCTTGAAAGTGTCCTTTACCGATAGAGGAACGCATGAAGCACAGGAGTTCCAAACAACATAAGAAGCACGATAACGCCCACCACAACGCTTCCCAAGGCGAGAGGTATAAGCATAGCTTTCCAATTGATATTAGCAAATGCCGACCACATTATAAAAGCCCCCTTACAAAGTTCACAAGTGCAGATACAAGCAAAAGTCCGAGAACATAGAAAATGCTCTCAAACATCAATTCAAGATTTAAGAATTGGTCAAGCTGATACAGAAAAGAAATCATATCCCTAAGAGCTGAATAAGCTTTCATCACTTATTGAGAATGACTTAAAGAACGGCAGACTAAAGAACAGCTCTACTATTTTCGCAGTTATCATTATTCTCCCTCACTTTCACTTGATTCATGAAGCTGTATTCCGAAGCAACGGAACAAAGCCTTAATTGTCGCATAGATACAGATAGCGTACATTGCTATAGTTGAAGCATTGAACAGCGCACTCTTAAGCTCGTTCGGAGCGGAGTTCATATTAAAATCAAAGTCCTTTCCGAAAAGTGTAAACGTAACTGAATTTGATGATGATTGCTTACCCTGCTGAAAAGCTTTTTCTCAACTTGGCATAAGCAGGAAATTTGCTTTCTATAGCCACATTCAAATCTTTTGAGTTAGGTACAAAAAGATAGGTCACGAGCTTCTTCAAGTCGACCACGAGATTATACAGTGCAATGCCGATATTTTTAACAATAGTCCACAAACACTTGCCGAGCCATTCAAAAATGCCTAAGAAGTTGAAGAATACAAATTTCAGAGCCGCCCACAGCCAACGGAAGAAGCCTGTGAAAGCGTTCCACAGAAATTCAACAACCGCCTTTAAAAAGTCCGATATGCCGTCCAAGTCTTGAAACATATCAAAGTTAACGTAATCTCTTATATCAGGAAAATCAGTATCTATATAATCAGACAAAGACGGAAAGTTTTCATAATCTTTCTTTTCATCAAACGGCTCTTTCTTGTGACTATCTACAGTATCAACAAGACTATATTCATAACTTGCGGCGCAAAATCTATCCTTATATAACGCTTCATCACCCTTGCCCTTAGCCGCTATCAAGAAGAAATAAAGCTTGCCCGTATTTTCAATATCTTTGTTGCTGTTATACCGCATAATACCGTCACGCATAACATTCAGAGGGATTGAGCCATGCAAAGGATTTTCTTTCGTGAAATCTCCCGAAGTGTCCATAGGGAGATAGTACCACCCATCAGAGTTAGGATAATTCCATTCTGATTGATTAGACACGGCAATATTTACGTTGTATACATCATTATCATTTTTCGGTTCAAAATTAAACAAAAAGTTTTTGCTATCATCATCATAAGTAATAGAAGCTTTATATGGTTTCGCAAATGGACTTGATACATCAAGTTTATCTCCATTATTGGTAATGTTAACATTTGTAGCATAAATGTGATTAAGATTAGAATGTGATTGTTCATCACACTTGCAGTCATTGGCGATAGTGTAACCGACACCCCTGAACGAAATTTGAATCATCTGCCAACTTGTTTTCTATAGGCTTCTGCAAAACCAAGTTGTCATAGTCGATTGATTTTCCGTTATCGTCCGTGAATGCCTGCACTGTGCCTGTTTCTCCCCTTGTGGAGTTTGTGCGCTCCCCCTGCACTGTGCTGTCGCCCTGCCGTGGCCGTTTCCCTAGGGA
>VOFI01000453.1_pt1 | contig 10001 bp, 15 predicted proteins | sample 5384131 | NCBI WGS metagenome assembly VOFI01 (sample SAMN12384728, study PRJNA508395) | human gut metagenome | isolation source: healthy gut H | host: Homo sapiens
AGAAGACCTTGAAAGCCTCCTTGACGATTGCCTTGCTATCTCCATGCCGCAGCAGTATCTCAAATGGCATTATCGTTCACGCCACGAGAGCCTTATTGCCTACAGCAACATGAAATACTATGACAATAAGCTTCTCACATTCCCGTCCCATAACGACCTCATTTCAAAGGTGAGCATTATCCACCCCGAGGGTCACTATGACAAGGGCAGAACAAAGCAGAACAAGGCGGAAGCAAGAGCCGTTGTTGACGAGATAATAAGACGAATGAGCGATGAAAAGCTCCGCAATGACAGCATAGGTGTTGTAACATTCAGCTCCGTTCAGCAAAATCTCATTGACGATATGCTCTGTGAAGAGTGGGCAAACCACCCTGAGCTTGAAGAACTTGACAGAAAGTCACCAGAGCCGGTCTTCATTAAAAACCTTGAAAACGTTCAGGGCGACGAACGTGACGTTATACTCTTCTCCGTCGGCTATGGTCCTGACGAAAAGGGACAGGTTTCAATGAACTTTACCTCTCAACCGTGACGGCGGCTGGCGAAGACATGTAGCAATATCCCGTGCAAGAAAAGCCATGATAGTCTACTCTGTCCTCCGTCCTGAGCAGATAGACCTTTCAAGAACACGATCCGAGGGCGTTGCAGGACTTAAAGGCTTTCTGGAGTTTGCCGAGCGTGGAAAGCTTGCCGTAACAGCCCACAGCACCACAAAAAGCACAAGCGACAGCACGGTAACAGAGTGTATCGCAAAAGCCATAAAAGAGCTTGGCTATGGGGTGAAATGCAACATCGGAAGCTCCGAGTTCAAAGTTGATATCGGCATAATCGACCCTGACAACGAAAAAAGGAGTATCTCTTGGGCATACTCCTTGATGGTGAAAACACTCTCCACAGCTCAACCGCACAGGATAGATTTATCCTACAGCCAAGCGTACTTAACGGTCTTGGCTGGAATATCCTGAGAGTGTGGACGCTCGATTGGTTTGACGATAAGGACCGAGTTCTGGGAAACATAAAAGCCGCCATAGACAGCGCACCAAAGCATGAAGCCGAAACCGCTCCCTCCTCAAAGCCTGCCGTCTATTCCACATCGCAGTTTGAAAAAGAAGAAGCTTCCGCCCTCACATCAGCCTTTGCACAGCCCTATGTGACCGCAGATATTGGCATAATGGGTACATCTGATGACTTTTATAAGCCAGAAAACAAGCAGAAAATAAGGGAAACAGCCGAAAAGATAATCGCTGTCGAAGCACCAATAAGCGAGAAGCTTTTCATGAGAAAAAGTTTTCACCGCATGGGGCATAACACGAAGCGGCTCAAGAGTGGAAAGCATCTTTGCCGATGCCGCACAAGGCGTTTCACCATTCGCCACAGCCGATGAAAACAGAGTTTTCCTTTGGAAAGAGGGACAATCCCCTGAAAGCTATTCTATCTATCGCACAAGCGATGATACCAACAAGCGAAGCATGGAGGATATCCCCTCCGAGGAGATAATAAACGCCGTGAAAGAAGTGCTTTGCCAGCAGATAAGCCTTTCAGAAACCGACCTCGTAAGAGAAACAGCCAAGAAATTCGGCTACACAAGAGCTGTGGGCATAACGGAGAGCGTAATAAGCTACACCCTGAAAAAAGCCCTCACCGCAGGTCTTATCAAAAAATCAGAAAGCGGAAACATCTCCGCAAAATAATACGCAAACAAACCAAAACCACCGCCGAGAGCTTTCCTCCCAGCGGTGGTTTCTATTCATATCAGTATTTCCATTTCTCCGAGCAAATCTGCATCTCAACCATGTGCTTGTAGATGCCGTTAACCTTTTTAAGCGCCTCAGGCTCACTCTCATGTTAGCCTGCACCATGAACGCTGCCTTGTGAGAACACATTAGCGTAGCGATAAAAAACACCATTTCAAGAACTGCAAAAGAACTTTTCTTTTTCTCTTTCATAACATGGTTATTTAAACTTGTCAAGTTTTTTCTCTTAAAGCAGCTCAAAATCTTGTAATAATATCATTTTCATGATATAATTTTATCATATGAATAAACGACAGGAAATGATAAAATGAAAAACATAAACAAAGCGATCGCCTTTGCTAAAAAAGAAACCGTCCTGATAGTGGCAATGCTCCTAGCCGTTATATCTGCATTTTTCGTCACACCTGACAAAGCATATGCAAGTTATATCGACTTCCGAACACTTGGACTTCTGTTCTCTCTTATGATAGTGACCGAGGGCTGCAAAGGTCTTGGCATTTTTGAACGCAGTGCAAAATTTATCATAAGCAAAGTCAATACCGCATTTCAGCTTTCCATAGTGCTTGTGGGGCTTTGCTTCTTTTCAAGTATGTTCATAACAAATGACGTTTCACTTCTGACCTTTGTTCCCCACTCTCACCGCCCTCTCAACTCTCGGTAAAGCAGGCAACAAGCTTCTCATACCCATTGTCGTTCTGCAGACCATTGCCGCAAATCTTGGCAGTATGCTCACGCCTATAGGCAATCCTCAGAATCTATACCTTTTTGGTGTATCGGATATGAAGCTGAAAGATTTTCTTGTACTTATGCTTCCCTTTACTATTGTTGCAGGAGCGATGCTTTTTCTGTGGACGCTTGCAGTGTGTAAAAAGTCAGGAAAGCTGTCTGTCAAGACAGATATAACTGCTGAAAACTTCGATACATATTCGACTAAAGACAAGACAAAGCTTTCAGGATACGTCCTGCTTTTTGTCCTTTGCCTGCTTACAGTTGCAAGGCTTGTCCCATGGCAGATAACAGCCCTCTGCGCACTTGCTTTCTCTGCCATTGCTGACAGAAACGTGCTTAAAACAGTTGATTACTCACTGCTTCTTACTTTCTGCGGATTTTTCATCTTTATCGGAAATATGGGCAGAGTAGAGATTTTCCGCAGTGTACTCAGCAGCATAATAAACGGTCACGAGCTTTTTATTGCCGTTGCCGCAAGTCAGATAATAAGCAACGTTCCATGCGCTATACTCCTTTCAGGCTTCACCAACAAGCTGAACGCACTTATAATAGGAACGAACACTCTTATCGCCTCCATGGCAAGCCTTATATCCTACAAGCAGATATGCCGCAGCCACCCCCATATCAAAGGCAGATATTTCGCATATTTCACAGCCGCAAATATCGCTTTTCTCGCTGTGATGGCTCTGACTGTAAAGATCGCATACTGAAATAAGTTTTCTATACCCTGCCCACTTTATCTGCATAACATTTTCGCTAAATGCCCACACTATCCGCAGGAGGTGTTTTTATGCTTGAATTTTTTGCAGGAACGCTGGTAGGCGGTTTTGTGGGCGTTGTGACAATGTGCCTTTGTATCACCGCAGGCGAAAGCGACCATCACGATGAACGATGATGTTTTACACAGGTAAACTTCGTGATTTTCACCAAAAAAAAGCTGCCGCAAAATCTCCCTTTGCGGTGGCTTTTTTATGCCTGTCCGTATTGACAAATACTCCGCTTTGTACTATAATAGTATCATTGTACTTTAGCAAGTAAAAACGCAAAAGCATAAAAGCTTTAAAGTGGCACATGAAGTAAAAGGAGTGTATTGGATTGACAGCAAGGTGGATAGTATTGGTATTATACCTTGCACTTATGATAGGCATAGGTGTTTATTACCGCAGAAAATCGGCAAGCGTCAATGATTTTGTACTGGGAGGAAGAGGTCTTGGAGCGTGGTTCACAGCCTTTGCATATGGAACTTCATACTTCTCGGCAGTAATTTTTGTAGGCTATGCAGGAAAATTCGGCTGGAATTACGGCGTGGCTTCCACATGGGTAGGAATTGGAAACGCCGTCATAGGCTCATGGCTTGCATGGAAAGTTTTGGGCAGACGTACAAGGATAATGTCAAAGCACCTTGAGGCAAAGACCATGCCTGAGTATTTTGAAAAGAGATACAACAGCAAGCCTTTGAAGATAGTTTCGGCACTTATCGTGTTCGTATTCCTTATCCCTTATACGGCTTCGGTCTACAACGGCTTGTCAAGACTTTTTGAGAAGGGCTTTGGCATTCCTTACAAATATTGTATAATAGGCATGGCAGTTTTCACTGCGGTGTATGTTATCATGGGTGGCTACAAGGCTACAGCACTGAACGATTTTATTCAGGGAATAGTAATGCTTGTAGGCATTGCGGCGGTAGTGCTTGCAGTGCTTGGCGAAAACGGTGGTCCTTGGAAATTCTTTTGACCTGCTCGGTGATATTCCTGACGCAAATGGCGACAAGGGTGCATATTCGTCACTATTCGGTCCTGACCCTATAAACCTTGCAGGCGTTGTTATTCTTACCTCTCTCGGCACATGGGGACTTCCGCAAATGGTGCAGAAATTCTATGCAATAAAAGACGACAAGGCTATCAAAACAGGCACCATCGTATCCACATTCTTTGCAGTAGTGGTAGCAGGCGGCTGTTACTTCCTTGGTGGCTTCGGCAGACTTTTTGTCAAGAGCGTTGACGGACTTCCTGAGGGCGGCTTTGACGGAATAGTCCCGACTATGATGGAAAAGCTTCCTTCACTGCTTTTCGGACTTGTTATCGTTCTTGTGCTTTCGGCGTCAATGTCAACACTTTCATCGCTGGTGCTTACATCAAGCTCCACTTTGACTATCGACCTTATCAAGCCTATAATGAAAGAAAAAATGGACGAGAAAAAACAGCTTATCACAATGAGAATTTTCATTGCCGTATTTCTTATCATCTCAGTTGTGCTTGCAATAATCACTCTTGAAAATCCACAGACAGTAATTTCAACTCTCATGTCTATCTCATGGGGCGCACTTGCAGGAGCATTTCTTGCGCCGTTTATGTACGGACTTTTCTGGAAGGGCGTAACAAAGGCGTCCTGCATGGCAAGCTTTATCGCAGGAGTAGGCATAACGGTCGTACACATGGCATACTACACCCTTGCAGGTCACACAGGCACACTTTGGGGCATAAACCTTGCCTCACCTATCAACGCAGGCGCATTTGCGATGCTTTTCGGACTTGTTCTTGTACCTATCGTTAGCCTTATCACAAGGCAGAGCGACGCTGACAAGGCTCATGCTGAAAAGGTGTTCGAGTGTTATAATGACAGCGAGATATGATTTCACATCGCTTACATAATTGAAACGCAGACAGGGACGGACTTTGTTCGTTCCTGTTTTTTTGTGCGGATAATGCAAATGATATAGTGAGCGAAACGACAAAACAAGCGGGCGAACGGTGTTCGCCCCTACGATTTTGTTGCCGTGGGTTTTAGCCTTTTTTATTCAATTTTCAAGTTGCATTCGGAGTATGACACTGGGTATTATGCCCTAGGTTTTGTATACACAAAATATCACAATGCACGCCCACGTCCTGATACAAGTACTCTACAGCCTGTTCCAGAATCTCTCATCGTATTCACTAAGTCACAGGGCTTGTACGTGCCCGCAAGTATCTAAGACGCCTTCTACTTATCCCTGAAAAATGCTCTTTTTGTTGCATAAAAAATGCAACAATTAATGGATTATTGCCAAATTAAATCATAAATCATTTGTTTGCACAAATTGACCACATGAATTTTGTATAATATCCACTGTAGGGGCGAACAGTGTTCGCCCGTTTTCCTACCTGAACTAACTTTTTGGGGTCCACATTATTAATGTGTATACAGACAGCAAAAAGTTCCATAAAACACCGTTCAACACCTGAACGCATTTTATGGAACTCTTTTCAGATTATAAATTTCTTCGCCTTGTTTACAATACTGCGGTCGTTTTCGTAAGACAGGACCTGTCCTGCCCTGCCGATCTCGACCCAGCGTATGTCTGCGATCTCCTCTTCCTGAGGAGTGTAGTCGGTGTTCTTTGCTTTGCCGATAAAGTAGACAACGATCTTCTGCGTGTCCTTCCTTGGTGAATAGGACACTATCTCCCGAAACGTGGTATCAAGATTTACGTCTATCCCCGTTTCCTCCATGATCTCACGCTTGGCAGTTTCTTCCTCTGTTTCATCGCCGCAGTATCTCGGTGTTGCCGTGATACTTTCTGTAAACGATAGCACCGCAGGATTTTTCATGCAGCATCATTTTTCCTTTCCGGAGCTTAGCCCCAATATTTACTCATTGATTTAATTATATCACAACAGCCCTCATTTGTCTATACCCTTTAATAAATATACTCCCATTTTGTGCATATTCCACAAATCAGGTAAAATAAAAAAAAGCCGTGCAAAAGCACAGCTTTTTGAAACAGTCAAAGATTATTCCTCAACCTTGTTCTCGATATACTTAACAATATCGCCAACAGTCTTGATGTTCTCGACCTCTTCATCAGGGATCTCTACATCAAAGCTCTCCTCGATGCTCATTACAAGGTCAACTACGTCCAGTGAGTCAGCGCCGAGATCCTCTGTGATAGAAGCCTCCATAGTTACTGCGTCCTCTTCAACGTCGAGCTGCTCTACGATAATGTCCTTGATCTTATCAAATACCATTACTTTACCTCCATTCTGTACTTCTGGGTCTGCCGCTCAGCGCAGCATTTATGTCAGCCGCCGCCGCTCATAAGTCGGCAAATCATTCGGCATGATCATCAAAAAAAACTCATTCCTGCGAACTTTCCTCAAACTCGCCCACAGTTCTAAACTTATTATACCGCCCCTCAAGCAATTCGTCAAGACCTTTTTGCAATTTTCTTTTCAAAGCGCCCTCGATATAATCAGAGATATTCTCCGCAGTGAGCTGTGGGTCGTTATGTGCGCCGCCGTCGGCTTCGGAAATTATATGGTCGCACACCCCAAGTCTTGTAAGATCCTCGGCGGTTATCTTCATTATATCACAGGCTTCACGCTCTCTTGTGGAATCCTTCCACAGGATACTTGCAAAGCCTCTCGGTGATATTACTGAATAGATAGCGTTTTCAAGCATTGCAAGCTCATCGCACACTGCAAGAGCCAGCGCTCCTCCCGAGCCGCCTTCTCCGAGTATTATGGAGATAACAGGAGTTGAACTCCATGATGTTTTTGGCTATCGCTTCGCCCTGACCACGCTTCTCAGCTTCTACGCCGCAGAATGCGCCTGCTGTATCAACAAGGCATATAACAGGTCTATGGAACTTCTCAGCCTGCCTTGCAAGCCTGAGAGCCTTTCTATAGCCCTCCGGGTGTGGCATACCGAAATTGCACTTCTGATTTTCTGCAAGATCTCTGCCCTTTACCTCTGCGATAACTGTAACAGGTATGCCCTTAAAATAGGCTATGCCGCCCATAACAGCACCGTCATCACCAAAAAGTCTGTCTCCGTGCATCTCAAAGAAATCGTCGAATATAAGAGGGATATAGTCCTTAGCAGTCGGTCTGCCCTTGTGTCTGATTATATCAAGTCTTTGACAAGCTGTCAGCTCACTCATTTGAGGACACCTCCTTTGCTGGCTTATGAAGTCTGAGTATATGAGCGAGAACTCTTCTCATTTTCTTTCGCTCAACTATCATATCAACAAAGCCGTTTCAAACATGAACTCGGCAGACTGGAAATCGTCAGGAAGCTTCTGCTTGATAGTACCCTCTATAACACGTCTGCCTGCAAATCCGATAAGCACCTTTGGCTCTGCTGCCGAAGCAGGCAAGAGCTTCCTGTTTTGCGGCAGTCATCTGCGCTTCAAGCTCATCGTCGGAGTGAACGATCCTTATACCACGTCCTCCGCCGCCTGCTGAAGCCTTTACCATAACAGGGTAGCCAAGATCTCTTGCAAGGGTATGCGCCGCATGGATATTTGAAATAGCACCGTCTGAACCCATTATAACAGGCACGCCTGCTTCTTTCATTGTTTCCTTTGCCTGCGCTTTATCGCCAAGCATTTCAATAGACTCGGCTCTTGGTCCTATGAAAGATATGCCGCACTTTTCGCACATTCTCGCAAAGGACGGATTTTCAGACAGAAAGCCAAAGCCCGGGTGGATAGCGTCTGCACCTGTTATCTCGCAGGCGGAGATTATCGCCCTGACATTAAGATAACTGTCCTTGCTTGGTGCAGGACCTATGCAGACTGCCTCATCTGCTATCTGAGCGTGGAGAGCGTTTCTGTCGGCGGTGGAATATACCGCAACAGTATGTATGCCAAGCTCTCGGCAGGCTCTTATAATGCGGACAGCGATCTCGCCTCTGTTCGCTATCAATACTTTTTTTGAACATATTATGCCTCACTAATTATGACTAGAATAAGAGATACCTTACTTTATCGCAAAAGTTATCTCAGCGGAAACAGCCTTCTTGCCGTTTACAGAAGCAAGTGCCTTTCCAACGCCGATAGGACCCTTGACTTTGATTATCTCCACCTCGATATCCAGCTTATCACCAGGCACTACCTGCTGACGGAACTTACAGTTGTTTATGCCGCCGAACAGACCTATCTTGCCCTTGTTCTCAGGAAGTGAAAGCAGTGCAACTGCACCTGCCTGCGCACACATCTCTACCATAAGTACACCGGGGTAACAGGATAGTTCGGGAAATGTCCCTGAACCAAAAGTCCTCAGCCTTTATATACTTTGTAGCCTTTACACGCTTGCCCACTTCAAGCTCGTTTACCTCGTCGATAAGCAGAAAAGGGTCACGGTGAGGGATTATTTCCATGATCTGCTCTTTATTCAAAACAACTGCCATTGTCTTTCCTCCAAATCAGTTTAGTCAAGTATCATTATGGTCTGATCGAACTCAACAGCGTCGCCGCTGTTTACGCATATCTCTCTTACCACGCCGTCAAATTCGCTCTGTACTTCGCTCATTACCTTCATGGACTCGATAATGAAGATAGTGTCGCCCTTCTTTATCTTGTCGCCAACGCTTACGAACGGCTTTGAATCAGGTGACGGAGCGGCATAGAATGTTCCCACGATAGGGGCTTTAACTGCCTTGCCGCCTGTTACCGGCGCTGATGTTGCCGACGCTTCTGGTGCTGTCTGGGCTGCGGGTAAAGCTGTGCCTACAGCCATTGGCATAGGCATTCCCATTGGTGCAGGAGGAGGGCATTTCTTGCCCTTTACTGTTATCACCTTCTCCTTATTAGTCGCACTTCTTGATACAGATAGTAGCGTTATGTCCGCCAAAGCCCAGAGAGTTTGAAAGTGCTGCATAGACAGGCATTTCTCTGTTGCCCTCAACGCAGTAGTCAAGGTCGCACTCAGGGTCAGGAGTGGTGTAGTTTATTGTCTTATGAACAAAGTCGTTCTGTACAGAAAGTGCAGTAACGATAGCTTCCATGCCGCCTGCCGCACCAAGAAGGTGACCTGTCATAGACTTTGTGGAGTTTATGACCGTCTTTCTTGCGGCTTCTTCGCCAAGAGCAAGCTTGATAGCTGTTGTTTCATACTTATCGTTAAGACCTGTTGATGTGCCGTGAGCGTTGATGTAGTTCACCTGCTCAGGCTTCAGACCTGCTTCTTCATAGGCATACTTCATTGCATGAGCGGCAGCCTCACCTGTTGGTGATGGGCTTGTAATGTGATAAGCGTCGCCTGTTGCGCCATAGCCTGCTATTTCAGCTATGATATTTGCACCTCTTGCTTTAGCGTGCTCATACTCTTCAAGGCAAAGTATGCCTGCACCCTCGCCAAGGACAAAGCCCTGTCTGTTTAGGTCGAATGGAGTTGAAGCCTTGTCAAGCTCTGTTGCCTTTGAGAGAGCCTTCATATTGTTGAAGCCGCTGAGTGCGAAATGAGAGATACAAGCCTCTGAGCCACCGCAAAGGCAAACGTCAAGATAACCGTCCTTTATTTTTCTGAAAGCTTCGCCGATAGCGTGAGTACCTGAAGCGCAAGCTGTGGTGGTACAGAAATTATCGCCCTTAAAGCCTGTATGCATTGCAACAGTACCAGCCGCCATATTGCCTATCATCATAGGGATAAAGAAAACTGATACCTTATCAGGTTGTTACTTCCTTTTCGGTCATGTTAAGGCCGCCGATACCAACACCGATTATAACGCCAGCCTTAAATGGATCAACGTCCTTGAAATCAG
>VOFI01000481.1_pt1 | contig 10001 bp, 15 predicted proteins | sample 5384131 | NCBI WGS metagenome assembly VOFI01 (sample SAMN12384728, study PRJNA508395) | human gut metagenome | isolation source: healthy gut H | host: Homo sapiens
CATTGAAATCCGTTTTACCAGGCGTAACTACGAGAACATTTACCAAAAGGCACAGGTGCTTGACCTCATGCTCAAGAATGAGAAAATTCATCCACGCCTTGCCTTTGAACACTGCGGCTTGTTTGTTGACTCTGATTTGGCTTACACATTGAGTGTGGAATATGCCGAAGAACAGGAAAAGAAAGCCCAGGAGTTATTTGAGAAACAGCAAGCTATGAAAGAGGGAGGTAATGAAGATGACCCCAGTGATAACGAAGGAAATGGTGGAACAGATGGAAACACTGCTCAAACACGGGAGCAGGGTGGAAATACTGATTGAGCAGGGTAAGGTAGCCATTGTAGAAGTCAAACGAAAGCTGAAAATGAAGGAGTAACGCCGGGGCAACGGCTCTGGTGAGTCCAATGGGACTGTGAGTGACAAACTCATAGTCCTTTTATTTTTGCCATGAATGAGATTTTTAATTCTTACATTGAAGCGTTTGACGAACTCAATGTGCTTACTACTGCCAGTTATTACTCTGCTGATAACGAAGAACAAATTGCAGATGACGTACTCTCATTTCTGATACAAGCTTACCGACTGGGAATTGCGGCGGCAGGTGAAATGCTTACGGCTGACCTGAGTGTAGATGTGGACAGCATGAGAGACGTTATCTATTTCCTGATTGATGGGAAAACCTTTGAGGACAGAGTGGCAACCCATGTAGCTTCCGATAATCTGACTGGGTTAAAGCTACGAACTGCCGCTGTGTGCTGGTGCTGAAAATGGATGGTTTGCAGAATTAACCCTTCTGCTTGTCATGGTGAGGGAACACCTTAAAACGCAAACTCAGACAAGAGGATAAAACGGAAAACATGGTGAGGGAACACCTTAAACGCAAGGAGGACTATTATGAGTTATTTAAGTGATTTGCTGGGCAGTGCCTACAAAGAGGGCATGACCGAAGATGAAATTTCAACTGCCTTACAGACGGTTGGACAGGGAAATGAAGCTGAGATTAACAGGCTGAAAGCTGCGCTTTCAAAGGCAAATTCCGAAGCTGCCGACTATAAGAAGCAGTTACGCACGAAGCAGACGGATGATGAAGCTGCGGAAGCTGAACGGAAAGCCAATATGGAAAAGCTGACTCAGGAAAATGCCGACCTCAAACGGTCTATCGCTCTTTCTGAGAAAAAAACTGCTTGGAATGGGTTATGACGAGCAGTTGGCTGACAGTACCGCTACCGCTATGGTGGACGGTGACATGGACACTGTGATGGCTAATCAGAGTAAATATCTCGAAGCCCAGAAGAAGGATATTCTTGCCGACAAGATGAAGAAAACCCCACGTCCTGCTGGGGGTTCTGAGAATACTGGCGGCGCAGATTATCAGAAGAAAATCGCAGAAGCACAGGCAAGCGGCGATTATACCGCTGCCGCATATTATACACGCCTGATGGCACAGGAGACTGCGGCACAGGCAGAAAATAAGTAAAGGAGTGACGAAACATGGCTGATACGTTTGCTACCAGTTTTGGTGTACTGAACTACAGCGGTATGCTGTTCAATAAGGGTAACGTGCGTACCCCGCTTTCTGCCATTATCGGCAGTAAGGCAAAAACCACGAACCATGTAGAATTTGTGACCGGGCAGGAATACACTGCGGGCGGTGATGGTTCTCAGCCCGCTATCAGTGAGAACGCTTCTCTGACTGCCCCTGACGCTACGGTAACGAAGCGTGAGCAGAAAACCAATGTGACCCAGATTTTCCAGGAGTCCGTGGGTATCTCTTACGGTAAGCAGAGTAACATGGGTACTCTGTCCGGGCTGAATGTTGCTAATCAGCAGGCTAACCCCATGAACGAACTGGACTTCCAGGTTGCAGCGAAGGTTCAGAAGGTGAACCGTGACATTGAGTATACGTTTATCAACGGCGTATATCAGAAGGCAACAGATGATGACACCCCGAACAAAACCCGTGGTCTTATTACGGCAATCACCAGTAACACTATGGCTCTTGGCAGTAAGCCCCTGGGTCTGTGGGATATTGCCGATATGGTGAAGAAAATCTACGGTGCAAACGCCCCGACTGATGGGCTTTGTCTGTGGTGTGACGCTACTACGCTGTTCCAGGTGAACGCTGACGCTGTTCAGAACGGTCTTACCGTTGTCCCGGCTGCCCGTGAGATTAACGGTATCGCTCTTTCCAGTGTGGTAACGCCTATCGGTGTGGTTTACCCGTATCTTGGCGAGTGTCTGCCTGCTGGTACGGCTCTGCTTCTGAACCTGAGTGTTCTGGCTCCCGTTTATCAGCCTGTTCCCGGTAAGGGAAACTTCTTCCTTGAGCCGCTTGCAAAGACTGGCGCAGGTGAGAAGTATCAGCTTTTCGGGCAGATTGGTCTTGACCATGGTCCCGAATGGTATCACGGCAAGTTCACGGGTATCAGCACGAAGTTTGACAAGCCGACTTACAGCCGTTCTGTTTATGTGGCGAACGCTTCTGAGTTCCCCACTGGCGGCACAGGTGCTTGATTAAGAAAGGAGGGTGGACAGCATGACGAATGATGAAAAACTGGTAATTCTGAAACGCATTACGGGTGAGACGGATGACGAAGTGCTGTCCACTTATCTTTCTTTGGCTGCTGGGGTGGTTCTGACTCACGCTTACCCCTACGGGGGTGTTGAGGAAGTCCCGACTCAATATGACAATGTTCAGATTGAGATTGCGGCGTATATGCTGAATAAGCGTGGTGCAGAGGGAGAGACGAGTCATAGCGAAAACGGCGTTTCCCGTTCTTATGAAGATGGTGACATACCGCCTACTCTGCTGCGCCGTATCGTTCCTACAGCGGGTGTTGTGATGAAACTGATGAAGCGCAATTTATCCCCCATTCATTATTGCTTGTACAAAGGGAAAGAACCGCTGCTTGATGACAGTGGTTATGAGACAGGCGAGACCCGTATTTCTTATGAGTCCCCCGTTTCTCTTTTGTGCAGCGTTTCCCCCGCCACGGGGTATGCACAGGTAAATATGTTCGGCAATTTGGAGTCTTATGACAAGGTTCTGATAACGGACGATATGAGTTGCCCAATTGATGAAAACACAGTGCTTTTTGTAGATAAGGAGCCTGAGTTCAGTCAAGAGGGAGTACCGCTCTTTGATTACCGTGTGCGGAGAGTGGCAAAGTCACTGAACAATATCTCTTACGCTATAAGCAAGGTGACTGTATCGTGAAGAAGCGTGTTATCAAGGTGGAGTTATCCCAGAAAGGGATTGATAAAGCCATAAAGGAACTGAATGACTATAAGAAATGGTTAAAGGATTGCACTGAGAAATTTCTGAAAGCCCTGGCTGACGAAGGGGCGCAGATTGCTACAGCAAAGTTTCAGCGGGCAGTTTATGACGGTACGAATGATGTAAAAGTCTCAGTGGAAAACAGGGAAGAAAATACCGTTGCCGTTGTTGCCGTTGGGAGTGCGGTTCTGTTTATTGAGTTTGGTACAGGCGTGAAATATCCTGACAATCACCCAGAAGCCGGGAAGAACGGTTTTACCCGTGGCGGTTATGGGTATCACCTGGGCAGACTCAAAAACGGATGGCGTTATACAGGCAATCCGGGTTCCAATGGTGAGGTTATCACCAGTGGAGAACACGCTGGCGAGGTACATACTTACGGCAATCCTGCCAAATGAGTATGTACCAGACAGTTCGGGAGTTGGAAGAACATTTTGAAGAAATTGCAAGGAGGTGTTACACATGATTGACTGCGAGAATGAAGTTTATACCAGAGTCGCACAGGTATTGCGTGAAAAGTTTCCTGGTATAGACGTAGCCAGTGAATATGTGCAGTCACCTTCTTCTTTTCCTCATGCGAGTATTACCCAGAGTGACAGCTATACGCTGAATGAGCGGCAAGACACGAGCATGAAGGAAAACATGATTGAGGTCATGTTTGAAATCAATGTGTACTCCAACAGGACTGATGGTAAGAAAACAGAATGTAAGAACATTCTGAAAGTAATAAATGACGAATTGTACTCCATGAATTTCAGACGGACGGCAATGACACCCGTTCCGAACATGGAGGACGCAACTATCTACCGTATCACTGCCCGATACAGGGTAGCGACTGACGGGAAACATTTTTACAGGAGGTAATAAGTATGGCTACGAGTACCTATATGACTTTCCTCATGCACAAGAACGAAGACGCATGGGAGAAGTTGCTGGATATTACGGAGTTCCCCGACCTGGGCGGTGAACCTGAACTGCTGGAAACCACTACTCTGTCCCACCGTATGCAGACGTATGTAAAGGGTGTTCAGAGTAACGAAGGTCTGAATTTCAATGCGAACTATGACCTTACCGAATACAAGGCTCTGAAAGCACTTGAAGGTAAGGACGAAGAATACGCTGTTTGGTTTGGCGGTACGGAGACTGCTTCTCTGCCTACGCCTACTGGCTCTGAGGGTAAGTTTTCCTTCCGTGGTGATTTGTCCGTATTTGTTACGGGCGGCGGCGTGAATGAGGTTCGTGGTATGACTATCACGATTGCCCCGTCCACGGTTATCAGCGAAGTTACGGACGAAGTGTGAGAAGCATTTAATTTGAAGAATTAAAGGAGGGTTTGGCAATGGCTAAACAGATTATTTTCACTTTTGAGGACAAGGAATACACGCTTGAGTTTACCAGGCGTACCGTCAAGCAGATGGAGGACGAGGGCTTTGTTGCCCAGGAGATTGACTCCCGCCCCATGACGCTGCTCCCTGCTTTGTTTGCAGGTGCGTTTAAAGCACACCACCGTATTGTGAAGCAGGAGACCATTGACAAGATTTATGCGGCTATGCCGAATAAGGAGGATTTGATTGGCAAGTTGGCTGAAATGTACAATGAGCCGATTATCGCTCTGATGGAGGAGCCTGATAACAAAGCGGGAAAAAACGTGGAGTGGACAACGAACTGGTAACGGGTTCTGAGTCCGGGGCTGCAACGGGCGGCGGCAACCGCCGCCGACCCGTTGTTTCACGTTACGGAGAAAAGTTTGAAGAACTTTGCGGATATTACATGAGCATAGGGATGACCTATCACGAATACTGGGATGGGGACTCTATGATGGCAAAATATTTTCGTGAAGCGGAAGAACGAAAAAGAGAACGTGAAAATTATAATGCTTGGCTTCAAGGGGTTTATATCTATGAAGCCTTGTTGGACGCTTCCCCGGCACTGAACGCTCTGAGTAAAAAGAAAAAGCCTTATCCCTACAGGAAATCTCCTATTCCGATTACTGAAACCGAAACCCGCAGGCAGAAGGATGAAGAAAATCGGGAAAAGATGAAAAATGGTTTGGGTGCTATGAGGGCGCTTATGGCGGGGATTAACAAGAAATTTGGGAAGGAGGGATAACTTATGGCAGTTGAGATTGAAGGTCTTGAGTTTCAAATTCAGTCCGACTCTGACAAGGCGGCGAAAGGTGTTGACGCATTGGCAGACAGTTTTGAAAAGCTGAAAAAGTCTCTGAAAGGTAACGCTGGCTTAAATGGCGTGAGTAAGAAACTGGAAGCTATCAACAGCGCAAAGGACAAGCTGACTGGCATGGAAAAGCTGGAAAGCCTTGCGAAAGCCTTAAATCAACTGAATACCGTGAAAGTTTCCCCCACAATCTCCAAAAGACTGACTGAAATCGGTACGGCACTGGATAGCCTTACCTGGTCTGATATTGAAAAAGTTGAGGATTTGGCAAAGGCTCTACAGAGTATGCAGGGGCTACAGGTTCCGAACCTGAGAGGGCTTACGAGCGGCAGACGTACTTCTTCTGCTAACTCTGCCCCGGCTCCCGCTACTGCTCCTGCTTCTACGGGTGCGAGTGCTGCTGGGGCGGGTGCTGCCGCTGCTGCGGCTACTTCTGGCATGACTCAGTATACTCAGAGTGTCACGGGTGCAAATACGGCTACGAATGGCTTTATGAATACCCTGAGAAATCTTGGAGGGGTATTCTCTCGTGCATTTTCTGCTTTGGGCGGCGCAACCTTGAAGGGGCTGAAAGGGTCTCTGAATGGTATTAGTTCTGCGGCGAAAGCTGCAATCAGCGCAGGTAAAAAACTGGGAAGTACCTTTGGTTCTAAACTGGCGGCACAAGTGAAAAAGACTACCTCTGGTCTGGGGAAACTGGGCTATGCTTTTAAACAGGTTCTTCTCTATCAGGGGTTGAGTAGCCTGATTTATGGTTTTGCCAATGCCATGAAGGAAGGTATCAACAATCTGTACCAGTACAGTTCACTCATGGGCGGTCAGTTCAAGAGTAGTATGGACAGTCTGGCTACGAGTTTCCAATACTTGAAAAACAGTATGGGGGCTATGGTATCTCCTATCATTAACGCTTTGGCTCCTGCTATTGACTTCCTGATTGATAAGTTTGTTGCCCTGCTGAATATCGTCAATCAGTTTTTTGCGAGATTGACGGGCGCAAGTACCTATACTGCGGCGAAAAAATCTGCCGCTTCTTACGGGGACACAATCAGTGATACCGCAGGGACAGCGAAAAAGGCTGCAAAAGAGATTAAGGACGCTACCACTGGGATTGATGAACTGAACATTATCAGTCAAAATGATAATTCTGGTTCTGGTGGCAGTGGCGCAGGCGGCAAAGATTATGGCTCCATGTTTGAGCAGTTGCCGATTGAAAACTCTATCTCTGAGTTTGCCGACAAGCTGAAAGCGGCGTTTGAAGCTGGGGACTGGAAAGAACTTGGAACCCTTCTGGGGGAAAAGTTTAATGAGATTGTGGACAGCATTGATTGGTCTGGTATCGGTCATAAGATTGGCTACGGACTGAACGGTGCAATTCAGACGGCGTATTGGTTCCTTGATACAGCCGATTTTACCAACCTTGGAGCGCACATAGCAGAATTGCTTAATGCGGCTTTGAGTGAGATAGATTTTACCTACGCAGGGCGGTTGATGGTGAAATGGTTTACCATTCTCCCTGACCTGATTATCGGTTTCCTGAGTGAACTGGATTGGGGACTGGTAGGTAAGAGTATCAGTGATTTTATCATTGGTGCGTTTGATGAAGCTACAAAGTGGCTGAATAGCTACAACTGGTCTGACCTGGGTTCTCTGCTCTGGCAGAAAATCAAAGACCTGTTCACCAGCATTGACTGGGGAGGTATCGCAAGCAGTATCTTCACTTTTCTTGGCACAGCCATTCGTTCTTGTGTTGAGTTCCTGGGTGGCTTCTTTGGAAGTATCGGGAAGGACATTAAGAACTGGTGGGATAAAGAGATTGCCGGGGAGGATTGGAAGGAAACCGCTGTAAACCTTCTGAACGCAATCGGCAAAGGATTTGCCGACATAGGCTCTTGGGTCATGGACAACATGATTGACCCGCTCTTTAACGCACTGGTTGGGGAGGAAAAATGGGCTGAGTTCAAGCAGGCTGGTAGAGACCTCTGGAACGGCTTCACTCAGGGTGTGCAGGAGTTCTTTGATGACCCCGGCGCATGGATTAAACAGCATATCGTTGACCCGTTTGTGAAATGGTTCAAAGACCTGTTCGGTATTCACTCTTCGTCTACGGTGATGAAAGAAATCGGGCAGTATGTGGTAGAGGGATTTTTGGAAGGTATCAACTTCTTTTCTTCTATCGCCGGGACTGTGAAGAAATGGGGAAGCAGTGTTGTTGAGTGGTTTACAAAGGGTGAGGACGGCAAGGGAATTGTTGAGCATTTCAAAGATATTGCTGGGAATATTATCAGCGGTTTTAAAGATAAGGTTGGCTCTACCTATACGACCGTCAAGACCAATGTGACTACCTGGGCTTCCAAAGTTAAAGAGTGGTTCACCAGTAATTCCTTTGGAGGTGTAAACCTCTCCACATTCGCTACTTATGCCAATGAGACCATAGAAGGTTTCAAAAGCAAAATCGGAAGTGCCTATACGAACAGACAGGCAGATAAGGACGAACACCCGATTGTGCAGATTGGCAATCGTGTTATCACGGACGCTGTAGATGTGCAGACGAAAGCCAATGGATATAGATTTACGAAGTAAGGAGGTGCGGTGACAATGGCATATCTGGCAATTAACGGGTACGAGTTACCGTCTCCTAAACGTGGCGTAAGCCCGGTAGTCACTACTCTGGTTGACTCCGGGCGAAACGCTAACGGTACTGTGGTGGCACAGAGAATTGGACGTGACCAGTATAAGATTGACAATCTTGAATGGCCGTGGCTGACCGCCGAACAGTGGGAAACGATACTGAGTATTCTATCCAACTTTTTTGTGGACGTAACCTTTATTGACCCTGTTACCAATTCCAGGAAAACAATCAAGATGTACTGTGGTGATAGGACTGCTGAACCTTACTGGGTTGATGATGACGGCAAGCCTACGCACTACAGGAATTGCAAGGTAAATCTGATTGATACGGGGGAGTGATTATGCAGAAAGTATCGAAAGCATATAAGAAAAGCATGAAAGCCCCTTTGCGGGATAGAGGTTATATAATGCTCTCTTTCGGCGTGGTCAATCAGGAAGCACAGGCAAAGGCAGAGGTTTCAGACGGGGATTTTACCTATTATTCCAATGAGGAAAATCTGTTCAAAGAACATGATGACAGCTTGGTATACGCTACACTGGAAGAAAACTTTACACGGGTAGATGGCTCTATGTATTTTCTGCCCAGAGAGTCCCCGTCTGCACTCTACCTTGATACCGGGCTGGTAGGGAGAGACCTTGTATCGGAAGCACAGTATGAGGTCACAATCGACCTGAATATTAAGGCAACCGACTTTAGAGGTATCACAATCAATTTTGGTGAGAACTACCCTACCGATTTTGACTTTGTAACCGATAAGGGGCAGGTGGTGGAGTTCAGAGGTAATGACCAGGCAGTTTTCAGTACAGAGGAAGTGCTGGAAAGCGTAACTACGCTGACGCTGGTTATCTACCGCATGAAGAACCCTCAAAGCAGGCTGCGGATTTATTCTTTCCGTTTTGGTTACGGCTTGATTTATGAGAATGACTCTGTGTTGAGTTCGTCTCTGGAAAGCTATGTTTCCCCTATCGGCAGTGATATTCCGCAGATTGATTTTACCGTTACCCTGAAAAACTACGATAAATATTTTAACGTGGACAACCCGAAGTCTGCTATCAACTTTTTGGAGACTGGACAGGAAATGGAAATTTTCTTCTAAAAATCCTTTGCCCCGTGTGCAGCATAAGGAAGCGTTGCAGATTATCGCCAACGCTTGCCGTTGCACGTTGTCTCAGACGAGGTACGGAACCATTCAGATTAAATCCAACTTCATTCCCGAAGCGGCGGCAAGCAGTAACGGTGAGACGGATTACTCCAATGTGAAGAATATCCTAAATACCGATACGAAAAGCGAATACGCAACTCTGGCAACGAATTACACGACTGCTGACGGGAAGATGTACTTCCTTCCCAGAACGGCAAGTGCGAGGACGCTCAATACAGGTTTTGTTTCCAATGAGCAGTCTGACGGGGAAGGAAAGTTCACTACAAACCCTATCGTGACAATTGTTCAGGAAGCCGCCTGTATGTACCACGGCGTTAAGTTCACGTTCGGAAATGCCTTACCTTCCGGGGCACAACTCTATCTACAGAGGGAAGAACCTTGGCACTACCGTAACGGAGGAACAGTGGGAAGCTATTTCCAGTGGTACTTTCACTGACCTGTACATTGGTGATTACTGGGTTATCGGCGGCGTGAACTGGCGTATTGCGGCGTTTGACTATTACCTGAACTGGCGTTCGTCCCGCTTTCTGTTCGTCGCTTTCTGTATCGGTTATCTAAAATCCCTCCCCCTTGTGGGGAGGGGTAGAAAGGAACTTGCGATATGTCAGTATTAAAAAGCAAACGGAAACCCTCTCAGTTTGAGGTATTCCACCATTTGAATAAATTGAGAAAGGAAATTACTGATTTGCTTCTCCGGGACTTTGGCTATAATGCGATAAAATCTGAGAAGCGTCTGGAAAGACGGTTCGGTAGCAGAAGT
>VOFI01000536.1_pt1 | contig 10001 bp, 10 predicted proteins | sample 5384131 | NCBI WGS metagenome assembly VOFI01 (sample SAMN12384728, study PRJNA508395) | human gut metagenome | isolation source: healthy gut H | host: Homo sapiens
GTGCATTGCCAATCCCGCTCCTGCGGGTGGAACAACAGGTTATTCCCGGGCCAGCCCCTGGAAGAACCAGGACATGGACACGGCGCCCGCGTCCGGGGTGCCGATGGTCTTGGTCCCGTAACTCTTGGCCCGGCCGAATTTGGAGACATACTGCTTCGTAGCCTCCGCCCCCTGGGCGGCGGCCTGGGCCGCGGCATCGAACAGCTCGTCCGCGCTGTCTCCTGTATAGGCCGCGACGGCTTCGCTGGCGGGGATCAGGGCATCCATCATAGTCTTGTCCCCCACCTTGGCGCCGGACATATCTTCCAGCTCCTCCAGGGCCTTGGCGAAGATGGCCTTGAGGCCCGCCACGTCGATCTCCTCCCCCTCTGGGGCCTCCTCCTGCAAGCCGTCCAGCCAGGTGTTCCACAGGGGGACGGCGCTGCCGCCGTTCAGGGTCATAACGGCCATGGCCGCGTCATCCAGCATGGACTGGATCCCCCCCTCGGCGGCGTCCACTGCTTCGGAGATAGCCCCGGCAATCTTCGCCATGGTCAGGCCGTGATCCGGTTCGTAGACGGTGATATGCACCACGCCCAGCTCCCGGGCCTCCCCAGCATCCGGCTCACCAGGGGACGGGACACCCCCCAGTTCCCGGGCAATGTCGATCTGCTTCCAGTCCTCCAGATAGTAGCGCCGGGCCACATGGGCCAGACGGAGGAGCTTTTCCTTGCTGGGCGCCAAGCCGCTCACCTGCCTTTCTACACCGCGGCTGTTACATAAGTCAACTGTACCATATCGGCATAACAAATGCAACGGGAAGGGGAAGAAAATCCGCCCGGCAGGGAAGGGCCTCTGCCGGACGGGGGGAAATCAGGGGACACCAGAGCGTTGAGCACCCGGGAGGCCACATCTCCGGCCGCGGAGGAGCCGCTCCCGCCGTTCTCCACCAGCACAAGAAAGGCGTAGGGGTGGTCCTCATCCCGGAGGAAGCCGGTGAACCAGGCGTGGGGGGCCTGGCCCCCCCACCTCCGCTGTCCCCGACTTGGCGCACAGGTCCATATTGGGAAAGCGGCTGGTCCCGTAGGCGGCGGTGACGTTGTAGGCCATCATGTCGGCCAGGGTCTCGGCGGTGTCCCGGGCAATGAGGCGGCCGGTGCGGCGGGTGAACTGGGGCAGATCGGGCAGGCCCGGCGTGTCCACCTGAAGGAGCAGGCAGGGGACGGCGGCCCTTCCACCATTGGCGATGGCCCCCATGTAGACCAGCATGGAGCAGGGGTTCACCGCGTCGTGGTACTGGCCCACGCCTGCCCAGGCCAGGTCGTTGTCCGAAATTCCGGTGAGGAAAAGCTGCCGGCGGCAGTGGGGATGCCGTTGACAGAGTAGCGGCTGGTCAGGCCCGCCTTCCCGGCATAGCGCTCCAGGGTGGAGCCGCCCAGCTCCACCGCCAGCTGGCCGAACACCACATTGCAGGAGTTGGCCAGGGCCTCTCGGATGTCCTGCTCCCCGTGGGCAGCGGTGCAGGTGACCGTCCCGTCCCCGATCTGGGCCGAGCCCTCACAGACCCATGTGCGCTCCTCCAGGTCGGGCAGCTCCTCCAGCGCTGCCGCCAGGGTCACCGTCTTGAAGATGGAGCCGGGCGGGAAGGTGGAGGAGAGAAAGCGGTTGAGATAGACACCATCATAGCTGGGATCGGTCTCCAAGCCGGAGGGGATGTTCCGGGGATCGAAGGAGGGGGGAGGACACCAGGCACAGGATCTCCCCCCGTCTGGTAGTTGTAGACGGCCACTGTGCCCTTCCGGCCGTTGAGGGGCCCGGTAGGCGGTCTCATTCAGGTCCGCATCGATGGTGAGGTACACCTGATTGCCCCGCTGGGCCCCGAAGGCGCCGTTGAGCAGGTCAAAGCCGGTGAGGCGGTCGGCAAAAGCGGTGAGGGCCCCGGTGCCGATGCTGCCGTAGGGGTCGCCTACCACGTGAAGGATGGACTTGCGGCGGGTCTCCCCATCGGGATAGGTGCGGCTGCCCGACTGGTCCACGGCAGAGAGCACTTCACCGTCCCGGTCCAGCAGGGTGCCGCTGATGAGCTGTCCGGCGCTGTTGTACAGGTGGCGGTTGAAGGGGAGGAGGCCCAGTGCCCCCCGTCGGAGAAGAAGCGGAAGAGGAAGAGGGCCAGGCCGGCCAGCAGCAGGCCGGCCAGCACCAGGCAGAGCACGGCCCGGCGTTCGATCTTTTTCACGGGACAGGTACCTCCTTTCCGGCGGGAGAGCGGATGGCAAAGCTGGACTTTTCCCGGGTGTCAGAGGCCTTCAGGAAGGCCAGCAGGCCCCAGGAGGCCAGCATGGCGGAGCCGCCGTTGGAGACAACGGGGAGGGTGACGACGGTGGGGGGCGCAGGTCCATGGCCCCGAAGATGTTCAGGGCGGTCTGCACCACCATGAGTGAGCCCGCGGCGCAGGCGGCGATGGTATAGAAAGCGGAGCGGCCCACCCGGCAGGCCCGGGCGGCAAAGAGGGCCAGGGTGACGATAGAGACCACCGCCAGCAGGGCGATGAGCAGGCCCCACTCCTCGCACAGCATGCCGAATACGAGGTCGGTGTCCGCCGCCGGCACGGTGTGCAGCCAGCCCTCTCCGGCCCCCACCCCCACCAGGCCGCCCGGAGGCGGCGGCCGACATGGCCCGGGTCTGCTGATAGCCGGTGGTGGAGGCGAACTCCCAGGCGTGGCCCCAGGAGGCAAAGCGGCGGAAGATGTAGGGCTTGAAGTTGAGGACCAGCAGGCCGGCAAACAGGGCCCCGCCGCAGATCAGGGACAAGGTGGCGAAGTCGCCGGAGCGGAGGTAGGCGATCACCAGGAAGGTGGCGAAGAAGATGAGGGCGGTGCCGAAGTCGCTCATCAGCGCCAGACAGAGCAGACATACCCCGGTGAGCACCATGAACAGCCCCAGGTTGCGCCTGTGGAACAGCCGCTCCAGAGTGGCGGAGCCGGCAAAGATGTAGAAGATCTTGGCCACCTCAGAGGGCTGAAAGGAGAGGGGGCCCAGGATGATCCAGTTGGCCGCCCCAAAGCGGGTCTGTCCCAGCACCAAGGTGACGGACAGCAGGGCAATGGCAGCCGCAGCCATCAGCCAGCGCAGCCGCTGGGTGCGGCTGGTGTCCCGCAGCCACACCCCCAGCACCACAAGGGCGGTCAGCCCCAGCAGGATGGCGATGAACTGCTTCAGCACAGAGCCGGGGGCGGAGGAGGCGGTGACGGCCAGGGAGAGGGTGGAGAGAAAGAAGGCGATGGTCTCCATCTCGAACCCCGGGCGCCGCAGCGGCGCAAAGCCAGATAGTAGGTCCACATGACGGTGGGGAGGCCGGGGAAGAGGAGAAACAGGCTGGGGGAGACCGACGCCCCCGCACTGACGGCCAGCTGGAGGGCAGCCAGCAGCTGGAACAAAGTCAGCCACAGCAGGGAGGGCCACATGGGCAGAGGGGCCTCCTCCTGCCGCCGGCGGGAGAGCTGTTCCCCTCCTCCCGGGACAGGGGGGGAAGAGCAGGTCCACGCCCCCCCCACGGTGGTGTCCCCCACTTAGAGCCCAGGTCCGTGACCCCAGGAACCGGACTCGTCCCGGAGAAGGGCGGCGTGCTGGCGGGAGACGGTGGAAAAATTGAGGCGGATATCTGCGGAGGAGGAGCGGCCCAGGATATTTTCCCAGTGGTCGATGGGGAGGGAGCCGCCGCCGGGCAGGCTGAGCTGTCCCCCCACTGCTCCGGGGTGTGGGGGACTCGCAGCAGGCCGCGGATGGCCCCACCAGCACCAGCAGGGCGAGGATGGGGGAAGAGGAAGCGGACCAGGGCGGTGTACCACCAGACGGCTTGGGCGTGCTCTGTCAGCCAGGTGCCCAGGAGTTGGGGGAAAGGCCTGGAAGGCGGAGATTGATTCAGACAAGGGGACCCCTCCTTTCAGGGGACGGCAGACCGGCAGGGGACTGCAAGACAAGAGATCGGTGATATTGTATCACAGGGACTGGAGAAAGCAAGCGGGAGTTAAAGGAGAAACAGCGGGCCTCGGAACGATTCCGGAGGCCCGCTGTTGAAAAATGAATACGGTCAGCCCTGCTCAGGGGGTGCGGGGAGGCTTCCCACTGCCCTTGGAGCGGCCGTCCCGGCCCTTGCCCTGGAGCTGGTTGTGCATGTCCAGCATGGTCTGGGCGGCCAAATCGAAGTCGCTGACCTCCTCGTAGTTGTCCACCAAGTCGCTCTGTACCAGGTCGCTGTAATCCTCTTCGGCCTTCTTCTTTGGGTAGACGGCGCGGAGCATGATGGGGGGTGACGATGGTGGTGGCAGCCACCATGATGACCATGGGGGCCAGGAAGATGGGGTTCATCATTCCAGTGGCGATCCCCTTGTTGGTAACGATCAGGGCTACCTCGCCCCGGGATACCATGCCAACACCGATGCGCAGGGACTCGGCGTTGGTGTAGCCGAACAGCTTGGCCCCCAGGCCGCAGCCGATGACCTTGGTGACGATGGCCAGCGCGATGGCGATGACGGTGAGCAGGATGACGGTCCCATCCATGGAGGAGAGGGTGACTTTCAGGCCCACGCTGGCAAAAAAGACGGGGGGAGAGGAGCATGTAGGAGAGGGTCTCACACTGGGAGTTGACATAGACGGCCCGGGTGGTGTTGGCGATCATCAGGCCGGCGAAGAAGGCGCCGATGATATCCGCCACACCGAAGACCTCCTCCGCCACATAGGCATAGAAGAAGCAGAAAGCCAGGGAGATGACGGCGAAGCGCTTCCGGTTCCAGGAGGCAGAGTTCATCCACCGCTGGATCAGCCCGTGGAGGAAGTAGCCAGCCACGCCGGTGACAACAAAGAAAGCCACGATCTTGATCATCACGATGCCAAGGCTGATGCTGCTGTCAGAGGCACTGGTGATCAGGGTCAGCAGGATCAGCCCCAGAATATCATCGATCAGGGCGGCACCCAAGATGGCGTTGCCGGAACGGGTGGACAGCTTGCCCATCTCCTTCAGGGTCTCTACACTGATGGAGACGGAGGTGGCGGTGAATACGGTGCCCACGAACATGTTCTCCAGGAAGGAACCCCGTGGTTGAAGACCTCAGCCAGGACATAGCCGCCCGCCAGGGGGACCAGCACGCCGATCAGGGCGATGAAAAAGGCGGCTTTGCCGGATTTTTTCAGCTCCTGGATGTCGGTCTGGAGTCCGGCGCCGAACATGAGCACCACCACGCCCAGCTCGGAGAGCATAGCGAGGAAGTCACTGGGCTGGACCAGGTTGAGGATGCTGGGCCCCAGCAGCAGGCCGGCCAGCAGAGAGCCTACCACCTGGGGCATATCCACCCGTTTGGTAAGCATGGCAAAGCACTTTGTGACCAGCAGGATCAGGGCCACATCAAAAATAAAATGATATGATTCCATGGCAGATTACCTTCTTGCAGACGAAATGATGCGTAACTGTGGCGGCTGCGGCGGACGCCCTATGGGGAATTAAGAGAAGACATCAATGCCCCCAGACGTCCGGCCGCTGGGATCAAAGAAAGAGCAACCGTCTCCGTCAGCGTATGGATACTACCACAAACAAAAAAGAAAGTCCAGTGATTTGCACCGAGAAGGTGTACGATTTTAACAGAAACTGAACAACAATTTTGTTATGAACGTCAAAAGTGAGAAAATGGAAGGGAAAGAAGCAAATAAATAAATGAGAGAGGAGATCGCACTAGAAATGCCGCGCCCGGGGTCACTTCCGGGCGCGGCATAAGACAGATTTTCAGAAAAGATCAGGCCTGGGCGAGGAAGTAGTCGGTCATCAGATCAATGGCCACGCCCAGCACCTCCTCCCGGGGAAGAAAAGCGTCGTTGTGCAAAGGGTGCTCGGCCTGGCAGCCAATGTGGAAATACAGAGAGGGGGACCTGATGGCTGAAGTAGTAGAAATCCTCTCCGATCAGGCTGGGGTGGATGTCCGTGTGGACGTGTTCCTGTCCCAAGAGCCGGGCCGCATGGGTGGAAAAGCGCTGGACAGCTCCGGTGAGTTGCGGAGGACGCCGTATCCAGCCTGGATGTCCACCTTGGCCTGCCCGCCGTACAGGGAGGCGATCTGCTGGGGGATCTCCCGAATGCGGCGGTGGAGGTAGTTTCGGCTCTCCTCACTGGTGGTCCGGACCGTTCCGTCCAGGACGGCCCGGTCACAGACCACATTGTAGCGCCCAAAGGTCTGGAAGGAGCCGATAGAGACGGAGACGGGCTCGAAGGGATTGACCTCCCGCCGGAGCTTCTGGACCAGGGCACAGTCGATCTCGGAGCCGATGACAATGGCGTCCACCCCAGGTGGGGCTCCGCCGCATGGGCGGCAGTGCCCAGCACCTCGATGCGGAAGCGGTCGGAGGCCGCCATAATGGGGCCGGGCCGCAGCTCGATGTCCCCCACCGGCAGAGGGCCACATATGCAGACCGTACATCTCGTCGATGTGCTCGTCGGTGAGAAAACCGGCCTCAGTGACAGGGCGGGCGCCGCCCACCGGGTTTGCCTCCTCGGCGGGCTGAAACAGGACCAGAATGTTGCAGTTCAGCCGATCCTTCACCCGGTTCAGCTCACAGGCGATCCCAGCGGCGATGGCGGTGTGCATATCGTGGCCGCAGGCGTGCATGACTCCCTCGTGGACGGAGGAGAACGGAGCGCCGGTATGCTCGGTCAGCGGCAGGGCGTCGATATCCGCCCGCATGCACAGGGTCCTGGCCTTTCCTGCGTTGATGCGGACAAAGCCGCCGTTCAGCGCGCCGATGGGGCACAGCTCCAGTCCGTCCCGGGCCAGAAATTCCCGGATGCGGCGGGTGGTCTCCACCTCCTGGTTGCTCAGCTCCGGATGCCGGTGGATATCCCGGCGGAACTCCAGATAGCGGGAAGGATCAGCTTTCATACACAACCTTCTTCCTGAAAAGATGCTGGGGCAGGCCCCTTTTGGGAGGCTCAGTCCACGGGGCGGAGCAGCGTGTCCCCGTAGAGAGTGGGCTGCCGGTCCCGGAACATATGGATCAGGTCCCGGACCTCCCGGGTCTTGGTGTAGTCGATGGAGCCGGTGATGATCTCCTCCTCACCGCCGCCCTCCGCGATGATGTCGCCCCAGGGGTCGATGATGATGGAGTGGCCGCAGTAGGTCCCCATAGGGCTGGGGCCCACCCGGTTGCAGGCCACCACGAACATCTGGTTCTCGATGGCGCGGGCGGTCAGAAGGGTGCGCCAGTGGTTCACCCTGGGATTGGGAAAGTCGGAGGTGACCACCAGCACATCCGCCTTTTTCAGGGCGTAGGTGCGGGCCAGTTCGCAGAAGCGGATATCATAACAGATCATCATGCCCAGGCGGCCCAGCTCGGTGTCATAGACCTCGGTCTTGTCACCGTTGGCGAAGGGGACATGCTCGTCCATGTCGCTGTACAGATGCATTTTGCTGTAATCACCCACGATCTCCCCCCGCCGGTCGATGAGGAAGGTGGTGTTGCGCATCTTGCCGTCGGCGTGGAGGGTGGCGATGGAGCCGCCCACCACCCAGACCTGGTACTGCCGGGCCAACTCCCGCAGCACCGTGACAGAGGGACCGTTTTCCGGCTCCACGAAGTCCTCCATGTGGTGGAACATCTCATCAGAGAAACCGGCGGACCAGTCCTCAGGCAGGACGACCACGTCGGGACGGGGGTCCTTGGCCATAGCCTGGGCAAACAGCTCCCGGACCCGCTTGAAATTGGCCTCGGGATCGCAGAACGCGATGTTGGTCTGAAGCAGTGCAAAGTTCGTCATACAAACCTCTCCAATCTGATCAAATGCCGTTCACATGGTGTACAAAATGGCGCGGATGAGGACATAGGCGAAGGTGATGACAGTGATGACCCAGCCGTTGGCCAGCATGGCCTTGATGTTCTTGGAGCGGGCCAGGCCCATCTGTCCCACCATATCAACGGTGGTGGTGACGAAGAAGGTGACCTGGCAGGTACCATGGGGAGGAACAGCTCGTGGATGATCTGCGCCTGAGCCACGCCGGTGCCGGAGATGCCAAAGATGCCCACTGCGGCGCTGAGCATGAGGAAGGCGACCTCGCCGCCCACATCGATCAGGGGCTGCATGAGCTGGCAGACCGCATCGAAGGCGCCGGAGGCGCTGACATAGTTGAGGAAGGGCTCGAACAGGACGAACATGAAGAACATCCAGAACATTTTGGAGCCGCCCTGAATCATAGCCGTGAGGGAGGACTGGAAGGACAGGCCGCCCACCAGACCTACCACGATAGAGGCCGTCATCATGACCAGGATGGCGTAGCTGGCGCCGGCGCCCACCACCAGGCCGTAGCCCAGCATAACGGCCATCACCAGCAGGAAGGCCAGGGTGGCGCGCTTGCAGCGGGCATCCGGGACAAAGGCGGAAGCGTCTTCCCCCGACTCCTCATAGGCCTCCAGCGCCTCGGTCTTCCGCTGGGTGCGGCAGGCCATGAAGAAGGTGGAGCCCCAGACGATGACGGCCAGAGGGATGCCGGCGGTGATGAGGTACTGTCCGTAAGAGAGCCCAGTCAGGCCGGTGATGGTGACCACCGGGGGGACGAAGGGGCCTACATACAGGCCGGTGGCCCCGGCGCCGTGGAGAATGACGCCCAGGGTGGAAGGGGTGAGCCCCACGCTGGCCACAATGGGGATCAGGATAGGGGCGATGATGGCGTTGGAGCCGGCCAGGGTGCCCAGCAGGGAGACCAGCAGGGTGGAGGTGATCATGGAGATCAGAATGGCCATCTTCTTGCTTTTCAGCTTGAAGCGGTTGACCACCATGTACACCAGGTTATGTGCCACTTTTGTCTGGGACAGGACTTCCGCCAGACCAGAGCCCAGGACGATGATGAAGCCGATGAGGGCACAGAAGGAGCCCAGGGAGGCGTAGAGCGTGTCGGCGAAGCCGGTAATGGATTCTCCGGTGAGGATCGCGCCCAGAATCACGCACAGAAGGACAGAGACGTTCATGTCCTTGCCCATCATCATCAAAACGATGTAGAGCAGCAAGGGCAGGAAGCCGAAGAGGGGATGCAGCCCAAAGATCATAGTTTCCATCTCCTTTTTTCATTCGCGGTTTCCGTTGGGACAGGCATATTATATTCCTGCACCTTCCGGAGGCCGGCTTCTGCCGGAGGGCGCAAAAATACCGGAAGAAAAAGGAGCGGAATCAGATGGTCAGAGGTAGATGTGGTGCTCCAGGGCAATTTTGTCCTGCAGCTCCATCCGCTCCAGGGTCTGCTGGGCGTTCAGACGGCCCAGGGAGGTGATAAAGCAGTTGCACAGGGTGATGGCTCCCACGGGGGAGAAGTTCCCGCCGTTGGGGGCGATCAGCACCTCGGTGGCTTTCAGCGCGATGGGGGAGGTGAGCGAGTCGGTCAAAGCGACGATCTTGCAGCCCGCCCGGTGGAAGTGGGATACGATGTCATAGGAGGAGCTGGTGTACCGGGCATAGGAGATGACCAGCAGGCAGTCCTCCGGATGGACATCACTGAGCGCAGTGGGCAGGTCGCTGGTGGAGGTGGTGAGCAGATGGACGTTGTCACACATCTGCTGGAGCATGAAGGCCAGATAGTAGGCCGTGGCATAGGAGGAACGCATCCCGGCGATATAGATGGTCCGGGCCTGATGCAGGATCTCCTGGGCGCGGGCAAAGGAATCCCTGCAGCTGGGGGTGTACAGGGCCTCCAGCAGGCCGATGTTGTTCTGGATGGTCCACTGAAGGGAGTCCGGTCCGGCGTCCTCGGCAGGGGTCTCCCGGCGGAGCAGGGATTTCAGCTGGCCGAAGGGGGCCCACTGCTTCTGGTGCTCATAGAGCCCGCGCTGAAGGTCCGGATAGCCCTGAAAATCCAGCCTGCGGGCAAAGCGGGTGATGGTGGCCGGACTGATCCCGGTCCGCTGGCTGAGCTCATTGATGGAGAGAAAGGCCACCTCGTGGAGATTTTCCAGAATAAAATCAGCCAGCCTCCGGTGGCTTTTGGAAAAAGAAT
>VOFI01000538.1_pt1 | contig 10001 bp, 13 predicted proteins | sample 5384131 | NCBI WGS metagenome assembly VOFI01 (sample SAMN12384728, study PRJNA508395) | human gut metagenome | isolation source: healthy gut H | host: Homo sapiens
GGGCCTTTATTCCCCCGAAAGACCCCCGGCGCCCTGCTCCGACAGCGGAGGCAGAGCAGGAAAAGCGGACCATCCGGGAGCAGTTCTCCGGACCGGAGTACCTGCTAGTGGACGGCTACAACATCATTTTTGCCTGGGATGAGCTGAAGGCCATCGCCCGGGACAATCTGGACGCCGCCCGCAAGCAGCTGTGCGATCTCCTCAGCAACTACCGGGGCTTCCGGAAGTGCGAGGTCATCGCCGTGTTTGACGCCTATAAGGTCAAGGGCGGCCAGGGCAGCGTGGAGAAGTACCGTATATGATATTTGAGACCGCCCGGGAGCTGTATCCCGGGCGGTTTTTTCTGCCTTTGCAGGAAAAAGGGAGAGGAAAATGAAAATTAAAAAAGAAGAAAAAGCGGGCGGAGAGGACACAATTGTGAAAACTCACAATTGACTTTTTTCCAAGGCTTGTTAGAATATCACTAAATTATTTTAATTAAATAATTTGAACTAAAATTCGACAAGGAGTGTTTTTATTATGTTTGAGAAGGTCAAAGAGGTCATTCTGGATACCCTGAGCTGTGAGCCCGAGCAGATCACCATGGAAGCCAGCCTGGTGGACGACCTGGAGGCCGATTCTCTGGACGCCGTGGAGCTGAATCTGGCGCTGAACGACGTGCTGGGCTTCTCCCTCACCGACGAGGAGCTGAAGAGCATCGTCACTGTGGGCGATATCGTCCGTCTGCTGGAGGAGCATCAGTAAGCCATGGATCTGAATGAGATCAAGGCTCTGATGGACCGGTTCGACACCTCCGCCTGTACCGTGCTGGAGCTGGAGGAGGGCAACCTGCGCCTGCGCCTGGAGAAGGGGACCGCCCCCGTTTCGGCTGCCCCGGAAATCCAGGCCGCCCCGGCGGCCCCTGGAGCGGCTGCGCCCCAGCCCGCTCCGGTGGGAGGAGGGGCAGACCCTGAACGCCCCCCTGGTGGGCACCTTCTACGCCGCCCCCGCCCCGGGGGAGGCCCCCTTTGTCAAAGCGGGCGACCAGGTGCGGAAGGGACAGACCGTCTGTGTGCTGGAAGCCATGAAGATGATGAGCGAGGTCCCCGCCCGGTGGACTGCATCAGTGAGGAAGTGCTGGTGAAGGACGGAGTGCTGGTGGGCTTTGACGCCCCCATGTTCCGCATCCGGGAGGTCTGAAATGTTCCGGCGGGTTTTGATCGCCAACCGGGGCGAGATCGCGGTACGGATCATCCGGCCTGCCGGGAGCTGGGGGTCGAGACAGTGGCGGTGTACTCCGCCGCCGACGCGGACGCCCTCCATGTACAGCTGGCCACCCAGGCCGTCTGCATCGGTCCGGCCCGGGCAGCGGAAAGCTATCTGAACCAGGCCGCCATCCTGACGGCGGCGGTAGAGACAGGCTGTGACGCTGTCCATCCCGGATACGGCTTCCTCTCTGAAAATCCGGACTTTGCCGACCTGTGCGCCAAGTGCGGGCTGAAGTTTATCGGTCCCTCCGGCGACGTGATCCGGCAGATGGGGAGCAAGGCGGCGGCCAAGGCGCTGATGCGCCGCTCCGGCGTGCCCGTGGTCCCGGGCTCCGAGGGGGCTGTGGACCTGGAGGAGGCCCGCCGGGTGGCGGACGAGGTGGGCTACCCCGTGCTGGTGAAGGCCTCTGCCGGCGGCGGAGGCCGCGGGATGCGCCGGGTGGACCGGCCGGAGGACCTGCCGGCCCTGTTCCAGGCCGCCCAGTCTGAGGCAGTGGCCTGCTTCGGCAACGGGGGAGCTGTATGTGGAGAAGCTGATCCTCCACCCCCCCGCCACATCGAGTTTCAGATCCTGGCCGACTCCCAGGGCAATGTGATCCATCTGGGGGAGCGGGACTGCTCCATCCAGCGGAAGAATCAGAAGCTGATCGAGGAGTCCCCCTCCCGGGCCCCTCACCCCCAGCTGCGGGAGGAGATGGGCCAGGCCGCCGTCCGGGCGGCCCGGGCCGCCCATTACGAGCGCGCGGGTACCATCGAATTCGTGCTGGATGAGGACGGGCGGTTCTACTTTATTGAGATGAACACCCGCATCCAGGTGGAGCACCCGGTGACCGAGTTCGTCACGGGGCTGGACCTGGTGCGGGAACAGCTGCGCATCGCGGCGGGCCTGCCCCTGAGCGTGGGGCAGGAGGAGGTCCGGCTGTCCGGCTGTGCCATGGAGTGCCGCATCAACGCGGAGGACCCCAGGGAGGGCTTTCGGCCCAGCCCGGGACGGGTGGAATTTCTTCATCTCCCCGGCGGGCCCGGGGTGCGGGTGGACACCGCCCTGTTCAGCGGCTACCAGATGCCGCCCTACTATGACTCCCTGTGCGCCAAGGTGGTGGTGTGGGCCCCCACCCGGCTGGAGGCGGTGCGCCGGATGCGCCGGGCGCTGGAGGAGCTGATGATCCAGGGGATGGTGACCACCGCAGAACTGTGCCATCTGATCCTCTATCAGCCCGACTTTGTAAAGGGGCAGTACCACACGGGATTCTTGGAAGAAAATCTGGAGACCCTGATGGCCTGGGACTGCGGGACGGAGGGGTGAGTCCCGTCCCCGCCGGATGGTGAGATAGGAACCTTTTCAGCCGGAGGACCCGGTTGAACGGCGCGGAGCGGGAGGGAGAGGTCCCTCCGCTCCGGCCTGTGCGATGGAAGGAGCGCTATGGAAGAGATCTTTGCCCGCCGGAAGGCCCGGCTGATGGAGCTGCGGGCCCGGCGGAAGGGGGGAGGACGGCGAGCCCAAAAGGCTGGCGGCCCGGCCTGTGTTCGATAAGTGCCCCAGCTGCGGGGCGGTGGTGCCCAAGACGGAACTGTCCCACAGCCTGTATGTCTGTACGAAGTGCGGATACCACCACACCATCGGGGCCTACCTGCGGCTGGCCATGCTGCTGGACTCCAAGAGCTTCCGGGAGCTGGACCAGGACCTGGTGGCCCCCAATGTGCTGGGTTTCCCCGGATATGAGGAGAAGCTGGAGCGCCAGCGGGATAAGACTGGCCTGATGGAGGCGGTGGTCACCGCCCGGGGCCGGGTGGAGGGCCGCAGCGTGGCCGCCGCCGCCCTGGACAGCCGCTTCTTTATGGGCAGCATGGGAGCGGCCGTGGGGGGAGAAGGTGACACGCTGCGTGGAATATGCCCAGCGGAACAGGCTGCCCCTGATCATCTTCTCCGCCAGCGGCGGGGCCCGGATGCAGGAGGGGATCCTCTCCCTGATGCAGATGGCCAAGACCAGCGCCGCCATCCAGCGCTTCCGGGAGGCGGGCGGGGCTGTACATCTCCTTTCTGACCCACCCCACCACCGGCGGGGTCACCGCTTCCTTCGCCTCGCTGGGCGACGTCACCCTGGCGGAGCCGGGCGCCCTCATCGGCTTTGCCGGCCCCCGGGTCATCCGGCAGACCATCGGACAGACTCTGCCGGAGGGGTTCCAGCGCTCGGAGTACCTGGAGGAGCACGGCTTTGTGGACCAGATCGTCCCCCGGGGCCAGATGCGGGCCACCATCTCCAAACTGCTGCGCCTGCACGAGAAAGGAGGGACGTTCCGTGGCTGAGATCCTGACCGCAGCCCAGCGGGTGGTGCTGGCCCGGCATATTGCCCGGCCCGGGACGGCGGACTACATTTCTGCCCTGTTTACCGACTTTTTCAGCAGAAAGGGGACCGGCAGTACCGGGAGGACCCCAGCATCCTGGGGGGCATCGCCCTCTACAAAGGGGCACCCTGTGACGGTGATCGGACACCGGAAGGGCAAGACTCTGGAGGAAAATGTGGCCTACAACTTCGGTATGCCGGGGCCGGAGGGATACCGCAAGGCCCAGAGGCTGATGGACCAGGCGGAGAAATTCAAGCGCCCGGTCATCACCTTTGTGGACACGCCGGGGGCTTATCCGGGGCTGGAGGCCGAGGCCCGGGGGCAGGGCGAGGCCATCGCCTCCACCATCGCCCGGATGAGCTGCCTCACCGTCCCGGTGGTCACCGTGGTCACCGGCGAGGGGGGCAGCGGCGGCGCGCTGGCCCTGGCCGTGGGCAACCGGGTCCTCCTGCTGGAGAATGCGGTGTACTCCGTCCTCTCCCCCGAGGGCTTCGCCTCCATCCTGTGGAAGGACGCCGGCCGCAGCGGGAGGCGGCGGAACTGATGCGCATGACTGCCGCCGACCTGCTGGAGCTGGGGGTGGCGGATGAGGTGATCCCCGAGCCGGAGGGCGGGGCCCACAGTGACCCCCAGGAGGTGTTTGAGGCGGTGGACCGCAGCCTGTCCGCCGCCCTGGCCCGGGTGGTCAAAGAGGGCAGCTTTGCCGCCCGCCGGCAGGAGAAATTTCGCAGAATGGGGAGCGCCGCCCCCTGGAAGGAGAATCCATGAACGGACTGAGCATTTTGGGCACTGGCCGCTGCCTGCCCGACCATATCGTGACCAACGACGACCTGGCCCGGCGGGTGGAGACCAGCAACGACTGGATCGTCAGCCGCACCGGCATCCGGGAGCGGCGCTTCGCCCAGGGGGGAGACCCTGACCCAACTGGCCGTAGCCGCCGCCCGGCGGGCCATGGAGCGGGCGGGGGTCGGCCCCCAGGACATCGGTCTGTGCCTGATGGCCACTGTCACGCCGGACTGGATCACCCCCTCCCAGGCGTGCCTGCTCCACCAGGAGCTGGGCCTGCCGGAGGACTGTCCCGCTTTTTGACCTGAGCGCCGGCTGCACCGGCTTCCTCTACGCCATGGAGACCGCGGCGGCCATGCTGCCCCGGATGGCCCGGCCCTGCGCTCTGTTGGTGGGCGGCGAGCTGCTCAGCCGCATTACCGATATGGATGACCGCTCCACCTGCATCCTCTTCGGAGACGGAGCGGGTGCCGCAGTGGTCAAAAGCACGGAGGGGGCCCCCTGGCACGCCCTGCTGGGCACCCGGGGCAACCGGGAGGCCCTGTGGGCGGCGGGCCCGGGCAACCACCCGGCCTACCTCCACATGAACGGCCAGGAAGTCTTTCAATTTGCCCTCAAGACTGTCCCGGAGCTGGCCCGGTCCCTGCTGGACAAGGCCGGGATGGACAGGGACCAGATCGACTGGTATGTGCCCCACCAGGCCAACCACCGCATCGTGGAGTCTGTGGCCAAGCGGCTGAAGGTCCCGCTGGACCACTTCTATGAGAACATCGGCCGGTACGGCAACACGTCTGCCGGCACCATCCCCATGCGCTGGACGAGATGGCGGAGCGCGGCCTGCTCCAGCCGGGCCAGTGGATCATGTGCCTGGGCTTCGGCGCAGGCCTGACCTGGGGCGGAGCAATGTTCCGGTGGTGAGGAGCGCCGGGGCGCTCTTTCCGCTGGGGACGTGGGGATGACAAACAAACTGCCTCGAGGGGCGGATGCGGGAGGAAACCATGAAATTGAATGAGCTTTTGGGGACGGAGTTCCCTTTATCCAGGGCGGCATGGCCAACATCGCCACCGGTGAATTTGCCGCCGCCGTCTCCAACGCTGGGGCCCTGGGCCTGATCGGCGCGGGCGGCATGACACCGGACAGCCTGCGGGAGAACATCCGCCGGTGCCGAGAACTGACCGACAGGCCCTTCGGCGTCAATGTGATGCTGATGCACCCCCAGGTGGAAGAGATGGTCCGGGTGGTGGCGGAGGAGCGGGTGATGGTGGTCACCACCGGCGCGGGTAACCCCGGCGCCTATATCCCTGTCTGGAAGGAGTACGGCGCCAAAGTGCTCCCCGTGGTCCCCGCGGTGGCGGTGGCTAAGGTGGCGGAGCGGGCCGGCGCAGACGCGGTCATCGCCGAGGGCACCGAGTCCGGCGGACACGTGGGTGAGCTGACCACCATGGCCTTGGTTCCCCAGGTGTGCGACGCCGTGGATCTGCCCGTGGTGGCGGCCGGAGGCATTGCCGACGGGCGGCAGATTTTGGCCGCTTTCTCTCTGGGCGCCATCGGCGCTCAGGTGGGGACTTGCCTGCTGGTGAGCCAGGAGTGCCCCATCCATGAAAACTATAAGCAGGCCATCCTGAAAGCCAAGGACAGCGGCACCATCGTCACCGGCCGGATCGCCGGCACCCCGGTACGCATCCTGAAGAATCAGATGGCCCGCACCTATGTCTCCAAAGAGCGGGCCGGCGCCACCATGATGGAGCTGGAGCACTACACCTTGGGCAGCCTGCGCCGGGCAGTCTTTGACGGCGACACCAAGACTGGAAGCCTGATGGCCGGCCAGGTGGCCGGAATGCTCCATGAGGTCAAGCCTCTACGCCAGATCTTCGAGGAGCTCTCCGCGGGCTGCGACCGCCGCCTGGCGGAGCTGAGAGGATAAGAATGGAGATACGAGGACATCACCTCTCCATTCCCGTTCTCCAGGGCGGCATGGGTGTGGGCGTCTCCCTGGGCGGCCTGGCGGGCGCGGTGGCCGCCTGCGGCGGCATGGGCACCATCAGCACCGCGGACGCGGGCTATCAGGAGCCGGACTTCCCACCGACCCCGCCGGTGCCAACCTGCGGGCCCTGCGCCGGGAGATCGGCAGAGCGAAGGAGCTGGCCCGGGGGCTGGGATGGTGGCGGTCAATGCCATGGTGGTCACCCGGCAGTTTGCCGATGCGGTCCGCACCGCAGTGGCCGCCGGGGTGGACGCGGTAGTCTGCGGTGCGGGCCTGCCCCTGGAGCTGCCCGCGCTGACCCAGGGGAAGACAGCCATCGCCCCCATCGTGTCCAGCCCCGGGCAGCCCGGCTGCTCCTTAAGACCTGGGACAGAAAGTACCAGACCACCGCCGACTTCCTGGTGCTGGAGGGAGCAGGGCGGGGGGACACCTGGGCTTTGGGGAGGAGGCACTGAAGGAGGGACTTGTCCCTCCTTGGAGGACCTGCTCCCCGGTGTGCTGGCGGGAGACGGCCCCCTACGCGGAAAAATACGGGCACCCAATCCCGGTCTTTCCCGCAGGCGGGATCTGGAGCGGGGCGGACATGGCCCGGCTCACCCGGCTGGGGGCGGCGGGGGTCCAGCTGGCCACCCGCTTCATCGCCACCTATGAGTGCGACGCCTCCCAGGGCTTCAAGGACGTGCTGCTGGAGGCCCGGGAGGAGGACCTGGCCATCATCCACAGCCCGGTGGGGATGCCGGGGCGCGCGGTGCGCACCCCGCTGATCCGCCGGCTGGAGGCGGGGGAACGGCTGGAACCCCAGTGGTGCGCCCAGTGTATGCAGGGCTGCCGTCCTTCGGAGATCCCCTTCTGCATTACCCACGCGCTGATCCAGGCGGTGAAGGGCAACCGGGAGGAGGGCCTGTTTTTCAGCGGGGCCAGCGTGGGCCTGCTGGACCGGATGTGCTCCGTCCGGGAGCTGATGGAGGAGCTGACAAGAGAATGGAGGGCATTGGCATGAAATTGGCCTTTTTATATGCGGGGCAGGGCACCCAGCACCCGGGAATGGGGCGGGACCTGTACGAGACTTATCCCGCCTTCCGGCAGGTGCTGGACAGCGCCCAGCTGGACTTTGACCTGAAAGAGCTGTGCTTCGAGGGACCGGAGGAGAAACTGTCCCAGACCCAGTACACCCAGCCCTGCATGGTGGCCTTTGCCGCCGGGGTGACGGCGGTGCTGCGGGAGAAGGGGATCATCGGAGGTGGCCGCCGGCCTGAGCCTGGGCGAGTACTCCGCCCTCCAGGCCGCCGGGGTGTTCGACTCCAAGACGGCGGTGGAGCTGGTGGCTTTCCGGGGAAAGCCATGGCCCAGGCGGTGCAGGACCGGCCCTGCGGAATGGCCGCGGTGCTGATGCTGGGCCGGGAGCAGCTGGCGGAGTGCTGCCGTCAGGCCGGGGAGGCCGGTGTGGTGGAGATCGCCAACTACAACTGCCCCACCCAGCTGGTCATCGCCGGGGACGCCGCCGCCGTGGAGAAGGCGGGGGAGCTGGCCCTCCAGGCGGGGGCCAAGCGGGTGGTGCCGCTGAAGGTGAGCGGCCCCTTCCACACCTCCCTGATGGCGCCCGCAGGGGGAGGCTTTGGCGGAAAAGTTCCGCAGCGTCGCCTTTGGGGAGATGAGCTTCCCGGTGCTGTTCAACTGCAAGGGCGGTCCCATGGAGGCGGGAGAGACCATCCCGGAGCTGCTGGTGCGCCAGGTTCAGAGCAGCGTCTATCTGGAGGACACCATCCGCGCCATGGCGGGGATGGGCGTGGACACCATCGTGGAGATCGGGCCGGGCAAGGCTCTGTCCGCATTTGTGAAAAAGACGGAAAAGGGCATCAAGACCTACGCGGTGGAGACGGTGGAGGACATCGAGAAGCTGTGTGAGGCGCTGAAAGGAGAGCAGGCATGAGCTTGAAGGGAAAAGTGGCCCTGGTCACCGGCGGGAGCCGGGGGATCGGCCGGGCGGTCTGTCTGGAGCTGGCCCGCCAGGGGGCGGACGTGGCGGTGAACTACGCCGGGAACGAGGCTGCGGCCCAGGAGACGGCCCAGGCGTGCCGGGAGCTGGGCGTGCGGGCAGTGGTCCTCCGGGCCGATGTGGCTGACGCTGCGGCCTGCGACGCAATGGTGGCTCAGGTGCTGGAGCAGCTGGGCCGGCTGGACATCCTGGTGAACAACGCAGGCATCACCCGGGACGGCCTGATGCTGCGGATGCCCGAGGCAGACTGGGACGCGGTGCTGGACACCAACCTAAAGGGGGCCTTCCACTGTATGCGGGCCGCCTATAAGACCATGATGCGCCAGAAGAGCGGCCGGGTAGTCAACATCAGCAGCGTAGTGGGCCTGCGGGGCAACGCCGGTCAGGCCAACTACTCCGCCAGCAAGGCCGGCCTCATCGGCCTGACCAAATCTCTGGCCAAGGAGCTGGCCGCCCGAAAAGTTACCGTCAACGCGGTGGCCCCCGGCTTTATCACCACCGATATGACCGATGCCCTGCCGGAGGGGGCGCGGGAGGCCCTGCTGTCCACTATCCCCATGAAGCGGCTGGGCGCGGCGGAGGACGTGGCCCGGGCGGTGGCCTTCTTTGCTGGCGAGGGCGCCGGCTATGTCACGGGCCAGGTGCTGTGTGTCGACGGCGGCATGGCGGTTTAAGCCGCAGAAAGGAAACAGCTATGGAAAAAAAGACGCGTAGTGATCACCGGCATGGGGGCCGTCACCCCCTGGGCCATACCGCCCGGGAAACCTGGGAGGCGGCCAAAGCGGGTGTGTGCGGTATCGCCCCCATCACCCTCTATGACCACTCCGCCCAGAAGGTGTCCCTGGCCGGCGAGGTGAAGGAGTTCGACCCCTCCGGCGTGCTGGAGAAGAAGGAGATCCGGCGGATGGACCGCTTCGCCCAGTTTGCCGTGACGGCGGCCGCGGAGGCCATGGCCCACAGCGGCCTGGACCTGGAGCGGGAGGACAGGGCCCGGATCGGCGTCGCCCTGTCCAGCGGCATCGGCGGCATCGGCACCCTCCAGACCTCCTGCGAGACTGGGCAGAGCCGGGGCTTTGACCGGGTCTCCCCCTTCTTCATCCCCATGGTGATCACCAACCTGGCCGCCGGGCACATCGCCATCCGTTTCGGCCTGCATGGGATGTGCACCGCCCCTGTGGCCGCCTGCGCCGGCGGCAGCAACGCGGTGGGCGACGCCTTCCGCCACATCCGGGACGGCTACGCCGAGGTCATGGTGGCCGGCGGCGCGGAGGCCTCCATCACGCCCCTGGCCATCGGCGGCTTCACCTCCATGAGCGCCCTGACCGACGCCTCCGATCCCAGCCGTGCCTCCATCCCCTTTGACAAGGAGCGCAGCGGCTTCGTCATGGGCGAGGGGGCCGCGGTGCTGATCCTGGAGGAGCTGGAGCACGCCACGGGCCCGCGGCGCCCAGATCCTGGGTGAGATCACCGGCTACGGCTCCACCTGCGACGCCTACCACATCACCGCCCCCCGACCCGGAGGGCGCCTGGAGCGCCGCCTGCATGGAGCAGGCCCTGGCCGATGCCGGCCTCGCCCCCGAGGCGGTGGACTATATCAACGCCCACGGGACCTCCACCCCCCTGAACGACAGCGGCGAGACC
>VOFI01000609.1_pt1 | contig 10001 bp, 13 predicted proteins | sample 5384131 | NCBI WGS metagenome assembly VOFI01 (sample SAMN12384728, study PRJNA508395) | human gut metagenome | isolation source: healthy gut H | host: Homo sapiens
GGCAGCCCGAGTGCCCACCATGATGAGCAGGTCGGACTTTGCCAGGGCTTGGTTGGCGCAGTGGTTGCCGTGGGCTCCGATCATGCCTAGGTTGAATGGGTGGTCCGTGGGCATCAGGCCAATGCCCATCATGGTCTTGACGGAGCGGCCAGAACAGGCCGGCGCTGCGCGCTCATGCCCCTGTAACGGTGGGTCTCCGGCCCCGCCTACTGCGGCAAACGGTTCAGCGGGACTGCTCGCGGGTGATGTTCGGCGCCCTGTTCCACAGGTGGAGCTTACACCAACCGCTCCCTCTCTGTACCCTTTGGAACTGCCTACTGGCCCGGTCATCGCGTTTTGTCATCTTCCGGGTCGCCCCGGTAAAAGTTATTTACTACTTTATCGCACGGGGAGCTGTTTGTCAATTCCCTTTTTTGTCTCCGGAACATTTTTCTGCTGGGCTCAGCCCTCAATCTCCATCATCAGCTCTACCCGCTTGGTGTGGCGGCCGCCGTCGAATTCGGTGGACAGAAACACGTCCACCATCCGCTCCGCCAGGTTGGGGCCCACGATACCCGCCCCCATAGCCAGCATGTTGGCATTGTTGTGGCGGCGGCACATCTCGGCGGACAGGGTATCCCCGCACAGGGCGCAGCGGATGCCCTTTACCTTGTTGGCAGAGATGGAGATGCCGATGCCGGTGGTGCAGATGACGATCCCCTTCTCACACTGGCCGGAGGCCACGGCCTGGGCGGCAGCCTTGCCGAAAACAGGGTAATCGCACCGGTCCGGCGTCTCACAGCCGAAGTCCTGGCAGGAGATGCCCTTGGCTACCAGATAGGCCTTGATATGCTCCTTCAGGGCGTACCCTCCGTGGCCGGAAGCGATTGCGATCATAATGAAATCCTCCTTCTTCTCTCTTCTTCAACTATCCTTCTGTCACAGCCGGATGAATTGGGGGGTCCGGCGGTGGTAGACGGTGAAATAACGGAAGCCGACTGTCCGGAGCAGCTCCTGGGCCTGGGAGATCCCCTTCCCCACGTCCTCTGGCCTGTGGGCGTCGGACCCCCAGGGTGATCAGCTCGCCGCCGCAGTCCCGGTAGAGCTCCAGCAGGGGCTGCCACTGGGCCACAGTGCGCCCGCACCAGGTGTTCACCTCAATGGCCCGCCCGCCTGGGCCACCCCGGTGAGGAGCGCGCGCAGGCGGTCCTGGTACCTCTCCAGAGTGACAGGATGCCCAGGGATCTGCTGCATATACCGAAGGGGGTAGATGATATGGCCCATCGTGTCCCAGCAGTCCAGATGGACCAGCTGGGCCAGGCTGTCGAAGTAGTCATCCAGGGCCTCATAGCAGGCCCGGGGGGTGGTGTAGTCCAGGAAATAGAAGTCCTTCCCCCCCTTGGCGGGGCTGAGGTTGTGGATGGAGCCGATAACAAAGTCCAGGTCCGCGCCGGAGAGGATGGCGGCGGCGCAGTCCGGGTCCACCGGGGCACCGCCCAGCTCCAAACCCAGGCGCAGCTTCACGCCGGCGGGGCAGTCCCCCGAGCCGCCTGATACTGGGTCAGGATGGGGGCCCAGTCCAGCCCTGTGACCCGTCCCCGTCCAGATCCAGCAGGTCGCAGTGGTCAGTGGCACACAGGTCGGAGAGGCCGGCGGCCTGGGCGCCCGGAGCATCTCCGAGAGGGGCGCCTCACTGTCCGGGAGCAGCAGGAATGGATGTGATGATCAGCAAGATACATACAGAGACCTCCGGCAGGCAAATTCTGTGGATCAGTCCGCTTCGCCCTCTATTTTATTGCATTTGTTGACATTTTGCAAGTGATTTTCTTGGAAATCCCTTCCTACCATTTCGGAAGAGGAACAGCGTTCCAGCCAGCGCTAAGCCGGACGGAAAAGCCGCCGCAGACCCGTCTGCGGCGGCTTTGAAAGGGTCAGTCGAACCGGGTGGGGACATGCCAGATGTCCCGGGCATAGTCCCGGATGGAGCGGTCGGCGGCGAAGATGCCGGACTGGGCGATGTTGATGAGGATTTCTGATCCCAGGCTCTCCGGTCCTTGTAGACCTCCAGAGAGCGGCGGTGGGCCTGACAGTAGCTGTCAAAGTCGGCCAGTAGCATATATTCATCGGCGATCCCGCCCCCTCCGCCGAAGAGCAGGGCGGTTGGTCAGGTCGGTGTAGGCCCTGCCGCCGTTGGAGAAGCCGGCGTTGAGATCTGGTCCATGCACCCAGCAGCACCGGGTTGCATCTCCACGTTGGCGCCGTCCAGGGTGCCGATGGTGAGCGCACCGTTCATCATGAATTTCATGTTGCCGGTGCCGCTGGCCTCCTTACCTGCGGTGGAGATCTGCTCGCACAGCTCACTGGCGGGCATCAGCTTCTCCGCCAGGGACACCCGGTAGTTCTCCAGGAAGACCACCTGGAGCTTATCCTTGCAGAGCGGGTCGCTGTTGATCTGGGCTGCCAGGGAGTTGATGAGCTGGATGATCTGTTTGGCCACGTGGTAGCCCGGAGCCGCCTTCGCCCCGAAGAGGAAGGTCTGGGGGGTGAAATCCATGTTGGGATTATCCCGCAACTGCTGATACAGGCACACGATGTGCAGGACATTGAGCAGCTGTCGCTTATACTCGTGGAGGCGCTTGACCTGTACGTCGAAGATGGCGTCGGTGTTCAGCATCACCCGGACTCCCGGGCCACATAGCCGGCAAAACGGCGTTTGTTCTCCTGTTTGATGGACTCCAGGCGGTCCAGGACGGCGGAGTCGTCCTTGTACTTCTCCAGGCCGGAGATGGATTCGGGTGGAGCAGGTAGGCGTCGCTGCCGGTGCACTCACGCACCAGAGCGTCCAGCTTGGGGTTGATCTGAGACAGCCAGCGGCGGTGGTCAATGCCGTTGGTGACGTTGGTAAACTTGTCAGGGGTGCGGAGGTAGGCGTCATGGAAGACGTCCCGCTTGAGAATGTCGGAGTGGAGGGCGGACACGCCGTTGATCTTGTAGCAGGCGCACACGCACAGGTTGGCCATCCGCACCTCGCCGCCCCAGATGATAGCCATGGGGGACACCTTGGTCCATGGTCGCCGGGGAAGCGCTCCTCCAGCTGGCGCTGGTAGCGGTGGGCGATTTCCTTCAGGATCTGCCAGACCCGGGGCAGAAGGCTCTCGATCAAGCCCTGGGGCCAGCGCTCCAGCGCCTCCGCCAGGACGGTGTGGTTGGTGTAGGCGACGGTGTGGGTGACGATGTACCACGCCTCGTCCCAGCCGTACCCCTCCTCGTCCAGCAGGATGCGCATCAGCTCCGGGATGGCCAGGGTGGGGTGGGTGTCGTTGATCTGGATGACATGCTTGGTGGAAGTTGCGCAGGGTGCCGTACTCGGCCCGGTGCTTGCGCACGATGGACTGGATGGTGGCGGAGACGAAGAAATACTGCTGCTTGAGGCGGAGGGACTTGCCCTCGTAGTGGTTGTCCTCGGGGTAGAGCACCTTAGAGATGGCCTCCGCCATGGCCTGCTGCTCCACAGCCTTGAGATACTCGCCCCGGGAGTAGAGGGACATATCTACCGGGACCGGACTTTTGGCGTCCCACAGGCGCAGGGTGTTGGTGTGCTTGGTCTGATAGCCGGCGATCTCCATATCCCGGGGCACGGCCAGCACCACGATCATAGCCCGGTGCTGCTTTACCCGGTGGCGGCCCAGCGCGTCCCACTCGTCCTCCACCTTGCCGCCAAAGCGGACCTCCTCCGCCTCATCCATCTTGGCGATAAGCCAGGCGTCGCCCAGGCCAAGCCAGTTGTCGGCCAGCTCCACCTGCTTGCCGTCAATGATCTTCTGCTTGAAGATGCCCAGCTCGTAGCAGATGGAGTAGCCGGTGGCGGGGATCTCCAAAGTGGTCATGGAGTCCAGGTAGCAGGCGGCCAGACGACCCAGACCGCCGTTGCCCAGGCCGGCGTCTGGCTCGGTCTCGAACAGGTCAGCGGCGGAAAAGCCCAGATCCTCCAGCACCTGGGTCAAGGTGTCCAGCAGCCCCAGATTATAGGCGTTCTTCTCCAAAGAGCGGCCCATCAGGAATTCCAGAGAGAGGTAGTGGACCTGCCGGCCCTGGGCTTCCCAGACGTGGTTGCTGGTCTCGATCTGATGACCGGACATGATGTCCCGCAGCACCAGGGCGCAGGCCTTGCGGCCAAAATTCCCGCAGGAGCTTGCCCACGATCATCTCAGTGAGCTGGGCTTTGTTGTATTCAGCCATAATTTGCCTCCCTGTTAATTTAAAATGAAAATAGGGACCCGCAAAATCACGGAGCCTGTATGGCGAAAAAATTTTTCCATACAGGCTCCATTGTAGAACAGCAACCGGAGTGGGCGCGTCAATTGGCGGAAGGGCCAAAACAGCCGCCGTGAAATTTCAGGTTTCCGGCGGGATACCCAGACGGGCCCTGAATCTACCAGCCCAGGATACGCTGATAGATCTCCAGATATTGGCGGGCGGAGCTGTTCCAGCTGAAGTCGGCGGTCATGTCCTCCTTCTGGATGCCGCGCCAGGCCTTTTTGTTGTTGAAATAGAGGTCCACTGCCTCCCGCAGGACCCAGACCATATCGTGGGCGTTGATGTCAGAGAAGGTAAAGCCCCGGCCGGTGCCCTCGAACTTGTTGTAGGGGGTGACGGTGTCCTTCAGGCCGCCGGTCTCCCGCACTACGGGGACAGTGCCGTAGCGCATAGCGATCATCTGGCTCAGGCCGCAGGGCTCGGAGACCGAGGGCATGAGGAACAGGTCGGCGCCGCCATAAATGGTGGTGGACAGAGTCGGGGAGTACATCATGTGGGCGGAGAAGCGGCCGGGGTACTGGTTCTGCCTCGGAACGCCTCCTCATAGTTCCAGTCTCCGGTGCCCAGGACGATCATCTGTACGTCATGGCCATAATCTCGTGGATGGCGGCAGTGACCAGGTCGAATCCCTTGTGCCGCACCAGGCGGGACACGCAGGCGATGATGGGGGCGTCCGGGTTCTCCCGCAGGCCGGCATCTGCTGCAGGGCCGGCTTTGCAGTTCTTCTTCCCCCATCTGCAGGGCCGCGGGGCTGAAGTTGGCGGCCAGCCCGGGTGGCGGCAGGGGTCATAGAGCTGGGTATCGATGCCGTTCAGGATCCCATGGAGCTTGCCGCTCTGCTGGTTGATGACGCCGGCCATGCCGTGGGCGTAGAAGGGCAGGCGCAGCTCCTGGGCGTAGGTGGGCGAGACTGTGGTGACAAAGGTGGAGGCCATGATGGCGCCCTTCATCAGATTCACATCCCTTTTAGTGGCCCAGCATCCCCTCGTTGAGTAGTTGCGGCCCAGACCCACCACGTCCTCCAGTACCTGATCGCCGTATCGGCCCTGGTATTCGATGTTGTGGATGGTGAACACCGTCTTGGTGTCGCAGAGCTGGGGGATGCGGTGGCGCTCCTCCAGCATGTAGACCGGCACCAGGGCGGTCTGCCAGTCGTTGCAGTGGATGATGTCCGGGGACCCAGCCGAAGCTGGCCCGGCGTCTCGATGACGGCCCGGGAGAAGTAGGCAAAGCGCTCACATCATCAAAGTGGCCGTACAGCTGCCAGCGTTTGAAGTAATATTCATTGTCCACGAACCAGTAGGTGACGCCGTCCCGCTTCAGCTCAAACAGGCCGCAGTAGCGGGTGCGCCACGAGAGAGTCATATGGTAGCACTTGTCGTACTTCATCTGACTGCGCCACTGTTCTCCGATGCCTTCGTAGAGCGGTAGGATCACCCGCACGTCATGGCCCTCCGGCCAGCGCCTTGGGCAGGGAGCCGGCCACGTCGGCCAGCCCGCCGGTCTTGATGAAGGGCGCACTCACCTCAGACGAGGCAAACAGAATTCATATCTTCATAGATCAGTTCCTTTCTTCATAAGCGCGGAGGGAGGATATCCCCTTGTCCGGTCAGGGGCCTCCCCTGCGATCAGACGATGGAATCCTTTTGGCAGACCACGGTTCCTTGGAGATGGCCAGCGGATAGGTGGAGTGGCCCATCAGCATCCGGTCCTGATTCACCTGGACGTTCTTGTCGGTGATGGTGTAGGCAGGGAGGCACCTGCGCCGGATGATGGTCCCCTGCATCAATACGCTGTTGGACACCTTGGCGCCCTTTTCTACAATGACGCCGCGGGAGAGGATGGAGTTTTCCACCTCGCCCTCGATGAAGCAGCCGTCCGCCACCAGGGAGTGGATTGATTTGGCGTCTGGGCCGTAGTAGGTGGAGGGGTCGGACTGATCCTTGGTCCGGATGGGGCGGTCAGGATCGAACAGGTCCGCCCGCACCGCTGGGTCCAGCAGGTCCATGGAGTGCTGGAAGTAGTCGGCCACGGACTGGAAGCGGGCCACATAGCCTCTGATAGGGCAGCACCTTCAGGGTGCTCAGACATGGGGAAGCAGAACGCCCCTGCTGAAGTTGTGGATGTTATGGGCGGCGCAGTAGTCCACCATGTCCAGCAGCAGCTTTTTTGGAGATGATGTAGGTCTCCAGGACTCCAGGGCGTTGGCCGCGTGAGACGGGATTGATGGACAGATCGCTCACCAGTCCATCGGGACCCTGGGTGATGTAGAACGGTAGTGTTGCGGGGGGCGCCCTTCAGCTCCTGGGCTGCAGAGGATGGTGATGTCAGCACCGCTGTCTAGATGCTGCTGGAATACCTCAGCCACCGGCAGGTTGACCGCCATATCACCCCAGGCCAGGATCACATAGTCCTGGCGGATATTCTCCAAATAGTCGGCCACACCGGCCAGGGCGTCCATGCGGCCCCGGTACTCGCCCTCCCGTCGGCATAGCCGAAGGGGGGGAGGATCCGTAGGCCGCCGTGCTTGCGGGACAGATCCCAGTCCTTGCCGGAACCGACATGATCCAGCAGAGACTGGTAGCTCTCGTGGACGATCAGGCCCACATCGGAGATGCCGGCGTTGACATAGTTGGAGAGCATGAAGTCAATCACCCGGTACTGACCGCCAGGGCAGAGAGCAGGTATTGCGGGTGCTGGGTCAGCTCCCGTAGATCCGGAGTTGGAAAGGTAGGCGAAGATGATGCCGTGCAGCTTGTTCATCATTTCACCCCACCTCCTTTCACGTTACGGGTAATCATGGCCTTAGGGGAAACCACGGTGGCGGGCCGATGTTCGCCGCTGGGCGATGACAGCCACCCCCCAGTCCTCACTGCCGTCGGGAGAGGCGCCCACCCGGGCGTTCTCACCGATGACTGATTCCTCGGCCACGATGGCGTACTCCACCACCGCGCCCTTCTTCACCACCGTGCCGGGCATGAGGATGGAGTAGCGCACCACCGCGCCCTCCTCTACGGTGACGGAGTGGAAGAGCACAGAGTTCTCCACTGTGCCGTACACCTCACAGCCGCTGGTGACCATGGAGTGGTCCACCTTGGCATCCATTCCCATGAAATGGGGGGGGCGGATGGGGGTGCGGGCGTAGATGGGCCATTCAGTGTCGTAGGGGTCGATGCCGTTGTCGGGGGAAAGCATATCCATGTTGGCGTCCCACAGGGAGTTGATGGTGCCCACGTCCTTCCAATAGCCCTGGAAGCGGTAAGCCATCATCTTTTCGCCGGCGTCCAGCATGGCGGGGATGATGTTCTTGCCGAAGTCGTTGGAGCTCTTCTCATCGGCCTCGTCAGCGATGAGGTACTCCCGCAGCTTGGACCAGGTGAAGATGTAGATCCCCATGGAGGCCAGGTTGCTCTTGGGGTGCTTGGGCTTCTCCTCGAACTCATAGATGTCGTCGTTCTCGTCCACATTCATAATTCCGAAGCGGGAAGCCTCCTCCATGGGGACCTCCAGCACCGCAATGGTGCAGGCGGCGTCGGCCTCCTTGTGGCGGCGGAGCAGTTGGGTGTAGTCCATCTTGTAGACGTGGTCGCCGGACAGGATGAGTACATATTCCGGATCATAGGTCTCCAGGAAGTTGATGTTCTGGTAGATGGCGTTGGCCGTGCCTTTGTACCAGGTGCCCTTTTCTCCCTCCCGCATGTAGGGGGGCAGGATGTGGACGCCGCCGTAGGACCGGTCCAGGTCCCAGGGCTGGCCGTTGCCGATGTAGCCGTTCAGCTCCAGCGGCCGGTACTGGGTGAGCACCCCAACCGTGTCGATACCGGAGTTGATGCAGTTGGACAGGGGAAAGTCGATGATGCGATACTTTCCTCCAAAGGGGACCGCGGGTTTTGCCACGTGGCTGGTGAGGGCGTGGAGACGGCTGCCCTGTCCGCCCGCCAGCAGCATGGCGACACATTCCTTTTTCACTTCTTATCACCTCAGCGTTTAATGAACCGCTGGATCGCGTCAGGATTCCTTGGACAATTGCGGGTGGTCTTTTTGGGGGCCGCTTGGCTGGCCTTGTCGGACTTTGCAGCCTTGGGCGCGGCTTCGGCGGATTTTTTCCGGCGGGACGGGAACTTGCGGGTGCACTTGTAGATGGCGGCGCTCATGGGGGGCAGGGACAGAGTGATGGCCTGCTCCCGGCCGTGGCACTCGATATACTGGCTCTTGACCGGCCCGGCATCGCCCCGGCCCAGTCCGCCGAAGGCGGGGTCGTCGGTGCTGAACAGGCAGGTATAGGTACCCGCCGTGGGCACGCCGATGGTATAGCCGGTACGGTCCACAGGAGAGAAGTTGCACACTGTCACCAGGGTGCTGCCCTTCTTGTCCTTGCCGGAGGAACGCAATGGTATTGGCTTGGTTGTCGTCGGCCTCGATCCACTCAAAGCCCTCCCAGGAGAAGTCCAGCTCCCACATCTCCGGTGGGCCAGGTAGAAGGCGTTGACCGCCTGGAAGAACGCCTAAGGGATCTCCCGGTGGGGTCATCCCCCCACCAGCTCCAGCAGGTGCCAGTCCAGAGAGTGCTCATAGTGCCACTCGTTCCACTGGCCGAACTCGCTGCCCATCATCAGCAGCTTCTTGCCCGGGTGGGTGAGCATATAGGTATAGAAAGCCCGCACGCCGGCAAATTTCTCCTCGTCGTTCCGGGCATCTTGTTGATGAGGGAGCCCTTCATGTGCACTACCTCATCGTGGGACAGGGGGAGCATATAATTCTCCGAGAAGGCATACACCAGCGAGAAGGTAATATCCCGGTGGTTGAACTGGCGGAAGTAGGGGTCCAGCTTAATGTAGTGGAGAATGTCGTTCATCCACCCCATGTTCCACTTCAGGTTAAAGCCCAGGCCGCCCTCCAGTCCCCCCTTGTCCACCGGATGGGAAACCCGGGGCCAGGCGGTGGACTCCTCGGCGATCATCATCACGTCGGGATGGGCGCGTTCCAGCATGGCGGTATTCAGCTTCTGGAAGAATTCGATGGCCTCCAGATTCTCCGTGACCGCCGAATATGTTGGGTACCCACTGTCCGCGCTTGCTGTTATAGTCCAGGTAGAGCATGGAGGCTACCGCGTCCACCCGAAGGCCGTCGATGTGCAGTCCATGATGACGCCGTGCCCAGGATGACGCCGATGCCAGCCTGGTGCATCTGGTCCACCGAAATACATGAAGTCGTCGGCCTTGGGGTGCCGAAGCGGCTGCAGGCCGGGGAGGAAGAGCTCCCACACGCCGCCCCAGGGGGCATGGGGCGTTGAAGTCGCCCATTACGGCGACGGCCTGGATATCGGCATAGGTGTCAAGGGAACTCCTTATTGGCTTATTGGCAAAAAATCCCCAAAAAGAGGGCTGGGAGCCAGGAGATCCTTGTCATTGGTGATAAAATAACTCCAGAAGAGGTGGAAATTATTTGTATAAATTATACAACGTGATGGAGACATAGTCAAGACATGTATGGAAAAGCAAGTGTAAAATTTCCCATATTGGGCGGACGGGCGTTTTGGAGAGATTGCGCAGAGGGGGGAGCGGCAATGCCGCTCCCCCCTGCACAATCGGATTATTCCGCCATAAACAGTGTTTTGAGGAACCGGGAGAAAATACCGGGAAGGGTCAGCCGTGCCACAGCCCGGTCGGCCACGATGGGGATGGTCTGCTGCTCCTGCCCGCCCA
>VOFI01000655.1_pt1 | contig 10001 bp, 22 predicted proteins | sample 5384131 | NCBI WGS metagenome assembly VOFI01 (sample SAMN12384728, study PRJNA508395) | human gut metagenome | isolation source: healthy gut H | host: Homo sapiens
TGTTTTGGTAGCCCCATGTAATCAAGTTTTGTTAATTGCAATAGTGGTAATGGAACCTGATAATCGTTGTGTTTGGAATCTTGAAAAGTCCTGCGTTTTTTACGGCTTCAGTGGTCAATACGGAACCAGGATAATTTTTGGCAATGATTTGATAGGTGATTGGATTAAGATCCTGAATCTCCAGACCCTGCCGAAATATATATCGTAAGTCATTTTTTTCTTTTCTCTGTGATTCTTTCTTTAAATATTCTTTTGTAAATAGATAATATTCCCGGATAAGAATCACCGTTAAGTTCTTCAAAAGTGTCCCGGATTAACTGTGGCCGGAGAGATTCCGAAGCGATGAATTTCTTCGTAACTGATGTTCTGGAAACGGATTCCGAAATTCCATAAGAAACCGTACCATCTTCATATTTGAAGAAAGTTGTTTCTGATAATTTTTCTGCCACATGATCCGGTCAATCGTGGATGCCTCAGAGTATATCAAAATGTGATGTGGTCATTCAATTCCGTCCCGGCATTAAATATCAATTGGTCACTTCCTATACTTTTTAAATACCTTAATTTGTCTAACAAAAATATCACTCTCCTGTTCTTTTTTGATTCCTAACAATCGGATTATCGAAAATGTTTCCAACAATAGTCGCATCGGTAGACTTAAGCCAGTATCCAAGATCTTTCCGATTAAGCGGTTTTTGATGTATGCCCAATCTACAAAAATCCGATATGTGCAGTCTTCGTGCTATCAAAACTACTCTGATATTCACCGTATCGGATAGGCGCATATATTCTCCTTTTTCTTCATTTAATTTCTGCATATGTACGTACTTTTTCCCCTGTAAATTTTTTTCTGTTTTCAAGATAACGGACGGAAGAAAACAGGATCCCTTTATCATCCGGTTTTTTGGGACTATACTCGCACCATTTTATCTTCATTTTGATAAAATTATTGGCACGGGTTTTAAAATTGACATTAAATTCGATTATCTCTTTCTCAGATTTCCATTCATGTTTGTAATATTTTCTTGATTCTGATTTTGACTTAATTTCTTTTTTTATTGGAATTCCGGATACGAATCGACAGATACTGTTCAACTGATCATTTATATCCGATTGTTGTTGCAGCTGCGGTTGTAATAGCTCTTTTTATCTGTTCTGGCCGATTGGTGCTTAAGGCATTCAAAACTTTCCACATTGAAAATTCTTCGAAGGGTTCCTGCTCCTTTTTTTCCCAAAGGCAATAAAGAGTATTGCAAGCAGAATAAGTATTCTTAACCAAAAAAGTTCTCCTCATAAAATAAGATTCCTTGTCTCCATGTATAAGATATGGTTATGATAGTTCCCGTATTTTTTTTCCTTCTGCATCAATTTTACATGGAATCAATCTGCAGAATGTTCCTTTAAATACTGTAATCAAAACGTCATTTGAAAAAAATATATAATTTATCACCGTAAATGCGCAAATTTTGCGCACTTGGATTGCTTTTCGATATCTTATACATCCATTTCCTCAGCCGACCCTTTGTACGTTCAATTGGATATCCATTGAAATATACTTGATTGGCAATCCGCTGTATAGATTTTCTGTTTAAGCCTCCACGTTCCCGCATCCGATCTGCAGCGTGCCTTGTTACAATTACCCCATATATGGCATCACTCCCTTCCAGCAGATTCAATATGCCCTCGCTAATAGTATGTCGGAAAGCATTGGGTTTAAGGATTTTTTGGACAAAAAAACAGACAGCCAAAGTGACTGCCTGTAATCTTACGCCTGTGCCGAAGCCCAAAGGGAGGGAAGTTTCAATCTTTTCTACTTTTTCCATTTTTTCTGTTTCTTTAAGTTTCTCTTTTACAATTTTATATCTTTCTTCTAATTCCTTTAATAATCCGAGTGCCTGATTTTTGGCATAGTTTGTTTTGTATTTCTGGTAGAATGCTTCCAGCTCTTTTGTAGCATATTCCCAGAAATCATCCTGCATCAGATTTTCCGCATCAATACTTAACAATTTACGGTTTAATACCCAGTAATCAGCCATCAGACTATACATATATGTTCCTTTTTCAAATAATTCCATTGCCATAATAATTCCTCCTCTTTCTCAATCAGGAGATTTTCGAATCTCTTGTATTTTGTCCATAAATTCATCATCCATTGAATTCATAAACGTTCTGTAACTAAATTTTTTAATAATTCGTAGAATTTTTCGGCTTTTTGTTTGGGTAAGTTTGGGATAATGTTATCGATAAAATAAGAAATATTGTCGATATTAGATACTCTTTTGATTTTACATCCGACAAGGATCTGATGTTTGATACCATTCAAATCTTTATGATAGCTTGTCTTAAAATCAGTTATTTCATAATCTTGCCGGATTATTTTTTGTGGTTCCGATAAGATCCAGACTTCGTGGGTTTCCTTTACATCCGGAACTTCCTCTTCTGTGGGAAATTTGATGTCCTCACTGGTCAGATAGTATACGTGAATATAAATACGCATGTCAAATTTTTGAATATTTTGCATGACATCTGCACATCCTGGTATTCCAAGTAGTGCATGCTGAATGGTATCAGCAGTACAGATTCTCGGTGTCTCTGCTTCTTCACTTACAAATTTGCCAATGACTCTGGTTTTGGGAACCCTTGGTTTAAAGGATTCAACTAAGTCAAAAGAACAATGCACATAACTGTTTCTTTTCATAACTGATCTCCGGAATTCTGCTGTGTTCGGTATTCTAACAGTTCCTTCAAAGCCATTTCTGTAACTGCAGAAAGCGGCTCCTGTTCTATCTGGTTCATGGCTCGGTAAACGCCCAGAGCATTTATCAAGACCTCATTATCAATGTGCATCCCATCATCTATGGTTATATCTTGATTTTCCAGACATTTGATAATCAGTTGCAGCTGTTTTAATGACCCAGACGGAAGCTTTTTTCATGTGCTGGTTGATCCAGTTCGTAATACGGATACATTCCAAATCTTCTAATGCTTCTTTTTTCAGAAACATATAGCCTTAATGTCCGGTTTCCTTCTGCTGTCAGATAATCTCTGTCATCAGAAGATACGGTAAATTTGTTCCCAATATCATCAGTGATATATCTTTCGGAAACGGCTGTGATTACGCATCGACCCATATCTTCTTCATAGCGAGCCTGATTAAAGGTATATGCTTTCTTTCCGACCTCAAATATTTTCTGTTTCATTAGTATCCTCCTGTAAATTTTCTATTTCCATAACAGGTGGGTTGAAAAGTTCTCCATATTCAATTCCTACACCGGATAAAATAAATCCGATCATGATTTGTAATGCTCCTGGAAGAAGATCAATAGTATCGCCATCAATACCTCCAACAGCCCCTGCAACGATAAGGAATCCTATACAGAGTAAAACTCCACCTACCATTTTCTTAGACTTTTTGCACATATTTTTTGCTCCTTTCTTCTTTCTTAATAAACCTATAATTAGTGTGAAAGAAGAAAAGAAAAATAAATGAAAGGTAAAATTATTTGGGGAGAATTTTGAGTGATGATAAAGAAATGAATTATGATTTTAGACATACAAAAAAACCGGATACGGGGGTGAGTGGGTGTGGTGTATCCGGCTTCTGCATAAAGCATATAAAATACTCTAATAACTATCATAGAAGATTTTATAAAAAAACGTCAATATTCTTAGAACAAAAAGAAAAAAGACGTGAACACGTCCCTTTCTTCCAGCCGGCTATTTTATTCTTGTAATCTGGTATTCATCCATGGCATCCAGAATTTCATCTACTTCATCAAAATCCGGAATAGGATAAGCAGTTGTTATCTCAAAGAAATGATCTTTTCGATCGGAAAGCTGCAGAACAATGCAGATACCGCTCAAAGCAAATAGGTGATTCCAGTCTGTACCCTTTACAACACCATCACCAATGGGATGATCGTAAAAAGCACAGATTTCCAATGCATGGAATGGATCTCTCTTTCCCCAATCCATTATTTCCTGAATATGAAGGGACAATCCATCTGCAATCAGACTCGTTACCTCAGATTTTGTAGCTTCTGTAAAGCGACTCATACAAATAATTTCACCTGGATGAAAATGCAATTTACATGTACGTTGCTGTAGTTCTTCTTGTGTGACATAATAGTGTCTGCTGAATACGTGACTATTCGGATGATATGCTAAAAATAATTCCGGGGTCCGAATTTCTTCTATTTCTTTTTTCAATATGTATTCTATCCATATGCATTCCTTTCTACCCAAAAAGTGGGTAAAAAAACCGGCTCATAGAGCCGGCAAATGAAAAATCCTATTATTTGATCAAACGTCGTGATGCATCCGCATCATCGATTACCTGGTATGATGTTACTCCGTTCTGTTTAAGCAGAGACGATAACATCTTCACATTATTTCGTTCTTTGGCTGTTACCATAAAGACTCCAGTTTCCTCTGTAGCCTTTTCACATTTTGCACGCTGTACAATCTGATGAAACATCATCTGTAATAAAATGATATTTGTAAAAAACTTCGGATCAATACTCGGCGCACATATTTTTTTCAGTTCCTTGCTGACTCTATATTTTTTCATATGAATCTCCTCTCTTCTCAGTTAATCGTTCTACCAATAGTATGTAGGAATGCTTAATTTATAAAAAAGCACTGGAACAATTGTGACAAACAATGATCCAATGCAAAAATGATAGGTCTGCTTTCTAAGTCCGAAAAGTGGTCTGTCAAGAAAGCGTCTGCCCGAAAAGTGGGCATATAAGTTAAAGAAAGGAACTTTAATAAGTTCTAATATTATTATATCATATATGAATATGAAAATCCAATATTATGAAGATTTTCTCTTATTATTTTTAAAATTTTCTTCACTTCTTTTACTGTAATACAATACTTTCTTGCGACAGATTTTTCAATATGCAGTTTTTCATATTCACGCAGAATATCCTCCTGCGTCCACTTATAATCCTCTGGTTTATTTAGCATACTTCATCCCTCCAGTTTTCTCAGAAAATTATAGCATATGGAAATTTAAGGGTCAAAAAAGGAAGGACGTTTATATCCTTCCTCAAAAATTATATGTGATTTTTGAAAATGTTATTTTAAATCTGCATTTTCTTCCGGATCTGTAGTTCCAACAAGCTGTTCTTTAATTGGAACACTGCCGGTAATTTCTACTTTCCTGTTGACTTTGGCATCATATGTATTTGCATGGATGACATCCTGTAAATCAACGCCGGTTGCTTCCTTGACTGTTTCCATCACCTGTGCCATTACGATCGGAACATTTCCGGAAATATCAGATACTCCTTGACTTCCGCTACCAATAATTTTCACATCGCTGATAGAAGAAATAGGCTCTGCAACTGCTTTAGCAATATCCGGAAGAACTCCAATCAGCATCTCAAGAATAGCCGCTTCTCCGTATTTTTTCATTGCCTCTGCTTTTATCCATTGCTTCGGCTTCTGCGATACCTTTCATACGGATTGCGTCTGCTTCGGCTTCCCCTTTCTTCTTGATTGCCTCTGCTTCTTTTTCCTTTTCAAAAAGGTCCGCTTCGGCCTCTTTTTTACGTTTGAACAGTTCTGCTTCGGCTTTCATTTCTTCTGCATAGCGATCAGCATCCGCTTTTTTTCTTAATTTCAGCATCTAATTTCTTTTCTGTGACTTCTGCTTCCTTGGCCTGCAGTTCGATTTCTTTTTCACGTTTTGCAATCTCTGCTTCCTGTGTTGCTTTTTCCAAATCTTTTCTTACTCTTTGGCTCTCAATATCATAAGTTGCATCTGCTCTTGCTTTTTGCCTTATCTTCTTCAGTTTTTAATTCTGCTCTCTTGATAGCAAGTTCATTCTCACGTTTTGCAATTTCTGTCTGAGATTCAATTTCTGCGGTGTTCGATTCATTATCTGCTTTTGCCTGATTAATGGATACCTCTTTAAGGGAATCTGCTTTTGCGATGGAGGCCGATTTTCTGATTTTTTCACGGTTGTCAATTCCAAGATCAGAAATCAAATTTTCTTTTGTCTTTGATATTTTGAACATTGAAAGAGATAATGGAAATCCCCAGATTTGCGATGTCCTCTTCTGCATTTTCTTTAACTTGTTTTGAGAACTCTGCTTTGTTCTGGCGAATGTTTTTTAAGTTCCATCGTTCCGATAATCTCACGTAAATTTCCCTGCAATGTTTTTGCAATGGATGTTTTTATTTCATCCATATTTTTATTAAGAAAATTACGCATGGCGATATCCATACCATTTTCTACATCAATAGAAACCTGGGCGATTGCGTCTACCTGGATATTAATAAAATCACTGGTAGGAATAAACTCTTCTGTTTCCACACTGATGTCCATTTGACCTACTTCCAGCCAATCCACTCTTTCAAAAAATGGAATTTTAAATCCTGCCTTTCCACGTAATATCCTTGGCTCTTTTAATAATCCCGTAATGATTGCAGCCCTGTTCGGCGGGGCTTTTACATAAGCAATAGATGTGAAAAGGATAATGGCTACAATCACTGTTATAATTGCTGCTATTGCATTCATATTCTACACTCCTGTTTTCTTGATGATCATGTAAAAGATTTGATCATATTTTTTGTAAACCTCCTATTAATAGTGTGAAAGAAAAGAAGATAAAAATGTCAGCACTCTTTTCTCGATCGAATGCTGACATAAGTATAATTCATTATTTAATTTCAATACCGTTTGCTGACAGTACCTCTTTTAATATTGCAGCTGTTTTATCATCCGACTTTGTATTATCAACCGTAATAACAGTGTCTAATATTGCATCTACGGACACATCATCTATTTTTAAATAGAGAGCACAAGGATATACAGTGGTATCATTTTTAATCTCATAGTCAATCTGCTGGATATAGCAGCCGCTACCCTTCACAACATCATAGACCTTTACATTCTGAATATTCGATTGTTCGGACAAATTCTTTGTCTGGTTATTGTATTCGGATTCCAGGAGCTTTCCTACAGACTGTTCTTTTTTTGCTGTATAATTTCAGATCCATCGTAATGCCGTCCATTTCAGCTTTAGATTCTGAATCAGATCCGTTTCGTCCTTGTATCAACTGATAAGTACTTAAGAATGAGTCTTTGGTTTTTAAAGCAAGCTTGCTTAAATACTGATAAGAGATCTCTTCATCTTTTTGGTGAATTTTTCGATTTTTTATTTGTATTTTCTGTATTATCTTTATGTGCCGGCCGGTAAATCCATAAGGTAAACCCTGCAAGTATGACCAATACTGCCAGAACAATAAAAAAATATTTTTTGTAATATTTTAAATAGAACATGATCTTTACCTCTTCCTAATCCATGTGAGCTGCTTGTGGTTCTGAAAAACGAGTGATCTCTTCAAGTGGAACATTTTCTTCAAACAATCTCATGCACTGCACCGTGCGGTTGGCAATGATATCCATCAAAGAAAATGCACAGTACAGATTATGAAGATAATAAGTCTGATAGTCATGTTTCATGTGTTCATAAGACCATTCATAGCCACATTCTCTCATATAAGACACGATTTTCTTCCAGTCCTGTTGCTTTTTCATCATCTGCATTCAAAAATGGATGCAGACAGTTATAACACTTTTTCTCCGGAACGTAATCATAATAGCCACAGGTTTCACAATCCTCAGACTCTAAAAACGGACATTTCATTTTTTCTCTCCTTTCTTTGTACAGATTTTTTCCATATAATATCTGCAACGGGGGCATGTGTATCGGATACACGGGATTCCATACTGCAGATAATGGTTGGAATATAATGTATGTCCACATACGGGACATGATCTTTTTGTTTTATAATGCTGATCTTCTATTTTTCTCATTTCCTTTCTCCACAATATTAGTATGAAAGAAAATGATACAGAGCCGTTTTTGGACAAAAAGAAAAAGAAGCTGAAGCTTCTTTCTTTTTATTTCTGTTACGATTACTTTTCAGATCTTGTAAGCCATTTCCGATTTCATCATAAAATTTCTTAGAGGGATTTTTTTCTTCTTCTCCTTTCAAATTAATTTGTTTACAGATACCATTTCGAAATGACTAAACCATTATAATCATTGTCAATACTGATATCTAATTGCGAACCATTTGCTAGATATACTCCCAAAATTTTGAACATCTTAACCAGTACAGATTCCCAACCATAGGAAGCGTTGAAATCAGCAGAATAATTTTTCCATTCTCCGCTATCAGTAATGGTAATACGTTGCCTTTTCCGGTCAGAAAGAAAATCTTCATAAGATCATCTATATTTTCAGTCCCGATTCCATCCGCTGCATAGAATTCCAAATCATAGTCAGTTTCAGCATCCTTCTTGATATACTCTTGCAAGGATCTCACTGCGTCAGACATGGATTCCGGAGACTTAAATTTCATATTCAGTTCTATCGTATAACAAGCACTCATATACTATTGCTCCCCTTCCTGAGTAGTCTCTTTGATGCATCTTTCTAAATATTCACCAAATTCTATGCCGGCAAAGATCAAAAACATACCTTCAATAGATTCCCCGTTCATGAGAAGTCTGTGCGGCTTTCCATGTATTAAATACATCATAAGCAAGTCCGGGTTCTTCCATGGAAGTTTCCTCGCACAAATCTGCCAGGATGGTATCTGCATCTTCACCATCCGGTACATTTTTTAGAGAGAGTTTCTGCATGGTTAATTTCTTCTACAGTTGGATTCTTGACAAAAGCTTTTTTGTGGTCCTTTAAGATAATTTCGCCAACGGACCGAAGTTCTGCCAGTGTAAGATCATCCCAGTCATAAGAATTTAATCTGATCAGGTCAAAATATAATCTGCTGCGCTCCAGGTATTCCTGTACGGCTTTCTCTGTTGGAAAGATTGCCTGCTGATGATGAAAAGCATCAGCAGAAATGAAGGCCTTATACTTGTTGGAGTAATGATATTTGGTTTCCTTTTCGTCATATACGAAGCTGCGGCCAACCTTTGAAATCGTATGGGTAATGATTTTCTCTGTCTCATCGTCTTTATAAGATAAAGAGCGATGGAATAAGCGGTCTGGCCTTTTGTAAACATTGATTTTGGATTGATTGTTTCCATAATATAAATTCTCCTTTGATATAAAATAATAGACATAACAGAAAATAAATTTCATACTCCTTTCGTCTGCAAATTTATGTCTATTTGTAGAGTGATGGAAAAAACACGGAATAAAAAAAGGAAGCATTACACTTCCCTTTTTTACTAATTCTGCAACATTATTGAATGCTATTTAAGAATTGCATTCTTCCAGAAATTGTAATTTCTATCTCTGTTCCATTTTCGAAAATCACTTCTTCTGGACAGTTTTGCTTACACCATTTGGCAGTATTAATCTGGATTTCATCCAGAAATCTTACCATCTCTAATGGATCATTAATTTTACTAATATTTTCCTTAATCTCTTCTATTTTTTTCAAAAACTTATCCTCCAGTATCACCATATGCTCCATTTTTTTATTTTTGCTCAAATGTTTTTAATGTTCCGCTGCTTCGTTCATAAATGTATAAATGATCTGAAAGTACCTGTTCTTTCGGAACTAATGTTTCGTTCGTCTCGCGGATGATATCTTCGTATGCTTCATTAATTTCGATATCAGATTTCCGATATGCGAACCATTCATGAGTACTGGACGGTACAAGTACTAAGTCATCTTCCAGTTTATTCGCAAATCTCTGGATTTCGTCAGAATAGAGAATAGTTGCAGCTCCGTAGCGTTCATCAAAATTTGAGATTGCCCACATATAGTCTGTATCAGGGTTTGAAAGCGGCATAGATAATACTTTTTCTTTTGCATCCATAAGTGAATATCAAACCCGTTAACCAGTAAAGAAAAAATTTCACTTTGCTGCACATTTAAAATAAATATTGGAAATTGTTTTGGCATATTCACGCTTGCACATGCATATAATTTCTCTTCTGTATATCGGGATTCCTCCATAAGAGAATTTAAAATGATTGTGCTTGTAACCAATTTTTCATCGGAATTT
>VOFI01000707.1_pt1 | contig 10001 bp, 8 predicted proteins | sample 5384131 | NCBI WGS metagenome assembly VOFI01 (sample SAMN12384728, study PRJNA508395) | human gut metagenome | isolation source: healthy gut H | host: Homo sapiens
CCGATATGAAAAAATATCCGAGGAAAGGCTGGAATGTTTGGTGGAAAGTTTTCTTTCAATTATGAAGGACAAGAATATAAATTTAAATTGCCATCAAAAGCCGGAAAATTTGTGGATTTTTTTCGTAAAGTAAAAGTATGAGGATAACAGGATGAAAAAATTACAAAAGTATCTAATGATTTATCAGTTCTTGCAAATGAGCGGGGTCGATGAAAAGACAGCAGACAGGGACGGCAGACTCATGGCGTGTGAGGTATCCAATCCGGACAAAATCGACAATTTATGGAAATTTATCAATGACGGTGGAAGAAGTTCCATTCCGAAAAGTATGAGGATGACAGGACAATCTGGTATCAGAACATGCATGGAATCTGGAAGAAGGCAGAAGAAAACGATCACAGCATCAAAATTCCTGCCACAGCATTTCACATAGAGTACGAACAGCAGTGGTTGGGTGAAATACACTTCACCTGTAATCTGCGGTTTGTCGCAGAGAAAAAAAAGGTTCTAAGAAAAAACGATATGCTTACTGGATGGAAGGCTTTTGCAGAAAATACCGGATATCGTGTAGCGGATGAATATTAAAAAAGACAGGTAGGAAAGGTAACATGGGAAGAAAGATTGAAAACAGAAATATTGATGTGACAAAAGCCAGAGGCGAACTGGAAGAAGATCTTCTGGAATATGTCTACCGGACATGGAGGCAGGGCAGACAGATCACATCGAAAGAGTATGCCAGAGAAGTGAACATAACCGGATATGAAGCGGCAGGCCTGGTGCGGAGTCTGGTGAAAAAAAGGATTTTTGTGTGAGCCGGAAAACGGACATCTGGAACTGAGCGATAAGGGAAAACTGGAAGGTATGGAGTGCCTTGCACGCCATGAGAAACTGACACAGTTCTTTCAGATGGTAAGTGGAATGGATCAGCAGAGGGCGCAGGAAGATGCCTGTAGAGTGGAACATTATATCAGTCCGGAAGGGTTAAAAGGAATTGAAAACTTTCTGCAGTACGGTGACGTATACGACAGAGTTTATGACGATATGTCAAGAGTAGAAAAGAAACGTGGAGCTCAGGGAAGTATCGCAGAATCTTATGGCGTGAATCGATCAACGGTAAACCGTTATTTTAAGAACTGCATAGAAAGAGGAATCCTGACAGAATCACTGGAATTTACCGCAGCAGGTGAAGAATGGCTGGAAAGATATACCAAGCTGTATGAGAATCTTGAAAAATATCTGGAAGAAATCGGTGCAAAACCGGAAGAAATCGAGGAATCACTGGATGTTATGGTGGAGAATATCGACATCCACATGCTGGAACTGATGATTAACGCCTATACAGAGAAAAAATCAGTATACAAGAAAAAAGAGAATGAACTGGATCAGGAGATACAGCACAATCTGCAGAAATGTGAAAGGCATCCGGTAGTGTTCCGGCTTTACCGGATGAATAAAAAAGCAGGGGCAGGGAAGAGACTCTATGGCGATGAGAGGATTTGAAGAAATAGCCGAAATCGTTCAGGAGAATGGAGAAAGCTATCTGGAATTAAAGCTGAAAGAGATGGCAGCACACTCCAGAGTGAGTGGTGAAATGATGGCTGGAAAACTGAAAACATTGAAGTATGAGCATAATGAAGTTTTGGAAGAAGCAAGAATAGAGAATAATATAGTGAAAATCCCGATGGAAGCGTGCAGAATCCACCGATGGACGGGGATTGGCACGATGGGAATTGTACCAGTTACCGTTACCTGCAGCGTAGGACCAATGCACATGCCGGAAAGCACTGCACTATTATATTTCTGGGTATAAATAAGAAGTGAGAAAAATTCTCATTTACGCATATCATGTAACAAAATAAGAAAAAAATTCAATAAAGTGCCGTTGTTGATAAAACACTATCAATAACGGCACTTTTACGCCTATTGTTGTCTGAATAGCAACAAAATCAAAGGAAATAGCGGCTTATTTGTTGCTATTCAGGCAACAAACTTGTAAAAAAAATAGTGTTGACATTGAATGGCAAATTATGGTATCTTTCAGACAAGGAGTTAGATACGGGTAACCGGAAATATTCTCGTAGAACTCTAAACATCATAATTAAAAATTTATTAGCAAAAAAGCTAATACCAAGATGAGAAAAGGAGGATTACAGTTATGAGAAAGATCAAGAAATTAGTTGCTACACTGTTAGCAGCAACAATGGTAATGGCAATGGGAGTTCATTAGCAGATGGTAAGTACACAGCAAAGCAGAATCTTTATAAGAACTCAGCTTGTACAACAACATCTATGGGAGATGCTGCACTCAATGATATGCGTGCAGAAATTACGATTGCAGATGATGAGGCAACACTTGTTGTTCATACTCATGAGATTACATATTTAGGTCTGACTGGACATTTAGGAAAAATGGTAGTTAATGGAAAAACAGTTACTCCGAAACAGACTACAACTAATGGCGTAACAGATTACTACTTCACATTCACAGGTTTAGATGCATCTACAATTTATGAAGGCTGTGTAATTACTGGTAAATTCACAACATACGTTGGAAGTATGCCGATGAACGCAACAGGATATTTGAAACTTACAGACATCACAGCAAAATAAAATAAGTAAATATGTATGTAAAAGCAAGCTGCTGTACCCAAAAGTGCAAAGCAGCATGTTTTAATTGATACGGAGGAAAAATGAAAAAAAAAAAGATATTAGCCTTTGTATTGAGTACAAGTATGTTACTTGGCGGTATGAATATACAAGCGTTTGCTGGTGAACAGAAAGAAACAAATACCGCAAATACAGAGTTAGATAACCAAAATGAATATGTTGTTCCACTGACTTTTTATGGACCTTCTGGAAAACTGCTTACGGAGGAGCCTTATTCGGGTACAGTTCAGGATTACATGGATAATGTTGCACTAGTAAAAAAAGAATGATAATGGAACATATCATGTAACCTTACAGATTGAAAATTATGAAAAAATTGATATTTTGCAGTTCTCAAAACCGGGTGTAATTTCAGATGATATAGCACCTTCGAATGCACCTATGGGAACTTTTAATATTCCAGAAAAATATATTGCTAATAATGAGGAAAATCCATCAGAGGCAACGGAATATTTGAAGGAACAAGGACAAATTAATGAAGAGTGGAATGATAAATACATTCAAAATTATTCTGTTGAAAAAGCAACAACGGGTGTGTCGTGGTATTCTTTTGATGTGGATACACTGGAAGGAACGATGTATACTAAAGCTTTCTATAGTTATGGAAGAACAGATGATGACTTGGAAAGCTATATGTACGGAATTGTAAACGGAAAATTTACATTTGATGTAAATAATGCAGTAGTTGCTAAAGAGATTAACGAAGAAAATTATAAAAAAATATTGGATTGGAGCTTTCTAAAGTTGTAACCAGTGTTGGAGATTCACCGGATTTCACAGGATTTGTAGCAGAAGAAAAAACTGCAAATGATTTGTTTAGTGGTACTTGTGAAGCAAAAATTGAGAATGGAAAAGTTACTGTTACAGCAGAGACAAGTAGCATTGATTCAATAAGAGTACTTTGAAGAAATTAAGGATTTAGGCGAGTGTACTTATCCTTCAACTTCTTCATATCGCCAATATATGTATGCGTATTCGAGAGAAGTAAAAAAGAATAAGTATATTTCTGTTTATTCAGACAATATTTTGGAAGATGGAAAATTTTCCATTGAATACGAAAACTTAGAAGAAGCTATTTTTGGAAAACAGGTTGAGATACAAACAGAAGATGGTACCTACTATGGAGAATTGCGAGTAAGAACAACACCGAAAGAAAAACTCGAATTGACAGATGGTGATGTTACACTTGTAACAGATAACTATACAGTTAATAGTAAAGCAAAATTTGGAGCAGAACTTTTACAGGAAACCTCAGATGAAGATAGTGAATATAACAAATATTATTCTTTATTAGCAGGAAACGCTTCAAAAGCATTGATCTATAATTTGTCATTAAAAATGAATGACTCGCAGGTTATTCCATCGAGAGCAGTAGAATTAAGAGTAAAAATTCCGAAAGACTGGGATACGAGCAAAATAGAAGTTCAATGGTATTATCCAGTAAATGAAATGTTTAATCCGATAGAGTATTTTGATTCATCTTCCTATAAAAATGATGATGGAAGTATTCACATGGAGGGCGATGAACTGGTTATAACAGGCACTACTCGTGTTTATAATACAATCGCCATTACAAACAAAAAGCGGATAAAGTAGATATTTCAGAAATCCAGGACGGAACATATAATGTTAATGTTACTATGTGGCAGCAGGATCAGCCGGATAGATTGTCTATGAGCAATTCTGCGGTTGTAAATGATTCAGCTCGTTTGGTAGTAGAGAATGGAAAGAAACATATCTATTTTGATACACAAGGAATTGTGATTACGGGCAGATATGGTTATACAAATGGAATATTCTGGGCAAATAATGAGCAGACAGAAGAAAACGGACTTCCGATATTAAGTGAATATACACCGCTTGATTATTATAGTTACTACCTAAATGATTCGGGAAGCACAGATATGGATTCCTATGCGGAAGAATATGACTTATATTATCCGAAGAGCGTAGGTTTTGAATTTCCAGAATCAGCAGACAGAGATGATGGGGTATATTTGAACTTCTTTGTTCCTATCATGGATGAACTTCAGCATAAAGTTCCTGGATCTGGTGAAGGATGCAGAACTGCATTTATGACTTTATCTGGTTTAACACCTGTGGCAGAAATTAACGAGCCAACCCACGATAAATCTGTTTTAGTTGTAGCAGTTGATAAAGCATCTAAATATACAGCCGACAATTATACAGAGGAATCTTACAAAGTATTATCTGACGCAGTAGCAAAAGCTCAGAAGGTAATCGACGGAACAACTTCTGCAAACGATTCTGAAATCGTAGCATTAGATAAAGAAATTTCTGATGCAATCAGCGGATTAAAAGAGGCAACTGGACTTGACAAATACAATAAAGTCCTGAAAAATGCCAAAGCATTAAATGAAGCAGATTATACAGCAGAAAGCTGGGCAGACCTTCAGGCAGTGATTACTGCTCAGGAAGGAAAGGTAACAGAAGAAAATGCAGATCAGGCATCCGCAGACCTTCAGTTCAGTCAGCAGTAGATGCACTTGTACCGATGTCAACAGCCGTTTCCATGGAAAAAGGTGTTTACGAAGTACAGGCAACACTTACCAATCAGGATGGAACAGCAAGTGATTTGAATGCAGGATTAAAATCTGCTCGTTTATATACAGATAAAGACGGCAATGTAACTGCTTATCTGTACGTGGACGGAATTACCGGTATGCAGTATCGCAAGGGTGCCGGATATGCGGATGCAGATACAGACGCAGGCAGACTTGTAGTGAAACTTCCTGCAAATGTAGAAAACCATAAAGTAAAAGTAACAACAGAAAGCGGAGAAGCAGAACTCCTGTTAAATCTTGATTTAAAATCTGCAGTAAAACAGGAAATTAAAAAATCCGATCTGGAATCAAAACTGAATGATGCAAAAGTATTAAAAGAGAAGAATTACACAAGTGATTCATTTGCAGTATTGACAAATGCCATTGCTACAGCAGAGAGTGTTCTGGCAGACAAAGTGGCATTCCAGTCAGAAATCACAGCAGCGGAAGTTACTCTGGACACAGCAACAGCAGGTCTTGTAATGAAAGAAGACGTAAAAGCAAGAGCAGAACTGGATCAGGCAGTTTCCGATGCGAAAAATAATTATGCAGAAGCAAATTATACAAAAGACAGTTATGAGAATCTGAAGGCTGCAATCAAGGAAGCTGAAGAAGTATTAGCAAAATCTGATGCGACAGTAGATGAAATGAATGAACAGGTTGACAAGCTGGATAAAGCAGTGAAAGCACTTGTTCGTCTGGATGATGCAGTAGATAAGTCAGAATTAAATGGCTATATCGAAAATGCACTGACCAAGACAAATGACGGCACTTATACAGACAACAGTTGGAACAGTTTCCAGGCAGCAATCAAATCTGCTCAGAAAGTATCCGCTGATGTCAATGCAACAAAACCAGAAGTAGAAAAGCAGACAAAACTGCTGACCTCTTCTTATGAAGCACTTGTTGTTAAAAACAAACAGAGTGATCTCTTTGAAAAATATCCGCAGATTTTTTGAAGGTACATATTCCGTACCGATCAAACTGCTCAACGCAACATCCGATGAAGATTCTATGGGAAATGCTTCCATGATTCAGAACGGAATTGTAAGAGTTACGGGTAAAGGTGAAGTAACACTGGAGATGAACTTCCAGTCCATGAAATTTGCCGGAATGACAGGTTATCTGTACAAACTGAAAAAAGTAGATATGGATACGGTTGAATACAACAAATATAATTATCCGGTAAAATATGAAGCTTCCGATGCAACAATTCTGGAAGAGTACACAGATGTTTACGATTTATTTAATGACAAGAACTCTGAGTATTACGACAAGAATACAGAAGGAAACTGGTATCCAAAAAAAATTATCAATCCCGATTGAACTGAACGACAACCTGTTCTATGTAGAGGTTTATGTTCCGGTTATGGAAAGCATCGGTGAAGGACAGGGTACAAAGGTTGCCAGAGTTTCTATCGACTGGGCAAACATCAAACAGGAGACAGGAGTAGAAAGAGACAACAGTGTAATCGAAGCACTTCTGAATCAGGTATCCGGTATGCAGCAGGGTGATGTTGCTGACGAATACTGGAACGCTTTAAATGCGGCTTACATGACAGCTCAGGATGTTTACAATGATATGAATTCTACACAGAAAGAAATTGATCTGCAGGTGACAGCTTTACAGGCAGCCGTAGATGCAGTAGAAACTCAGATCGTAGACAAGACAGAACTGAATGCTTTGATTGAAAAAGCAACAGCAGAAGCAAATCGTACCGATGTTGTTTATACTTCTGCAACATTAGAAGCATTAAAGACAGCAATCACAAATGCACAGGCAGTAGCAGCAAAAGAAGATGCTACCAAGGCAGAAGTTCAGGCACAGGTTACAGCACTTCAGACAGCACTTGACAGTTTAAGAGTTGTTGATAAGACAAACTTAAATGCCCTGATTGAAAAAGCAAAAGCTGAGGCAGCAAAAACAGATGTTTATGAAAGCAGCAGTTTGACGGTCCTGAATACAGCAATTACACTGGCTGAGAATGTTGCAGCAAATCCAAAAGCAACAGAGGCAGAAGTTGCAAAGGCAGCAGAGAAATCTCTGACAACTGCATTAAACGGACTGGTAGAAAAAGCAGTTGTAGATAAGAGCAAACTGGAAAGCAAGATTGCAGAAGCAAAGACATATTTAAGCCAGACAGACATTTATACAGAAAGTTCTCTTGCAACATTACAGAGTGCAGTAGGTCGTGCTCAGAATGTAATGGATAATGATTCTGCATCACAGAAACTGGTAGATGATCAGGTGACAAAACTGACAGAAGCAATCCAGCAGTTAGCAAAGAAGAGTGATGGAAAACTGGATATCAAGAACCTTGCTGATGGGGTTTACTCTATCTATGGAACAATGGTGAAAGTAGACAAGAATACTTATTCTATGTCAAATGAAGCAATCAACCATACAATTAAACTGACAGTGAAGAATGGTAAATACTATATCACTCTGAACTTCAACGGACTGACCGTAGGACAAAAACTTGGATATTTAAGCCAGCTGAAATACTTCACAACAGGTTATAGTGTTGATCCTCAGTATGGTAATCCGCAGGGATCACTTGCAGATGTTACCGTAGATAGTTATCAGAAGAATGCAGATGGAACGTTAGTATCTGATTCTTATGGAACAAACTATCCAGATGTCGTTACATTCGAATTGATTCCGGAAGCTCTGAATGATGGATATGTTCCGTTACAGGTATTCGTTCCGATTATGGACGCAATCAGCTCTGGTACAGGAACACAGCCAGTATACCTGAAACTGGATTGGAGCTCATTAAAAGCAACAACATCCGATGATCCAGACTTTGATAAGAACGACAACAATAATAGTAATTCCAACGGAAATAACAACAGTAATTCTTCTATTGGAAACAGCTCACTTGGAAATAATACCCTTGGAAGCAGTTCTCTTGGAAGCAGCAAACTTGGTTCTTCCTCACTTGGAAGTGGTTCTTCAAGTCTGAAGAGTGGAACATCCAGCCTTGGATCAGGTTCCAGCCTGAAATCAGCATCCAACGTTAAGACTGGTGATGTTGTACAGAACAATACCCCTGTGGGCAGCTATCCTTCTTCTCGGAGGAGTCGCTTTACTGGCAGGAATCATGGAGTACAACAGAAAGAAAAAAAGCAAACATAAAATAATTAAGTAGAGATTTGGCAGACGACCCTCCCATTCCTTCGGGACTGGGAGTCTGCCAAACTCATTTAACAGGAGATAAGGAATGAAATTAGCGAAAAAAAAAAATAAAATATTGTCTGCCATTATGACTTGTGTGCTTGCCATTACTTTAATGGCAGGCTTTGTATACAGCAATGGTATCTTGGAAGTATCAGACGATGGAGCTTATTATCTGACCATCCGCATGAGTCTGATGGACTACACCAGTGGACATAGTTTTCAGGTACAGAATGTAGGAGATTCCGGCTGGTCTACACCATCAGAAATCGGTATTACAGGAAATGGTTCAGACAGCAACGGTACAACAGCCGATGTGTGTATGCGTGTGCCAAGCGAAAACTGTGTAGTCAGAGGTTCCATGTATGTAGAACCGATGGGAAGAGATGTTATTTTCTATCTGTATCCGAGCAACTACAGTGAAGGAAACAATACAGACATGAACGCAACTATGGTAACAGAAAGTTCTGATGGAACAGCAGTAGAATCCAGTGGTTCTGGTTCAGTAGATAATTCAGGTTCTACTTCCAGTGGAAGTTTAAGTTCTGGAAGTTCTTCTCTTCAGAGTTCCGGCTCATCCGATAAAAGCAATTACAGAAGCCGCAAAACCGAGCAGTGATTCTTCTTCACTGGATACAGAAAATCCAGTAAATTCTTCAGAAGGATTAAGTCTTTTACTGCGAAAGATGGAACAAGTGACAGCGATTCCGATAGCGGAAATACTTCTTCCGGCAACCGGATTTTTCACTGGAAAACGTTGGGGAGGCATTGGACGATGTTGAATAGTGAAAACATCGGCTGTTCTCCTTGGCAATGACCATGATTTTTCTCTGGCAGGTTGTGTAGACCAGAGTCAGGGAAAAGAAAAGCAGTGATTCTGCTACGCAGACAGAGAGCAGTACAGATGAGACAGCCAGCAGTAAGATCGGACAAGGATTCTTCCAATGAAGATGCCAAGTCTCTCTTAGAGATTAATGATCCGGAAGAAAAAGGAGCCGTAGAAGCGACCAAGAAAAAAAGTACAGGCTATGAAAGAAAGCCCAAGAATTATAGCGACTTCTCCGGCAACCGCAGATATCTGTGACAAAGCTGGAACTGGATTTGGTAGGTGTTTGCAGTAGCACCGTATCCACAATTCAGACAGATACAAAGATGTAGATACAGTCATGACTTACGATTCCCACGAATTGTAATCTCCATGTTAGCCGGAGCTGCGATAGCGGTATCGGGTGTGTTATTTCAGGCGGTATTAAAAATCCACAGGGGGATTAAGTCCCTTAAGAATTATCCTTGTCGGTGTGGCAGTCGATGCAATGTTCACCGGATTATCCAGTGCGCTGAATTCAATGAATGGCGGAAACATGTCTGGCGTGGCAGCCATCGTCAATGGTAATATCACAATGAAAACTTGGGATGATGTGAAAACCTTAGTACCGTATGTAATTATCGGACTGGTTCTGGCACTGATTATGACGAAGATGTGTAATCTGTTAGCACTGGAAGATAAGACAGCACGAAGCCTTGGAATCAATGTCAATGCAATGCGTATCGTGATTTCACTGATAGCAGTATTGCTTGCAAGTATTTCCACA
>VOFI01000814.1_pt1 | contig 10001 bp, 10 predicted proteins | sample 5384131 | NCBI WGS metagenome assembly VOFI01 (sample SAMN12384728, study PRJNA508395) | human gut metagenome | isolation source: healthy gut H | host: Homo sapiens
TGCAGTTGCCAAGGGATTTGCTCATTTTGGCCTTGCCGTCTACGCCCGGCAGACGGCGCTGCATCTCGTTTTCCGGGATCATGGCGGTGGGCATGGTCAGCGTCTCGCCATAGATGCGGTTGAACTTCTCCACGATCTCACGGGTCTGCTCCAGCATGGGAAGCTGATCCTCGCCCACAGGCACCACGTTGGCGTGGAAGGCCGTGATATCGGCGGCCTGAGAGACGGGATAGGCGAAAAAGCCCACCGGCAGGCCCTCGTCGGCAAAGCCCCGCATCTGGATCTCGGACTTCACCGTGGGGTTGCGGGAGAGACGTGCCGTGGTGACCAGATTCATATAGTAAAAGGTCAGGGCATGGAGCGCCGGGAGGGTGGACTGCACGCAGATGGTGGACTTGGTGGGGTCGATGCCCACGGAGAGGTAGTCCAGCACGACGTTGATGATATTCTCCCGGATCTTGCCGGGGTTGTCGGCGTTGTCGGTCAGGGCCTGATCGTCGGCGATGAGGATGTTGATCTCGTCGAAGCGGCCGGAATTCTGAAGCTCCACCCGGCGCTTCAGGGAGCCCACATAGTGGCCCAGATGCAGGCGGCCGGTGGGACGGTCGCCGGTAAGAATGATGTTTTTCATGGTGATCCCTCCGCAAATCTTCGTTTGCTGTATGATGTCAGGATATTATACCACAGGTGCGCCGATTTTTCCAACAGAAAAATTGGGGGATGGGGGGTAGCATCTCCTTCTATGGGTGTGCTAACATGGGGGCAAGGAGGTGTTCTTTATGGAACTAAAAATTCTTGATTACCTGATTGAACACGGCGGACATACGTCATATGGGGATATTCTTAACACATTTTCCCCCATCCTTGAAACGGCTGGTTTTTTGCGGACCCTTAAAAAGGGAAATTTTATCACCGGAGATTTTAAATCTTTTTCCAATGTTTCTATTACACTGGAAGGTCGTGCCTATCATTTGAGTCTCCAACAACAGGCCCATCAGCGTGCCGCAGAAATTAACGAAAATCGTGCCATCCAGAAACAAAACTATCGCTTTAATAAGCAGAATATTCTTATAGCTTTGAGTGCCGCTATCTTCACATTTCTTTCACTTGTATTAGCTGTTTATAACACCTTTTCTAACAGTTACGAATCGTTACAGGTTTTTTTAAAAGTCATAGGTGTCCTTAAAGATTCATAATGAAATAAGGCCCTACTACATTGTTTTTCATAAGCACACACTCTCTATACTGCAAGGAAAGGGGCGTGTGAGGGGGAAACCTTGGGCGGTTTCCCCCTCACGATTTTGATCAAAGGCCGCTTGCGGCCCCGGTTTTTGCACCGCAAAAACCGGCAGGCACCAAAAAGAGAAGCACCGCTTTGCGGTGCTTCTCTTTTTGGTGCCCCGTCGGGGATTCGAACCCCGGACACCCTGCTTAAAAGGCAGGTGCTCTACCGACTGAGCTAACGGAGCGGACGGTTTATTTTCGCAGGAGGGCAGGCAGCCGATCATGCCGGTACGACCCTCCGGATACACTTTGGCAGGGATGGCTGGACTCGAACCAGCGAGTGAGGGAGTCAAAGTCCCTTGCCTTACCACTTGGCTACACCCCTGTGTGAAAAAAGGTCAGGGATTGGGATCTCTCCCAATCCCTGATATTCAGTGGGGTGGGTAAAGGGACTCGAACCCTCGACACCCGGAACCACAATCCGGTGCTCTAACCAACTGAGCTACACCCACCAAATATGAACCGCAAGGGATGCTGACGATGCTCCTTCAGCAAAAGAGTGGCGCGCCAGAAGGGACTCGAACCCCTGGCCTACTGCTTAGAAGGCAGTTGCTCTATCCAACTGAGCTACTGGCGCAAATAAAGTCAGTGGAGCGGGTGACGGGAATCGAACCCGCATCCCCAGCTTGGAAGGCTGGTGCCCTGGCCATTGTGCTACACCCGCATGGGTCCTCCGCAAAATCGTCAGCTTTGATATGTTACCATGTTTCACGCCCTTTGTCAACTGGATAATCGGATTTTTTTTGAAGTTTTTTCCGGCGGGAGGCGGCGGCAGAGAGGCTCTTGTGAAGAAAATAACGCTTGTAAAGGCTGGGGCGGTATGCTATCATTATCACGATATACTCCCCATGATGTGGGGTCGGAAACAAAAAGATAAGGAGAATTTCATCATGAAAGTACTTGTCATCAATGCGGGGAGCTCTTCCCTGAAGTATCAGCTCATGGATCCGGAAACCGGCAAGGTCTTTGCCAAGGGCCTGTGCGAGCGCATCGGTCTGGACGGCAAATTCACCTACAAGCCCCAGGTAGAGGGCAAGGAGACCATCAAGGCCGCCGATGTGGCCATGCCCACCCACTCCGAGGCCATCCAGACCGTGCTAAACGCTCTGGTGGATCCCCAGAACGGCGTCATCTCCTCCATGAAGGAGATCGATGCGGTGGGTCACCGTGTGGTCCACGGCGGCGAGACCTTCGCCTCCTCCGTGCTCATCAACGATGAGGTGCTGAAGGCCGTGGAGGACTGCACGCCTCTGGCTCCCCTGCACAACCCTGCCAATATCATCGGCATCGAGGCCTGCCGCAAGGTGCTGGGCGACGACGTGCCGCAGGTGGCTGTGTTCGACACCGCTTTCCACCAGACCATGCCGGAGCACGCCTATCTGTACAGCATCCCCTACAAGTACTATGAGAACGACAAGCTGCGCCGCTACGGCTTCCACGGTACCTCCCACCGCTATGTGACCCTGCGGGCCGCCGAGCTGCTGGGCAAGGATCCCAAGGATCTGAAGATCGTGTCCTGCCATCTGGGCAACGGCTCCTCTCTGGCCGCTGTGGACGGCGGCAAGTGCGTGGACACCTCCATGGGTCTGACGCCGCTGGCCGGTCTGCCCATGGGTACCCGTGCCGGTGACATGGACGTGGGCGTTATCGAGTATGTGGCCAACAAGTACGACCGCTCCATCTCCTCTGTGATGGAAGGTCTGAACAAGCGCTCCGGCATGATGGGCCTGTCCGGTGTGTCCTCCGACTTCCGTGATCTGGAGGCTGCTGCCGCCAAGGGCCATCACCGCTCCGCCATCGCCCTGCGGATCTTTGAGTACCGTGTACACAAGATGATCGCTGAGTACGCCGCCGCCATGAACGGCGTGGACGTGGTGGTCTTTACCGCCGGTGTGTGGGTGAGAATGCCCCCTCCACCCGCGCTCACATTCTGGAGGGTCTGGAGTTCATGGGCATTACCTGCGACGAGGAGAAGAACGATGTCCGTGGTGAGGAGCGCATTATCTCCAAGGATGGCGCCCCTGTCACTGTGATGGTCATCCCCACCAACGAGGAGCTGATGATCGCTCAGGACACCCTGTCCATCGTAGAGGAGAACAAGAACAAGTAAGCTTGTTTGACGCAAGGAGCCGACTGCTATGCAGTCGGCTCCTTTTTTGTTTGTTGGGGAGCCCGGAAATTTTTCCCTGTTGTCCGGTGGAGGGCAACAGGCGGTACAACTTTCCCGGCGGGGACGCCACAGGCAGAAGGGAGTGTGAGAACATGGAGACAATACGAGAGGAGGCGGCGGTATGGAGCTGCTGACGGTTCTGGCGGGCATCTCCTCCTGCGTCACCGGAATCGGTGCGGCGCTGATCCTGCTGCTGCGGCCGGTGCGGGAGGCGCTGACGGGGAAGTTCTTCTATCGTATCGCACTGTCCAATCAGTTCAATAATTGCTCGCAGCAGTGCTTCCGTATAATTCATCTCCATTTTCTCCCTCCTCTCATTCCTTTGTCAGTTGGGTCAGGAAGGCCATGACCACACGGTTCAGATCCTTCATGGCGGCGGGGAAGTTGAAAGCGAAGTCGTGGTGCTCAAACAGGCAGTCCGACACGGACTTGATGGCCATGAACTTCACCCCGTTTCGCAGGCACACCTGTGCCACGGCACAGCCCTCCATCTCGCACAGCAGCGGGTGGAAGGTGTCGGCGATCCAGTGGGAGCGGGGGGTATCGGTGGCGAACCAGTCGCCGGTGGCCACCCAGCCGGTACGGTAGGGGACTCCGGTGGCATCCATGGCGGCCTTGGCGGCAGGCAGGTCCGCCGTGGGGAACTGAATCTGGTTGACGGTGGACACCAGTCCCACGGGATCGCCGATGGCGGTGGTATCCACATCGTGCTGCACGAAGCCCTCCGCCAGAACGATGGTGCCGATGGGGACATTCTCGAAGCAGCCGGCCACACCGGCGTTCAGCACCAGATCCGGGTGGTAGAGGCTGATGAGCAGCTGGGCGCCCATGGCGGCGTTGACCTTGCTGACGCCGCAGCAGCAGGCGATGATATGGGGGCGGATCTGATAAAAGGACACGCCCGCCTCCGTGCGGATGGGAGTGCGGGTCTCGTCTGTCAGCAGCGTCTCTATTTCACCGGGCATGGCGTATACCAGACCAATGGTCATGATGGAGTTCCTCCTTAAAGTGCATATTTTTCTCCATTGTAACGGGGTGAGGGACGTGTGTCAAGGGAAAGCGCCTGCGGGAGAGAAAAAGTCCCTCCGGAGCCTCCGGAGGGACTTTGGGACAGTGCTTACTCCCGGCGCAGGGCCTCGACGGGGTTCAGGCGGGAGGCCTTGACGGCAGGTACCAGACCGAACACGATGCCGATGACCATGGAAAAGGCCACCGCCACGATGCAGGCCGGGGCGCTGATGGCCACCGCCGTACCCATGACGTGGCTCAGCATCTCCGCCAGACCGATACCGCACAGGACGCCCAGCAGGCCGCCCAAGCTGGTAAGCACTGCCGCCTCCGTCAGAAACTGCCAGAGGATGCGGCTCTTCCGGGCGCCGATGGCGATTTTCAGGCCGATCTCACGGGTGCGCTCGGTGACGGAAACCAGCATGATGTTCATGACGCCGATGCCGCCCACCACCAGGGAAATGGCGGCGATCCAAATCAACTGGCGGTTGGTGGTCTCCGACAGACTTTGCAGCTCGGAGGCCTGCTTCAGCAGGTCCTGTGCCTGATAGGCCGCCTTGCTGCCGCTCACGACCTTTCCGTTGAGGTAGTCCGCCACGCCGCTGCCGGCTTTTGTCATATCATTGGTGGAGGAGGCCCGCACCGCCACGTTCATAGGCTCGTCGTAGCGGAAGGCGATGGGCCAGCAGCTCTCCGGGATCATCACGGTGCCGGAGGTGGTGCGGGCGTACATCCGATAATCCTCTACACTGTTGATGACCGGCTGGGAGGTGACCCTCTGGCTCACCACGCCCACCACGGTGAAGGGTTCGCCCTGCATCTCGATGACGCCGCCGATGGGGTTCTGTCCGGGAAACAGGCTCTGAGCTGCCGCCGTGTCGATGACGGCCACCTTGCGGCAGGAGGAGAAATCCTCCGGCAGGAAGGCCCGACCGTAATTCACCTGATACCCCGCCACGGAGAGATAGTGATCATCCACACCATTGAGGGTGCCGGTAAAGGAATTGTTGCCAGCATAGATGCCGTCGGCCCAAGTGCGCTGGTGGTACATGGCCACGGCAGAAACACCCGGCAGGGCGTCCATTTCATCCCGCATGGCGGAGGTGATGGTGGCGATGCCCTCCGGAATCTCCCCGTAGGACAGGTCCACGACGCTGCCGTCCTGAGTCAGCTGCACCTGCACCATATCGTTGCCGGCACCGATGAGATTCTGCTTGATCTGCTCGTTGGTGCCACGGATAGTAGAAACGATGGTGATGATGGCGGCAATGCCGATGATGATGCCCAGCATGGTCAGAAACGACCGCAGCTTATGGCTCCACACGCCTTGCAGCGCCAGATTGATATTTTCCAACATAGTGATCGCCTCCTTATCCGCCGTACTGGACAGCCACGGTGGATTCCTCCGTTTTGGCCCCGGACACCACGTCCCGGCCATAGGGGAAGGCCACATAGTCCTCCTGCGTCAGGCCGCCACGGATCTGCGTGTAGCTATCCCACACCACCTTACCGGTCTGGACCCAGCGCTGCTCCAGCCTACCGTTCTCGCCACGGACCATAACGTAGCTCTTGCCGTTCTCCGTGCGGACGTACATATTCTCCAGATACAGGCTGCTGCCGTCGCTGTCGGATACCGCCTGATAGCTGATGCTGACGCTCTCCCCCTCTTGCAGCTGCTGATCCTCGCTGACGAACACCTTGAAGGGGTAATAGGATACATTGGGGTTTCCGCCACCCCACGAGGAGGCGTTGTCTGCGGGATAGGTACTGATCTCTACAATTTCGCCGGTGCAGGTGCTTCCGTTCATCCGTGAGCTGATGGTCACGGTCTGGCCCACCTTCACGGTGTCCAGCTGCAATTCGCTGACGGTTCCGGTAACATATCCAGCTGGCTGTACACGCTGCCGTCGGATACCTCCGTCTGCTTTTTACGCAGGTCCAGCTCCGCCATTTTGATGGATGTCTCCGCCTCCTGAATCTCCCGGAGTTTATCGTTCTGCATCCGCAGCAGCTCCGCCTTGGTATAGGATCGGCTCAACAGCTCCTGCACCCGCTGCAGCTCCTTGCGCAGCTGACGTATCTCGTCGGTGGTGCCGTCCACGGAGATATCCTCCGCCGCCGGAAGCTCCGCCAGCGACACGGAGATGGCTCCGTTCTCTCCACGGATCAGGTGCAGGCCCCAGCTGCCGATGATGTCCCCCAGTGTCTCGTCGCCCCGGTGGGTCACCAGCACCACATACAGTTCCTTCTCCCCTTCCGGCAGCAGCACCGACAGGTTCTGTTCCGTCAGGGCATCACCGCTGTTCCAGTCGCAGTAGAGGGGATCCTCCGCCGTACCGGCGGCGCTGCCACGCAGCAGGGGCTTGCCGGGTTGGATGGGCTTGGAATCCCGGCGAATGATCTCGCCGGTAGAATCCGCCAGCTTCTTCTCGATCTTGGCGGACAGCGCATCCGCCTGCTGCTGGAGCTTCTCCTTGTCCTCGGCCAGCTGAAGCTGCTGGAGTTCCTTGCGGGTGTTCTCCTGTTGCAGCCGCAGGCGCTCCAGAGCGATGCGGGCCCGCTCCACATCCAGCTCCGTCAGGGTGCTGTCGTAGCTCAGCAGGCGGTCTCCCTTCTTCACCGTCTGGCCCTCCGTCACATAGACCTGCGCAGAGCTCTGGGTCTTGGAGAGGTACACCTTCTGGAGCTTATCCATGGTAACGGTACCGCTGGTTTCCGTGGTGTCACCCCCATACTCCGTCATGCCGATTTCTGTCACGGGATAGACCTTTACGGCGCTGCGGCTGCCGTTGCGAAGCAGCAAGAAAGGTCAGTCGATTTTGCCGATGAAGCGGTAGTAGATTTCTACTTCCTGCTCACGACTTCCGTCCTCGCCCTTGACAGCTTCGTGGACGGTTATTTTTTCAATTAGAGTGTTCAGAAGTTCGGCGGTCAGCTCCACAGGGTTGACATACTGTTTCATCAGGGCAATCCACTTTTCAGCGTCCGCTGCGGTCTGTACGGCGGCTTCCATCGTTTCGTGAAGCTGCCTTATTTTTGTTTCAAGCTCCTTTTGCTCGTTCTGGTACTTCTCGGACAGCATATTGAAGTTATACTCGGTTATGCGTCCGGCAGACCAGTCCTCATACATTTTAGCAAACAGCCCGTCAACCTCGGCTTTACGCTTCTCTGCCTTTTTCAGCTCCGCAGCCTGCTTTTTCTTCGCAGAGTTTCTTTCTCTGTCGCTGGCATTGAGCAGCCGTTTCAGCAGCTTGTCCTCGTCTTTCTGTACCATCATAGACCAGTATTGCAGTCTTGCAAGCACATAGGCATACAGTACATCATAGCGGATATAGTGCATGGAACACTGGCGTAATCCCTGTCCGTACTTACTGCAATGGTAGTGTGCATAGGGATTTTTGTTCTGGCTGTTTACACCATAAGCCAATGACCATCCGCAGTCCGCACATTTTACCAGCCTGGAAAAATCTGTGTCGTACCGTTTCTGTCGTTTCCTGCGTCTGCTTGCAATCAGCTCCTGAACTTTTTGGAACACTTCTTCGGAAATGATGGCTTCGTGGGTATTTTCCACACGATACCATTCTTCTTGCGGCTTCCGCACCTTTTTCTTGTTCTTGAATGAAATGTTGCTCTGCTTGTTGTGAATGCTGTGACCGATGTAGGTTTCCTCTTTCAAAATGCTCTTGACCTGTGCTATCGTCCACGCATAGGCTTTTTCTGCGGGCGCACCGGCGTAGATATTGGCGAAAGTCCCGTATCTTTCATAGTTCAGCCAGCCGGGGGTAGGTACTTTCTCCTCCACCAGAATCCGTGTAATGCTGGCGGCTCCACGCCCGTGTACAGCAAGGTCAAAAATCTTCTCTACAATCCAGCGCGTTTCCGGGTCGATCAGAAGATGACCTTTTTTGTCCGGGTCTTTTACATAGCCCAGTGGTGCATAGGCTCCATAGTGTGCGCCATTGGCAAATCTTGTGTGCATGGCAGCCTTGACCTTTTTGCTGGTCTGTCGGGCGTGCATTTCATTCAGGATGTTTAAGAACGGTGCAAGCTCGCTTTCTCCGTTGATGGTGTCCACATTGTCATTGATGGCAATGTAGCGTACTCCCTTGCTGGGGAAATAGATTTCCGTGTACTGACCGGTCAGGATATAGTTTCTTCCCAGACGGGATAAGTCCTTTGTGACAACGCAGTTGATTTTCCCGTCCTCGATGTCATCAATCATCCTTTGGAAACTTGGACGCTCGAAATTTGTCCCACTCCATCCGTCGTCAATGTACTCGTCTACAACGGTCAGCCCATGCTCTGCGGCATACTGTCTAAGCATCATGCGCTGGGTCTGGATACTGCCGCTTTCCCCCTGTAATTCATCGTCACGGCTCAATCTCAAATATAGTGCAGTGTTATAAATCGTTGTATTGTATGGTTGTTTCACGGTTAAAAATCCTCCTTCTAAAAGAAACAACCCACGCTTATACAATACTCGAAGTATATCATAAGCGTGGGCTGATTGACAGTCGTTATTCCGTATTTTTTCAGGAAGCGGCGGCAGCGTGCTGGATCACATCTTCCAGCAGACTGTCAAGCGGCTTCCCATCCTGTGCGAAATGCTCCGATACCTTGATACGGACTTTCCCCATGACAAAATACTGGGTGCCGTCTTTTTCGGTAAGCAGGGTGCCGCTGTTTTTGTTATTGCTCTCGTTTTTGCTTTTTGCCATAGGCAGTTACCTCCATAAATGAAATATGCCCGACAAGGGAATGTCAGACAGGTGTACAGCCGCAGACTGTCTCCATGTCAACCAAACCGTGTCAACCGGCAGAAAAGACTTTGAAAACAATCCATAGGCGCTCTATGATTACTTTTTACTTTTTCTTTGATTTCTTGGTTGACATGGTTGACAAAGGAGAGAAATGCCCCAAATATCAGGCTTTTCCCCGTCAACCGGCTGTCAACCGAAGCGTCAACCAAACTGTCAACCGGTGGCTTTTCAGAATGGAAGTTCCATTTGCCGGGCTTCTTCTTCCGTGATTTCCTGAAAACCGTCCCCCTCCGGCGGAGCTTGGTTGACACGCTCCCAACCTTTTTGAGAACCGTATTTCTTATACCGCTTCGGGCTTTTGTAGGCTACCCAGCCCTGTATGATGCCGCCCGCAATGCCGGTATTCATAATCTCGCAGATTGCCCGTGTCTCCCAGTCTGCCGGGGAATTTAAGTTCCCCAGCGCTTCCTCATAAAGCTGCTTGGAGCATACCCTGTCGCCGGTGTAGTCCTCCAAATTCCCATTGCAGGCTGTTCAGGTAATCCCTGACTGGATGGTAGCGGTTTTCATTGGCAACAATCTTGATGGCGCTCTGCACCTTTTTCTCGCTGGTAAGCCCGTAGTTTTCTTCCAGATACAAAAGCAGGTAGTTCATGTCCATGTCGGTCAGCGTGGTACTGGTGCGCTCCCAGCCCAGCGGCTTCACAATGTCAATCTGCTCCGTCAAAAGGTTCAGGCGCAGCGCCCCACGAAACAGCGGGTCACGCTGGAACACCGTC
>VOFI01000895.1_pt1 | contig 10001 bp, 10 predicted proteins | sample 5384131 | NCBI WGS metagenome assembly VOFI01 (sample SAMN12384728, study PRJNA508395) | human gut metagenome | isolation source: healthy gut H | host: Homo sapiens
AACAGCAGCAACCCGCCCAGAGGCATTCCGGTGAGGGTGCAAAAGCCCGGACATGGACCATCAGGAAGGACAGGGGCTTGTCGAACACCCCCACCAGCACCAGGAGGATCACCACTCCCATCACATACTTCTCATAGCGCAAGATGGTGTAGTAGATTCGGTCGGGCAGCAGGGCGAACAGGATTTTGGAGCCGTCCAGGGGCGACAGGGGGATCAGGTTGAACAGCCCCATCCCAACCCCCAACAGGGCCATGTTGGACAGGAAGCACAGCACGAACACCGCCGCCGGGCCCAGAGGGGCCAGATGGAATACGGCGGAGCTGACTCCCACCGCCGCCAGGGCGGTGAGGAAGTTGGCCGCCGGTCCGGCTAGGGCGGTAAGCGCCATTCCCTGCCTGGGGTGCTTAAAATAGCGCATATCCACCGGCACCGGCTTGGCCCAGCCCACCTTGGCCACAAGCATCATCAGCAGACCCACCACATCCAGATGCCGGATGGGATTGAGGGTCAGCCGCCCGGCATTTTTGGCCGTGGGATCTCCCAGTCGCCAAGGCGGCGCTGATAAGGAGGGTGAGCAGGCCCCACCAGTCCATGTTGTTGAGAAAGTCGGATATGGAGCCCAAGCGTCCGCCCCCTAGCACAAAAGATCGTGTCAATTATAGCAAATTTCAGGAGAAACTCAAGGAAAAGCGGCGGAGCCCTCCCCTGAGCGTCCGCCGTCCTCTCATACAATGGTGTTGCATAGGATTCCGATGCCTGAAACCTCCACCTCTACTGTATCGCCTGGTTGCATGGGGCCCACACCGGCGGGGGTGCCGGTGGCGATCACGTCCCCCGGCTCCAGGGTCATGGAGGCGGTGATGAAAGAGATGAGCGCCCGCACACCAGTGATGAGCTGCTCTGTCCTCCCTGCTGCACCACCTGACCGTTCAGTCGGGTGGTGATGGTCAGGTGTTCCGGGTCCACCTCGTCGGTGACGACAGGCCCCATGGGGGCAAAGCCATCCATATTTTTGCCGCGGGCCCACTGGCCGTCCGCCTTCTGGACATCCCGGGCGGTGATATCGTTGAGGCAGGTGTAGCCCAGCACATAGTCCAGCGCCTCCTCCTCCGGCACATCCTTGGCACGCCGCTTCATTACCACGGCCAGCTCTCCCTCGTAATCCAGCCGCCCTACAAAGTCCGGGGCGTGAACCGTCCCCAGGTGGGCGTTGAGGGCGTTGGGGGCCTTGAGAAACAGGGTGGGCCGGTCGGGGGTGTTGGAGGCATCCAACATGGACTTCATTTCATGGATGTGGTCGAAATAGTTCTTTCCAATGCAGACAATTTTTGTGGCCTCACAGGGAGCCAGGAGGCGGCAGCCGGACAGGGGCAGGCTCTCTCCGTCATAACGGACACCCTCAAAGGGCGGCTCTGTCAGAGTGTGCACCACATCGCCGTGGAGCACCCCCCACACGCCCCTTCCTTCTCGCAGCAGTTTGACAAATCTCATACGCTTCCCTCCGCGTGCTCCAGGATCAGATTGAGCAGCTCCTGTTTTCCGTCTCCCTTCTCAGCCGAAAAGGGAATCAACTTTACAGACTCGTCCAGCTCAAGAGTTTCCCGGATGCGCGCCAGGTTCGGCTCTATGTCGCTCTTGCGCAGCTTATCCAGCTTGTTGGCCACAACCGCAAAGGGACGGCCGCTGTTCCTGAAAAACTCCGCCATGGTGCAGTCGTCCGCCGTGGGCTTGTGCCGGGCATCCACGATCATCAGTCCCAGGGTCATCAGGGAGTTGTCCGCGAACCACTCCTCCATCAGGCGACCCCACCGGGCTTCTCCGCCTTGGAGACCTTGGCGTAGCCATAGCCGGGCAGATCCACCAGGTAGAAGCGCCGTCGATCAAAAAGTAGTTGATGTGGGTGGTCTTGCCCGGTGCCGCGCCCACCCGGGCAAAATTCTTCCGGTTGAGCAGCCGGTTGATCACCGAGGACTTGCCCACCACCTGAGGCAGGCGATCCCGGGGAAAGTCCCCGGCCTTGGCCGCGGAGCGCACAAACTCCGCCTTCTGTAAATTCACACTCATGTCAATTCCTCACTGTCGGAAGGTGGGTACTTCCCGGCTCCGGGAGCCGGACTCAGGGGGCGGGAGCACGTCATCCCGAAGGGGGTCGCAGGTCTTCAGCTCCAGCGCCTCGGCCAGCACCGAATCCACCTGCTCCACCGGAACAAAGTGCAGAGCGGCCCGGACGGTGGGGTCGATCTCCTCCAGATCCGGCACATTGTCCGCCGGCAGGAACACGGTTTTGATGCCGTTGCGGTAGGCGGCCATGGTCTTCTCCTTCAGGCCGCCAATGGGCAGCACTCTGCCCCGTAAAGTAACTTCACCTGTCATTGCGATCTCCCGCCTCACCGGCGCGCCGGTGAGGGCGGACACCATGGCGGTGGTGATGGCAATGCCGGCGGAGGGGCCGTCCTTGGGCACTGCTCCCTCCGGGAAGTGGACGTGAATGTCCTTCGTCTTGTAAAAATCCGCCTCGATTCCCAGTTGGACGGCGCGGCTGCGGATGTAGGACAGGGCGGCCTGGGCGGACTCCTTCATGACGCTGCCCAGGTTGCCGGTGAGCTCTACCTTGCCGGAGCCAGGCACCACGCCCACCTCCACCTCCAGGATCTCGCCCCCACCTGGGTCCAGGCCAGGCCGTTGACCACGCCTACCTGCTCCGTCCGGGGCAGCCGCTCCGGGTGATAGCGGCGGATACCCAGATAGTCCTCCAGGTTATCTCCTGTGATGTGAATCGACTTTACACCATTTGACACAATGGCCATAGCCGCCTTCCGGCATAGTGCCCCCAGCTTCCGCTCCAGAACACGGACGCCGGCCTCACGGGTATAGCCCCGAATCAGCTCCCGGATGGCGTCGTCGGTCAGCCTGAGCTGGGCCTTTGTCAACCCGTGGCGTTTCAGCTCCTTGGGCAGCAGGTGCCGCTTGGCGATCTGCAGCTTCTCCTCATCGGTATAGCTGGCCAGTTCAATGACCTCCATCCGATCCAGCAGGGGCCGGGGGATGGTGTCCGTGGTGTTGGCGGTGGTGATGAACATCACGTCGGACAGGTCGAAGGGCACCTCCAAAAAGTTGTCCCGGAAGGTGCTGTTCTGCTCCGCGTCCAGCACCTCCAGCAGGGCGGAGGCCGGATCCCCCCGGTGGTCATGGCCCAGCTTGTCGATCTCATCCAGCAGCAGCAGGGGGTTGCAGCTCCCCGCCTGATTGATGGCGGAAATGATGCGGCCCGGCATGGCCCCCACATAGGTCTTGCGGTGGCCCCGGATCTCCGCCTCGTCGCTGACGCCGCCCAGGGAGATACGGGCCAGCTTACGGTTTAAGGCCCGGGCCATGGACATGGCAATGGAGGTCTTGCCCACGCCGGGAGGCCCCACCAGGCAGAGGATCTGTCCCTTCAGTCCGGGGGCCAGTTGCTTGACCGCCAGGAACTCCAGAATGCGCTCCTTGACCTTCTCCAGGCCGTAGTGGTCGACATCCAGCACCCTGCGGGCCGCCTCCACGTTGACCCGCTCCTTGGTGTGCTTGCCCCAGGGCAGCTCCAGCACGGTATCCAGGTAATTGCGCAGAACGGTGGCCTCGGCGGAGCCGAAGGGCTGCTTCTCCAGCCGGCCCACCTCTTTCGTGAGCTTGTCCGCCACCTCCTGGGGCAGCTTGGCCTTGGCGATGCGCTGGCGGTACTCGGCAATCTCGCTGTCGCCGCCGGCACCCTCCTCCCCCAGCTCCTGCTGGAGAACCTTGAGCTGCTCCCGCAGAACATAGTCCCGCTGGCTGCGGGTGAGCTGCTCCCGCACCTTGCCCTGCATCTCCTGTTCCAGCTCCAGAATCTCCACCTCCCGGCGGAGGCTCTGGCACAGGCGCTCCAGGCGGCGCACCGGCCGCAGCTCCTCCAGAATGGCCTGCTTGTCCCCGTGCGCATGGGCAAGTTCTGAGCAATGTAGTCGGCGATGTAGCCCGGATCCTCACTGGAGAGCACCGAGAGGAGCACATCGGGAGTCATCTTGGGAGCCAGCTCAATAAACCGCTCGAAGAGCTCGTAGGTCTGGCGGATAAGGGCCTCCGTCCGGGCGGAGCGGCGGACCGGCTGTTCCGCCGGAAGCTCCTCCACCAGGGCGTTCAGGTAGGGCGTGGTCTTGGGCAGAAGGCACAGCCGCCCGCGGCTGACTCCCCTCCACCATCACCCGCACGTTGTCTCCGGGCAGGCGCAGAATCTGGCGCACATTGCAGATGGTCCCGATGCTGTAAAGGTCTTTTTCCTGCGGGCTTTCAACGGCCAGCTCCCGCTGGGCCACCAGGAAAATCGGCTGGCCTGAGGCCATGGACTCGTCCAGTGCCTGAATGGACGCCTGCCGTCCCACATCGAAGTGGAGCAGCATCTGCGGAAAGACGGTCAGCCCCCGCAGGGCCAGAGCAGGCATAGTCTGCTGCCGGTTCAGTTCTTCCATCACACATTCACTTCCTTCCAGGGCAGGGATTTGATGCAGAATGGGGCGAGGGATGCTCCCCCGCCCCACCGGTTCAGTTGCTGTTTAAGAGACATTTCCCTTGGGGGATACGCCCCCTGCTCCGCATGGAGGGCGGCACCGCCAAGGCGGGGCCGCTGGGTGCGGTCGGGATCGTGCTCAACGGCGGGGGAAACGTGTTCTTTCACGCTCTCAGCCGTAATCGTCACCCGGGTGATCGTTGGATCGGAGGGCACCTCGTACATCAGAGGGGTCATTACCTCCTCCAGCACGGCCCGCAGGCCGCGGGCGCCGATGCCGCGCTCGATGGCCCGGTCGGCGGCAGCCTCCAGCGCCTGGGTATCGAAGTCCAGCTCCACCATGTCGTACTCCAACAGCTTCTGGTACTGCTTCACCAGGGCATTCTTCGGCTCGGTGAGGATGCGCACCAGTTGTCCCTTGTCCAGAGCGTTCAAGGTGGTGATCACCGGCAGGCGGCCCACCAGCTCCGGGATGATTCCGAACTTGAGCAGGTCATGGGGCTGTACCTGCTTGAGCACCGAGGGGTAGTATCCCGCTCCTTCTTACTCTGGATGTCCGCGCCGAAGCCAATGGTCTTTTTGTTCAGGCGCTGCTCGATGATCTTCTCCATCCCGTCGAAAGCGCCGCCGCAGATGAAGAGGATATTCTTGGTGTTGATCTGGATGAACTCCTGGTGGGGGTGCTTCCGGCCGCCCTGGGGCGGAACGTTGGCCACAGTGCCCTCCAGGATCTTCAGCAGGGCCTGCTGCACGCCCTCACCGGAAACGTCCCGGGTAATGGAGGTGTTCTCGCTCTTCCGGGCGATCTTATCCATCTCGTCGATATAGATGATGCCCCGCTCGGCCAGCTCCACGTCGTAGTCGGCGGCCTGGACCAGGCGCAGCAGGATGTTCTCCACGTCGTCGCCCACATAGCCCGCCTCGGTCAGAGTAGTAGCGTCGGCGATGGCGAAGGGCACCTTCAGGACCCGGGCCAGGGTCTGGGCAAAGAGAGTCTTGCCGCAGCCGGTAGGGCCCATGAGCAGGATATTGCTCTTCTGCAGCTCAACATCGTCCCCGCCGCCGAAGTAGATCCGCTTATAGTGGTTGTATACCGCCACCGAGAGGGCCACTTTGGCATCCTCCTGGCCGATGATATACTGGTCCAGCACATCGCGGATCTCCCGGGGCGTGGGGATCACATCGGGGATGTCCGGCCCGGCCTGCTCCCTCGGGATCGTAAGTGTCGTCCAGGATGCTCATGCACAGCTGAACGCACTCGTTGCAGATATAGGCGCCCGGCCCGGCGATGAGCCGGCGGACCTGATCCTGGTGCTTGCCGCAGAAGGAACAGCGCACGGATTTGCGCTCGTCATTTTTCGGCATGGTTTGCTCCCTCAAGTCTTTCTAAGGCTCAGAGGGGCGGGGCGTTTGCTTCCCCGCTCCCTCTGTTGGATTTTATCGCGTATAAATGACCTTGTCAATCAGGCCGTACTCCTTAGCCTCCTCCGCGGACATGAAATTGTCGCGCTCACAGTCGGCTGTAACCACTTCCAGCGGCTTACCGGTGTTGTCCGCCAGAATGTGGTTCATGCGCTTTTTGATAATCTCCAGGCGCTTCAGGTGGATGGCCATATCGGTGATCTGTCCCTGAGTGCCGGCGGAGGGCTGATGGATCATGATCTCCGCGTTGGGCAGAGCCAAGCGCTTGCCCTTGGCGCCGGAGGAGAGCAGAAACGCGCCCATGCTGGCAGCCATGCCGATGCAAATAGTGGATACATCGCACTTAATATACTGCATCGTGTCATAAATGGCCATACCGTCGGTGACGGAGCCGCCGGGACTGTTGATGTAAAACTGGATGTCCTTGTCCGGGTCCTGGGCCTCCAGATACAGCAGCTGGGCCACCACCAGGGTGGCCGTGGTGGCGTTGACCTCTTCTCCCAGGAACACAATGCGGTCGTTCAGCAGGCGGGAAAAGATGTCATAGGAACGCTCGCCGCGGTTGGTCTGCTCTACTACATAAGGAACTAGGCTCATAATGAAGGATCTCCTTTAATTTTGATGTCGGGGTGCAGGGCGCCCCACCATCCTACCGCAGACGGGCAGGCTCACAAACAGAGTATGCCCATCGTTTGGAAACTTATTCCTCCGTCTTCTCCACGGCCGCCTCGGCGGTCTCCTCCACCTTCTTGCGGGAGGTGCCCTTGCGGGCGGTCTTCTTGGGCTTCTCCTCGCCCTCGGCGCTCTCCTCCGCCTTCTTCTTGGTGGACTTCTTCTTGGCGGGGGCCTTGCCGACCTTGGCGCTGTCGTAGACCACGTGCTCAGCCTTGTGGTAGCTCTGCTCCTTGCGGATGCTCTCGGCATCTGCGGCCTTCACCTTGTCCACATCCATGTGATACTGCTCGGCCAGACGCTTGTACTCCTCCTCCAGCTCCTCGTCGGAGATGGTGATATTTTCGGCAGCCACAATGGCGCCCAGCGCCAGCTCACGGCGCACCCGCTCCAGAGCAGCGGCCTTGGCCTGCTCCCGCATGATATCCATGGTCATGCCGGTCATGGCCAGATACTGGTCAAAGGGGATACCCTGGGCCTGGATGCGCTGGGCCATGTCGTTCACCAGGTTATCGGCCTCATACTCCACCATAGCGTCGGGAATCTCGACCTCCATGTTGTCCATAACCTGCTCCATCAGAGCGGCCTCGAAGTCACGCTGGTTCTGAGTCTCGCGGCGTTCCTTCAGCTTCTCACCCAGATCCTTTTTAAAGTCGGCGAGGGTATCGAACTCGGACACATCCTTAGCGAACTCGTCGTCCACCTCAGGCAGCTCCTTGGCCTTGACCTCGTGAACCTTCACCTTGAAGACAACTAGCTTTACCGGCCAATTCGGCGGGTAATCCTCGGGGAAGGTGACGTTCAGCTCCTTCTCGTCGCCGGCTTTGGTGCCCACGAGCTGCTCCTCGAAGCCGGGAATAAAGGAACCGGAGCCCAGCTCCAGGCTGTGGCCCTCGGCCTTGCCGCCGTCGAAGGGCTTGCCGTCCAGGAAGCCCTCGAAGTCAATCACCACAGTGTCGCCGGTCTCGGCCGCCCGCTCCACGGTCACCATGCGGGTGGCGCGGTTGATGAAGGGCTTGAGCTCGTTGTCGACGTCCTCATCAGAGATGGCGACCTCGGCCTTCTCAGCAGTCAGGCCCTTGTACTCGCCCAGCTTCACCTCGGGGCGGACGGTGACCAGGGCCTTGAAGGTCAGGCCCTCCTTGCCCACATCCACGATCTCCACCTTGGGCCACGCCACGGCATCCAGCTTCTCCTGCTCAATCGCCTGGGCATAGGCCTCGGGGTACAAGTCGTTGATAGCATCCTCATAAAACACGCCGGAGCCGTACATGCCCTCGATGATCTTCCGGGGGGCCTTGCCCTTGCGGAAACCGGGCACGCTGATCTTGCCGCGCTGCTTCTTGTAGACCTTCTCGACAGCGGCCTCGAACTCCTCCTTGCCGATCTCGATCACCAGCTCGACGGTGCTCTTCTCCTGCTTCTCGACGCTCTTGACATTCATGTTGTTTACTTCCTCCTGTCAGCCCTGTCCCGCCGCGCATCGGCGGTATACGGGGCCATCTTTCGCGTTATCCGTTATATACTAGCAGATATGCGTCAAAATTTCCATACCTTTTTTCAATTATTCACAGATTTTTTGCGGGCGAAACCCCACATAGTCTGCGGAGACCAGATAATAGGCCACGCCTCCCTGCCGTCCTTCCACGGCCAAGCGGTGGCTGCCGCCGTGGAGATGGCCGTAATAGCAGCGCTCCACGCCGTACTGCTCCAGCAGGGCAATGATCTCTGGACAGCGGTAGCCTTGGTAGAGGGGCGGATAGTGGAGAAAGCACAGCTTGGGCCGCTCCCCCGCCGCCTTCAGCGACGCCTCCAAGCGGATCAGCTCCCGCTTGAACACCTTCTGGTCGCCGGTCTCCTCATAGAACCAGCCCCGGGTGCCGCACAGGGCGTAGCCCCCGTATTCATAGCAGTTGTTGTGCAGAATGCGGAGGGTTGAAAAGCCGCTCTCCGCAAAAAAGCGGTTCATCTTGGCGGCGGTGTTCCACCAGTAGTCGTGGTTTCCCTTGAGCAGCAGCTTCCGCGCCCCAGGCAGGGCGTCCAGGAAAGCGAAGTCCTTCTTTGCCTCCTCCAGACTCATGCCCCAGGACAGGTCGCCGCAGAGCACCACCGTATCCTCCGGCCCCACCGCCGCGAAGCCCTTCTGCAGCTTGTCCACATAGCCCTCCCAGCCCCCGCCGAACACGTCCATGGGCTTATTGGAGGACAGGGAGAGGTGGGTATCCCCGATCGCGTAGAGAGCCATTCAGCGCAGCATCTCCAGCACCTGGTCCACCATGTGCTCTTTGGTGACGCTCCGGCCAAAGCGGACCGTCTTGTCTTCAGGGCAGCCAGGGCGCCGGGATGGGTACGCCGGTCTGCTGGGAGAGCTGGTCCAAAATGGCGTGCCGGCGGCCAGCTCGCTCACGCCCAGGGCGCCCAGCACGCTGTCACAGAACTTGAAGGGGCTGGCGGTGGACACCACCACGGTGGGGTAGTGTCACCAGTATCCCGCCGGTACTGGTCGAGCACGTCAAAGGCCACGGCGGTGTGGGGATCGATCAGGTAGCGGTGCTCCTGCCACATGCGGCCGATGACCTTCTGTGTCTGATCGTCGTCGCAGAAACCGGCGGCGAAGAGCTTCTCCAGCCTGCCCTTGATGGCGGGGCTCACCTCATACCGCCCGGACCGGGCCAGCTCCTCCATGTACCCGCGCGCCTCGGCGTCGTCGTGGTTAGACAGGGAGAAGAGCAGCCGCTCCAGGTTGGAGGAGATCAGGATATCCATGGAGGGGGACATCGTATTGTAGAAGGTGCGGTTGCGGTCGTACACGCCGGTGCACAGGAAGTCGGTCAGTACATTGTTGCTGTTGGAGGCGCAGATGAGCCTGCCGATGGGCACGCCCATCTCCCTGGCGTAGTAGGCGGCCAGGATGTTGCCGAAGTTGCCGGTTGGGACGCAGACGTTGATCCGCTCCCCCTTCTGAATCCGCCCCTCCCGCAGAAGATCACAGTAGGCGGAGATGTAGTAGACGATCTGCGGCAGGACGCGGCCCCAGTTGATAGAGTTGGCCGAGGAGAGGAAAAAGCCGCGGCCGGCCAGCTTCTCCCGCAGGACCTCGTCGGAGAACAGGCGCTTGACACCGGTCTGGGCATCGTCGAAGTTGCCTGCCACAGAGCAAACCCCTACGTTGTCTCCCCTCCTGGGTGTTCATCTGCAGCTCCTGAATAGCGGAAACACCGTCCTTGGGGTAGAACACCAAGATGCGGGTCTTGTCCACGTCCTTGAAGCCCTCCAGGGCGGCCTTGCCCGTGTCACCGGAGGTGGCGACCAGGATGCACACCGTCTTCTCCTCTTGGTTTTTCACCAGGGAGGCGGAGAGCAGGTGTGGCAGCATCTGCAGGGC
>VOFI01000896.1_pt1 | contig 10001 bp, 12 predicted proteins | sample 5384131 | NCBI WGS metagenome assembly VOFI01 (sample SAMN12384728, study PRJNA508395) | human gut metagenome | isolation source: healthy gut H | host: Homo sapiens
CCATGTCCTTGAAGGCACAGGTGGGGCCGTGCCACAGCTCCAGACAGTAGGTGTTTTCGTCCACCGCCCGAACGGGTGCCACCTCCTTCACATCGAACTTCTCTCCGCCGTAGGCCTTGTCCGCATAGGCAGACAGCTCAGAGGCCGTGAAGTCGTCCAGATAGGAGTTCATCACATAGACGGCCCGCTGCTGGTAGGACATGTCCCGCATGGTGTCCAGGGCGTTGTGGCACAGCTTTGGAAATACCTCAGGGGTCATCAGGCCGCCGTCCACAGCCAGTCCCTGGGCGATTGCCTCCGCCGCCGTGCGCCGGTCTTCCTTGTTCCTCGTGCTTACATAGTACATACTTCGCTCACAACCCTCATCAGATTCTCAAAAAACAGGGCGCGCACCAGCGCCTCACTGTAATTCCGCTGCAGCAGCCGCTCCCACAGCCGGTCCAGATCCTGAATACCCGTGATCCCTCCGGCAGGCTGGAACAGCCGTCCAGATCGCCGCCCAAAGCGACGGTCCGCTCGCCCCCCAGCTCCAGCCAGTGCTCCAGGTGGGCGATGGCGGTGTCCAGGTCGGCCCGCTCCCCCAGGAAGTTGGCGTAGAGGTTAAGGCCAACCACTCCGTTGTGGTCTATTATGGCAGTAAATTGCTCATCGGTCAAGTTCCTGGGATGAGAAAAGACCGCCCGGGCATTTGAATGGCTGGCAAAAAGGGGCCGCTCAGCTCCTCCGCCACGTCCCAGAAGCCTGGATCCGACAGGTGGGACACGTCCACCAGCATGCCCAGCCGCTCCATTTTGCGGACGAACGCCCTGCCCTGAGGCGTCAGCCCCCGCTCCGGCTCCTCTGCATTCGTGCCGGAGAGAGCGTTGACGTGGTTCCATGTGGGGTTAACGGCCCGAACCCCCATGGCGTGGGCCTCCTCCAGCCGCTCCAGGGAGCAGTCCAGCAGCTCCGCCCCCTCCACCGAGAGGAAGGCCGCCCGCCGCCCCGACCGAAAGCCGCCTCCGCCTCCGCGCCAGTGCGGCAAAAGGCTGCTAGATCGGCATTGGCCGCCATTTCCCGCTCAAAGAGCGCGTACTCCTCCAGAAAGAGCTCCCGGTGGGTTTTCCCGCTGAGATCCCGAACCGGGGTGGGCTCCGGCTCTCCGAACAGGGCGAAAAACTGGGCGCAGCGGCGGTATTTCCCCATACGCTCCAGATCCACATGGCCGTCGTTCCGGCGCAGGCCTCCGCCGGAGAGATAGCGCAGAAACACCGCGTCACAGTGTCCATCAAACAAATCAATTGCATACTGCTCCATCTGGAACTCCCCCTAAAATGCATTTTCAAGCCAGGTGATCCGGGGGCGGCGGGTGGCGGTGCCCTGGGGGGCGTAGATCCCGCCACGTCAAAGCGGGGCTGGCGCGCCTCCTCCGGGTGCTCCGCCAGATAGAGCTCCGCCGTGGCGCGCAGGCGGGCCTGCTTCCGGCGATCCACCGCCTCCCGTCCGAGGGCAAAGCGCTCCTCCGTCCGAAGCTTTACTTCTATAAAGGATAAATACTTGTCAGTAGCTGCTATGAGGTCAATTTCCCCAAACCGGCTGCGGTATCCGGCCGCCAAGACCTTCCAGCCCTTTCGCCGCAGCTCCGCCGCCGCCAGCGCCTCCCCCCAGCGGCCCAGCAGCTTTGCCTCTCCCCCGCTCACAGCTTCTTCAAAAAGGTCCGCCGGTGGATGGGACAGGGGCCGTACCGGCGCAGCAGCTCATAGTGCCGCTTGGTGCCGTAGCCCTTGTGGCGCTCGAACTCATATTCCGGGTAGCGTTCCGCCATCTGCTCCATATAGCGGTCCCGGCTCACCTTGGCCAGGATAGAGGCTGCGGCGATCGAAGCCGAAAGGCTGTCTCCCTTTACAACCGTCTGGTGCTCCAGGAGGATAGCCGCCGTTTTGCCGTGGTCCCGGTTGCCGTCGATCAGCGCAAAGCCGGGTGCGGGCTCCAGGCGGTCGATGGCCATCTGCATGGCCTTAATGCGGGCGCTGAGGATATCGGTGGCGTCAATCTCCTCGGCCTCTACCCGGGCCACCGCCCAGGCCACCGCCACGGTTCGGATCGTGTCGTACAGGGCATCCCGCCGCTTGGGCGTCACCTGCTTGGAGTCGTTGAGTCCCTCAATGGAGCACTCGGGGGGCAGAATGACCGCCCCGGCGTAGACCGCGCCGGCCAGCGGGCCCGCCCCCGCCTCGTCACAGCCGCACACCAGGGCGATCCCCCCCGCCCAGCAGGCCCGCTCCAGCGCCCAGCGGTCAATCTCTGCCATGGGCCGCCTCCCGGCTCTCCAGATCTTGGGGCGTCTCAAATGTCAAGTTTCCCAGCTTGCCGGAGCGGTACTCGTCCAGAAGCACCTTCGCCATGCGCTCGGTGTCCACCTCGCCGCCAGAGATCCGGAAGCCCCGCTTTTTGCCGCAGAGCTCCAGCAGCTCCCAGCCAGGCAGCCCTGGGTCAGCCTCCAGCTTATACCGCTCGGCCAGCGCCTGGGGGTAGCGCCGGGCCAGCAGCTCAATGAGGTGACAGGCCAGGGTCTCCAGATCCATGATTTCGTCCTTTACAGCGCCAGTAAAGGCCAGATGGATGCCGGTAGTCTCGTCCTCAAACTTGGGCCAGAGGATGCCTGGGGTATCCAAAAGCTCCAGCCCGGCATCCACACTTACCCACTGTTTGCCCCGGGTGACGCCCGGCCGGTTGCCCGCCTTGGCGGACTTCCGCTTGGCCACCTGGTTGATGAAGGTGGACTTTCCCACGTTGGGGACCCCCACCACCATGGCCCGCACGGGGCGGCCCACCAGCCCCCTTGGCCTTCCACTGCTCCAGCTTCTCCTTCAGCGCCTGCCGGATGACGGTGGAGAACTGGCCAACTCCCTTGCCGTCTCTGGCGTTGGTCTCCAGCACCGCCCAGCCCTGTCTGCGGAACCAGTCAGTCCATACCCGGTTCATGGCCGGATCGGCCTGATCCGCCCGGTTGAGTACGATCAGGCGGGGTTTCTCCCCCACCAGTTCGTCAATATCAGGGTTACGGCTGGAGATAGGGATGCGGGCGTCTATGATCTCCGCCACCAGATCCACCAGTTTGAGATCCGCCTGGATCTGCCGCCTGGTTTTGGTCATATGGCCAGGATACCACTGAATATTCACGCGTTCACCCTCTCTACCGAATATTCTTGTATTATACACAATGCTCCGGTATTTGAAAAAGGGCAAAGACGCATAAAAGTGCCCGGCCAATGGCCGGACACTTTTTAGCGGCTTTGGATCGTACTATTTGAGCCAGCCGATGGAGACGCAGTTACTGGGTGCATACCAGGTCACGTTGCGGCCCAGGCCCTCAAAAGAGGGCGCGCACGGCGACATACTCTACGCCGTCCACAGTCTTGACGGGCAGCTTAACCGACTTGCCATCCAGCGTAACCAGAACGCTGGAGCCTTCTGTGCGCTTTTCTGCACTGATACCGTTCACAATGTCGTTCAGAGGAACCCAGATTTTCCCGGGCTCCACAACTAGCTTGTTGTTGAAGGACTGAACCAGGCCATTCCACATCACTGTGGGAACAGAGGCATCCTTGCGGTAGACCTCCTCACCTCCGGAGACGGTAAGCAGCACTTGGGTGTCCTTGATGTACTCTGCGGGGCAGGTCATCAGATCACGGTCAATCACTGCAAAGTCCGCCAGCTTGCCGACCTCCAGGGAACCCTTGATATCCTCATTGAACTCTGCATAGGCAGACCAGTTGGTAAAGGAACGCAGGGCCTCCTCACGGGTCATGGCCTCTTCAATATGCCAGCCGCCCTTTGGCTCACCCAGGCGGTTGGTGCGGGTCACGGCTGCATAGATACCGTGGTAGGGGTTTACCAGCTCGACCGGAGCATCGGAGCCGTTGGGAATCACACTGCCCTTGTCCAAAATGGTACGCCAGGCATAGGCCCCCTTGATGCGCTCACTACCCACGCGATCCTCCGCCACCAGCATGTCAGAGGTAGCGTGTGTGGTCTGCATAGAGGGCAGAATTCCCAGGCTGATGGCGCGGTCAATGTCAGCGGGCGCCACAATCTGGAAGTGCTCAATGCGCAGACGGTGGTCATCCCGGGGATTGGCCTTGATGGCTGCCTCATAGGCGTTGATCATCTGGTTGTTGGCGCCGTCACCGATGCAGTGGGTCGCAATCTGATAACCGGCGTCATAGGCCACCTTAACGACTTCGTTCACCTGTTCCTGTGTATAGCGGTAATCGCCGATATGGCCCTCACGGTCGGAGTAGGGTTCCAGCATGGCGGCAGAACGGGCACCCAAAGACCCATCCGCAAACATTTTTACGCAGCGCAGACTGAGATGATTGTTGTATAAAGGCTCGTAATTCTCATTGTCAATGGGATGGCTCTTCAAATACTCGGCGGTCTCTCCTGCGGCAGATGTGTGGGAAATCATCCCGTAGACGCGCAGCTTCAACTCTCCGGACTCATACAGGGGTACAAAGACCTCGTTATATACCTCAATGCTGTTGCCTGCATCCATCGCAGAGGTCAGCCCATAAGAGAATAGCTGCTCTTGCGCCTTCAGCAGGCCTTCCTGCATCTGCTCCACCGTCAGCTCTGGAATCAGCTCCCGGATGGGATTCATGGCGGTATCGGTCATACAGCCCAGCAGCTCTCCATTTGCATTCTTCAGGTACTCGCCGCCCTGGGGATTTGGCGTATCGGGGGTAATCCCAGCCAACTCGATGGCCTTGCTGTTGGCCCAGCCCATATGCCCGCATGCCCGGGTCAGGAATACTGGGTTGTTTGGGGCAACCGCGTCCAACTCCTCCTTTGTAGGGTAGCTGGTGTCCTCCCATACTGTGTTCATCCAGCCGCGGCCCTGGATCCATTCCCCTGGCTTTGCCTGTTCGGCGGCCGCCTTGACTAGATCCAAAATCGCCTGCTTGGGCATCCAGAAGCAGTCCAGATTCATCAGACTGCTGCCCAAGCCAGCCACGTGCATATGTCCCTCCACCAAGCCTGGAATGACCGTCTCTCCACCCAAATCGACAACCTTGGTATCGGGACCGATGTAAGCCTCCACACCGGCCTCACCGCCTACATAGACCAGGCGGTCGCCTTTGATCGCCAGCGCGGTGGCCTTGGAAAATGCCTCATCCACAGTATAGATGTTTCCGTTGCGGTATACGCTGTCGGCAGCCTCTGTACCGGCTGCCATTGCAGGGAATGCTGAGAGAAGTGTAGCGAGGACTAAGCATGCGGCGAGAGCTTTACAAATGCGTCTGCGTGACATTATGGTTCCTCCCTCATCATATTCTTCTTTCTGAATTCCTGGATCAGCGTGCGGCCCCCTACCCTCCTTCCAGTCTTCATGATCACAGCGTATCACATTTTATACATCATATCAAGGAAAAACGCAAATTAAATTTGTTATTTTTCACATATTATACTCCGCGGCATAGAGAGATGTGAGCCTCAGTATTGCAGAAGAAATACTTATAAAAAGGCTGTGGAGAGGCAGTTGCCTCTCCACAGCCCAATATCCAAGACTCAGATGCGCTCCTTGACCTTAGCGCTCTTGCCCACGCGGTCGCGCAGGTAATAGAGCTTCGCGCGGCGGACCTTACCCTTGCGGACGGTCTCGATCTTCTCAATGGTGGGAGCGTGGATGGGGAACACCTTTTCCACACCGACGCCATAGGAGATGCGGCGCACGGTGATGGTCTCCTCGATGCCGCCGTGCTTCTTGGCGATGACGGTGCCTTCGAAGACCTGGATACGCTCGCGGTTTCCTTCCTTGATATGGACGTGAACGCGGACGGTGTCGCCCACTTCCGCCACAGGGGGCTCGGCTTTCAGGTACTTGTTGTTAAACGCCTGCATGAGATCCATTTTAAAACTTCCTCCTAGTTTATAGGTGTTCTTGCAGCCATGGATGCCGCCTACCTTTGGCGGCGGCCGCAGAGGACCACCCTTTATTGAGACTGCAATAGTTTACCACAAGTCTCAACGGATTGCAAGCAGAATTTTCATCCCATCCGTGTCCCTCGGCATGGTTTGGCTGCAGGCGGCACCAGCAGCCAAAGCGCGGTAATGAGCAGAGTGAGGTTTCCCCTCCCCTGCCAGAGCAGCAGCAGCGCTCCGAGAACCAGCCCCACTGCCAGCGCGGAGGAGAGCACCCGCAGCAGCCGTTCTGCCCGTTCCTCCGAGGTCAGCAGCGCCAGGATACACCAGAGGATGCGCCCGCCGTCCAGTTGGACAGCGGGCAGCAGATTGAATGCGGCCAGCGCCAGATTGAGCCCAGCAAAGCAGTACGCCCCCTCCGTCCCAAGCCCGGCCGCCATCCGGGCGGCCAGCAGATTGACCGCCGGACCAGCCAGCGCAGCGGCTATCTGCTGCCAGTAGCCCAGCGGACAGCGGGCGGAGAGACGCATCTCCGCGCCGACACAGGTGATGCGCAGGGCGGTTACCCGCCCGCCCAGGGCCCGGATGACCAGCCAGTGGCCCAGCTCGTGCAGGGCACAGGCACAAAAAGGCCATCAGCAGTACACCCTGTTCATCCAAATAGTAGAGCGCCGCCCCCAGCAGCAGCGCGCCTGCGCTGATTTCAACTCGTTTCCATCTCAGCATTCAGTTCGTCTCGATATAATAGAGCGGGTTGAGCAGCACTCCGTTCAGCTTCAGCTCAAAGTGCAGATGGGGCCCCGTGGAATTGCCGGTGGCACCCGAGAGGGCCACCCTCTCTCCCGCCGCCACGGTCTGCCCCTGCTGAACCAGCAGCTCGCTGCAATGGGCATAAAAGCTTTTCAGCCCTCCAGGGTGGCTGAGCTGGAGGTAGAGACCGTAAATCGGGCTGTCGCCGATATAGTCTACGGTTCCGTCGGCAAAGGCCAGAACATCCGTTCCGTCGTTCACTGCCAGATCCACGCCGTTGTGAAATTTCTCACCACCGTCTACCGGGTGTTCCCGCCAGCCAAAGTCGGATGAGACCCACCCCAGCGCCGGAGTTACCGTCTCCCCCACGCCCAAGGCTTTCAGATTGTAGCGGTCCATGGTGGCGTTGTCCGGGAGCGTGGGACCGTTGTACTCTACATGGACTACGGCCGGCTCCGGCGTGGCGGTGGGAACCGGAGTGGGTTCCGGTACGGTATTGGGCTCCGCTGGTTCTACAGCGACCGGCTCCGGCTTCCCAGCCTCCCCCAACCAGTGGCTCACCGCATCCTCACGTGCGGGGAAGCCGCTGAGAAATGCGGCCTGGGCGCGGAACAGGGGCGTGCTCACCTGTCCCTCTCCGTCCGGCACCGTGACAGCCTCTCCGCCAAAGACCTCCACCCAAAGGTCCCCCAGGGTGTCCAAAATCGGTTCCCCCTCGGAGATCGACCGGCCCAGGCTCGCAAACGCAGCTTTGAAATCCGTGTCGGCCTGAATAGCGCTCAAAACAGTCTCCCGTACCTCCGCGAGCTTTCCTGGAAATACTCCTTTTCCGATAAATACCACCAGAAACAGCGCCAGACATACTGCCAACTGCGCCATCCGGCGCTTCTCACGCGGACCCAGCGCCACGCTGCCCTTTTTTCTCCGGTGGGACAGCGCCGGCCTATGCCCGCCCGTCCGCTCCTGCCTCCGCTTTTCCCACTTTTGATAGGCCGTTTCCATAGCGGCATCTTCCCTTCTGTACGCATTTCACAGCATGTATATGCGGACGTGCCTTTTGCTATGCGGAGAAGATTTCCTCTCTTGACAACTGGCGGCAAGACAGCTATAATAGTATCCGTCGTGTGAACGGGGTGTGGCGAAGTTTGGTATCGCGCATGGTTCGGGTCCATGAGGCCCCGGGTTCGAATCCCGGCACTCCGACCAAGCGTAGAGAGGCGGACAGGATTTTTATCCTGTCCGCCTCTCTTGTTTCATATCTGTCTTTCTGTAGCCCCCTTCATATGCTGATGAACCAGTCATATAATTATTGTTGAAAATAAAAATACAATAATATTGATTTTTTAACCGCATGTCGACAAAAAGTCAGCATTTGGGGCCCTGTTTTTGGAAGATAACACGCCCATTTACGCAAAAATGTGGTATATTGAATATAAAGTTATTTCTAATAATGAATTCCATTATGTCAGTTCGTTTTTCCGCCATGTCAGTACCCCTATTTTCGACGATTTTCCCTAAAATAGTAGTCGTATACTATCTACGGAGGTAAATCTATGAATTTCGACAAACAGCTTGACGTATTTTCCAGAAACCTGTCCGAAATCCGCCGGAACGGCCGCTACTCCCTACCAGTCATTCTCTGAAAAGCTTCGGGTTGGGAAGTCCACGGTTCAGGCCATCGAAAGCGGAGACTACAATATTACGCTGAGTACGCTCATCACAATCGCTAATTCCCTGGAAATCCATCCGGCACTCCTGTTGATGGATCTGCCGATAGAGTTGGATCTAACAGGGACAAACCGCTATTATGCCAACTTACTTATGACCTACTCCCGCCCTGCCGGAGGAACAGCGGTCCCAGTTCCGAAACATGATCCAACGCCTGGAATGCAGCCTCGATGGGGACCATTTAGAGCAGAACGACACCGGAGTGAACTGAAATGGAAATTGCAGCCCGCCTGCGCCAGCTTGATTCCCAAGCAACTATGTGGGGTTTCCCTACCTTGCCTGCGCCATCTCATTGGTGCAGACCGAGCCGGAGTACCTATATCAGGTATTCAAATGTCTTTATCCCGCCGTTGCCACAGCGTTTCAAACCTCGGCAGCCTGTGTGGAGCGGGACATACGCACGCTGCTCTGCGCATACTGGCGCTCCGGCGGCCAGCCATTATTGCAGGCCATCTCTCCGCGTCCGCTTACCGCCCGTCCCACGGTCAGTGAGCTGATTGCCCTGCTGTCCGGGTATTTCCAGGATGTCGGAGACCTATAATTCGGGGCGCATCATGGCATACTGAAGCTGAGGTGATTTCCATGTTGACAGAAGCGGAATTGCTCCAGTATATCTACCAGACTACAGAAATGGGCCGGGACGGCATTCAGTCCGTCCTGCCCCACGCGGAGGACGAGACCTTCCACCAGGCGTTGGAGCAGCAGCTCACGGAGTATGAAAAGCTCTACGGCGCCACCGGAAAGATGCTGCGGGAACGTGGTCAGGAGCCCAAGGGGCTCAATCCCATGGTCAAGGCATCCTCCGAGATGATGAGCGCGATGAAAACCATGGCTGACCACTCTACCTCCAAGATCGCGGAGATGATGATTCAGGGCAACACCATGGGCATGACCAAGAGCCTCAAGCACCTGCACGACTACCATGGGAAGGACGAACGGGTACGGGATCTGGCCAACAAGCTGCTGAAAACCGAAGAGGCCAATATCCAGCAGATGAAGAAGTTTCTCTAGTCTCCTCAAGGGCGGCGCCAATTCGGCGCCGCCCTTTCTTGCGCTTGCTGTCACAAAAAACCGGAACATATCCGTTATAATGGGTGAAAACCGGTTTTCTATCCAGCAGACAAGGAGGAGGAGGCTATGGACGAGGCGGAGCTGAGCCGGGCGTTCCCCATCGGGGACGGCGCTTGTCTAGAGGCAGTCATCGGCCGCTATGGACAGGCCCTGCTGCGGTACTGCCATCATATCCTGTGTGACTACCATGAGGCCCAGGACGCGGTGCAGGACGCGCTGCTGCGGGCCTGGAGTCGGCGGAACCTCTTCCGGGCGGGCACCAATCTGGAGGCGTGGCTCTACAAGCTGGCCTATCACGCCTGTATCGACCTGCTCCGGCAGAGGCGGCGGCAACTCTTTGCCCCTCCCCGCCGTCCGGGTACAACCCAGATTACATCGGGCCGGAGCTGCGGGCGGCCCTGTCCGTCCTCACGCTGGAGGAGCGGGGCCTGGTCTTCGGACGGTGATGGAGGGCCGCTCCTATGAGGAGCTGTCCCAGATCTACGGCCCGTCCGCCGCCGCCCTGCGCAAGCGATACGAGCGGGCGCGGAAGAAGCTGGCCCTGGCAC
>VOFI01000938.1_pt1 | contig 10001 bp, 21 predicted proteins | sample 5384131 | NCBI WGS metagenome assembly VOFI01 (sample SAMN12384728, study PRJNA508395) | human gut metagenome | isolation source: healthy gut H | host: Homo sapiens
CGGCGGTCCTCTTTGCGGTGGTCATCGCCCTGCTCTTCACCCTCATCCGCCGAAGACCCCATGGCCAGCGACACGGTCATCGGCGTCTTCTCCTCCACTGCGGTGGCACTGGGCATCTTCCTGAGCACCCTGGGGGGGCAGAGCTTCACCAAGTTCAACAACCTCCTCATCGGCGACATCCTCAGCGTGGCCCCGGGGAGATCGGCCTGCTGGCCCTCATCCTCCCTGGGGGTGGTGATCCTGTGGGTCACCTCCTTCAATCCCCCATGATGCTCTCCGCCGTCCACCCCGCCCTGGCGGACAGCCGGGGCATGGGGGTGGTGGTGGAAGACCTTGGGCCGGTCTTCTCCGCCGCCATCGCCGTGGTGGTGACCATCGGGGGGCTGCTGGTGTCCTATTACCTGGGTGGGCCCGTGTCTACACCCGGCAGGTGTCCTATGTCCAAGCCGTCTGCGCCTGCCTCCGCCACGCCACCCCCAAGGAAAAGGACGCCGTGGCCCAGGAACTCCAGGACCACCTGGCCGACCACGCCGACGCCCTGGTGGAGGCCGGTTGGGACCCTGAGGAAGCCCAAGCCCACGCCCTGGACGCCATGGGGGAGGCCAAAGAGGTGGGGCGGGCTTTTGGACCGGGAATTTCCCCTTCGGTGGCTGGTGCTCTCCCGGCTGGCCTTGGCGGCGCTGGTGCTGGCCATCGCCGTGGCCCTGCCCTTCCTCTTCCCCGCCGTGGCAGGGGCGGCAGGAAGCCTCCAGGCCCGGTGGGATCCGCCGCCTACGCCGCCGCCCATTTTGAGGAACCCCCTCCCTTGGTCCCCATGGATGTCCAGTGGGAGATCTATGACGGGACCATTCTCCCCTCTACGGGTGGGGCTGCGGGAGTTGCCCCAGGAAGGGTATTATTCCGCCGATCTCTACACTGTTCTCTACCATAGGAATCCCTTCCGGAGCACCCCCCTGCTGCTGGGCGAACTGTGGGTGACCGCCCAGGACGCTGAGGAAGACTCTTCGTCCCCTATCCCGCCGGTTTTCCTCTCTCCGGCACCACCCATCAGAACTTCAACGCCACCTATTCCGTCATCGAAGTCAGCGGCGACTTCGCCGGCCAGAACATCACCCTCCACTACCAGTACCTGGACACGTCCTTTGCCCTAGACATTTCCCTGCCCTGGGAGGAGGTATTGCCATGAAACCCAAGCGCATCCCTTGGCCCCGCCGAAAAAGACCCTGGTCTGGTCCCTGACGGCCGCCCTCCTGGTGGTGGTGCTGATGGCGGGGCACTTCCTCTGCTTCACCCGGGTAAGGCCATTCGAGGCGGCGGAATCCCACGCCGGCACCGGGCCCACCCAGGTGGTGATGGAGGGGGCTGTGGGCAACGTCCCCCTCTACCTCTCCCAAAACCACCGGGCCTGGATGGTCACCCCCTTCCGCCTGGGCCTCTTCTACGACTGGCGGAACAACGGCCAGCCCCTGATGGTGATCGCCAGGTCGGGGGACCCGGCGGGCGTCACCGCCGGGGCACTCCCACTTCTGGGACGGCAACAGCGATCAGTCCCAGTTCCACCTTCTCGGCTATGTGGACCTGCCGGCGCCGCCTCCGTGGTGGCCCGCTGCACCCATACGGCCCCGTCCTCCGAGTACACCGCTCTGGAACTCACCGCCCCCATCCCCCAGACCGGAGAGACCGCCGGCTACTTCTGGGAGACTGTCACCCTCCCTGGGGGCACCACCTATCTCCATCCAGATCAGCTGACGGTGCTGGACCAGGCCGGCCATCCCTGTGCACCTATGACCTGACCAACCATTGGGGGTATGCCTCCTACCCCCTCTCGGAAACGAGGTGATCGATATGACCCCCTACCGTGACTACACCCAAACCGTCTGCGCCTGCCTCCGCCACGCCACTGCGGAAGAGAAGCAAGCCGTGGCCCAGGAGCTCCAGGACCACCTGGCCGACCACGCCGATGCCCTGGCGGAGGCCGGCTGGGACCCTGAGGAAGCCCAGGCCCACGCCTTGGCCGCCATGGGGGAGGCCCAGGAGGTGGACCAGGCCTTGGACCGGGCCTTCCCTCTTCGGTGGCTGATTCTCTCCCGGGTGCTGCTGGTCCTGGCGGTGCTGGCGGCCATCGTCCTCCTGCTCCCCCATCCCCCGGCCGGCTGGTCAGCGCCTGGAACAGCCTAGCGGCCCGGGCCGACCCCTCCCATCTCTATCCCCCAACCCAAGATTCTTCCGTCTCCGCGTATCCCCTGGACGTCCACTTCTCCTGCCCAACGGGGACCAGATTGCCCTATACGCTGTGACTTTGACCGAGGCGTGGAACGGCACCTACACAGCCCAGATCTACGGACTCGGATACCACCAGAATCCCTTTCGGGACCCCCCGACTATAGCAACGTAACCTATACCCTGGAGGACGGTGACGCCCCCGACAACCCCATCAGCCGGACCTCCTCCGTCCGCCCCGGTGTAGCGTTCTGGTCCGACAGTATCGCCCCCCCTCCATCCGGGGGGATACCCTCACCGCCCATGTCTCCTGGATCCAACAGGAGATCTCCGTCCCCGTTCTCTTCCCTTGGGAGGAGGTGACTGACCCATGAAGCGAACCAAAAAGCTCCCTTCCCGCAAGGCCAAAACCCTCCGCCGGGGCATCGTTCTTGCGGTGTGCCTGGTGGGGATCCTGGCCCTGTACCAGCCCCTGCCTCACCCCTGGTCCAGGCCATCCAGGCCTCCGAGGCCGAGCTGGGATGGGAGAAGACCCAGGTGCTGGGAGAAACCCAGGTCCTCTCCCCTGCCGGGTTACCCTCTCTGCCAACCGGGATGGGCTGATGACAACGGTCTTTCGGCCCTTCCAGCCCCTCTCCCCTGTTGGGCCGGCAGGGGGGAGGCGCTCCCTATATGTGCCTCCAACACCCCCTCTCAGGCCTATCCCTCCTCGCTCACCGCCATCCCCTTTCAGCCGGAGGAGGGAAAGGAGGGTTCCCTCCTCCTCTTCGGCCAGGTCGACCCTAGCCGAGGCTGCCGCCGTTCGCGTCTACGATAAACGGGGAAGAGGCCTTGTCAGACCTCTCTCTAGAGGCCCGCCTCTCCACCGGGGCGGACGGCCGGCAGATGGTCTGTACCACCCTTCCCCCTCCCCGCCCAGGAGACCACCTTCCTCCCCTCCTGGCACGAGATTCTGGACCAAGCCGGCCATATACTCTACGCCGGCCCCTGACCCCTACACTGCACCCTTTTCTTCCATCGACCCCATGATTTCCTGAAAGGAGGCTTCCCCATGGAACGCAAGCAAACTATGGAACACACCTCCCTGCTGGTCCTCTCCCTGCTCCAGGGCCAGGACCTGTACGGGTACCAGATGATCACGGAGTTGGAGCGCCGCTCCGACCACACCTTCCAGATGAAGGAAGGTACCCTCTACCCCGTGCTGAAAAAGCTGGAGAACGGGGGTTACGTCACCGCCTACCAGGCCGAGGGCCAACGGCCGCACCCGGAAATACTACCGCCTCACCGACCGGGGCCGGAAGGAGCTGGTGCGGGAGAAGGCCCAGTGGGAAAGTTACGCCCACGGGGGTCAACTCCGTCCTCTCCTTCCAGCCGGGATGAGCCCGGTTCCGGAGAAGTTCCAGGCCTACGGGGGAGGCCGTGTGCGCCTTCCTCTCCCACGCCACCCGGCGGGAAGGCCGCCGTCCGCCAGGAGCTCATGGACCACCTCACCGACCATACCCAGGCCCTTTTGGACGCCGGCTGTCCCCGGAAGCTGTTGTTCACAAAAAATTTTATCTACTTTGGACGCAGTCGGTTTCTGTTGTCGGCCATATTTTTTCACCACCATTTTTATGCAAGCAGTTTCCTATAATACTTGTATGCTTACATTAGATTGCTTTTACCCAAGTTGCATTTCGAACACAAGGTTTGTAGGTTATCAATTTCGGTTTCTCCACCTTTTGACCAAGGAATAATATGATCTACATGTAGTTCTATTGTTGGATCTTTGGCTGGGGATGCACCGCAAGCACAGCATTTGAAATTATCCTTTTCATAACCTTAAAACGAAGTCGAGTATTTATATTTCGGGATGTTCTGTGAATATTTTTCCAACTTCGATTGTGTTTCTGGAATTTCATCCCGTGTAGGCAAAAATACTATCACAAATATCATGTGTGCGATCTTCGTCTGTCTGGTTATCAATATCCGCGTCGCTGTCACCATTTTCGTTTATGTATTCAACAAAGGCCTCAAGAGCTTTTCGCCAACCACCAAATCGCCGCTTATATGGATCGATAGAATAACGGGATATATTTCCTTTTATTATGTCAGTTGAAGTTGGCTGGCGTCCCAATAGACGCCACATCCGCTCAATTTCATCAAAACATTCCTGCTGAGATATTTTATCTTTTGAAAATCCAGTAGAACATAAACCAGCCAGTTCAAGCGCACGATTCCATTTCCCAAACCGCTTGAAAATATGCTCGGCAGAATATCTGCCAAATTTTCTGTAATCATCGTATGGAACTGTATTTTTCTGGATTAGATTGGCAACTCTTCTCAAATCCTCAAAATAATCTTCATCTGAAATCAACTTTCAATTCTGACGCATTTCTGTCAGTTCGCAAACCCGCTAGAGATAAAGCGTTTTTCCATGTTCCAAAATGGCGTTGGATGGCTACTTGAGAATATTTTCCATTTTTTCTATAATATGAAATAGAAATATAATCCCTTCCAAATCTTTCTGCGGTATTTTTTTATATCCAATAGTATTTCTTCATCAGTTAACTCCTGTTTATAGGAATTCAGTTCGAACTTCATACTTTCCCTCCATTGCTGGTTACATGTTTACAATACGTAGATGTGTATGCACACATTATTGTACACACAAGCAAGAGAATTTTTCTCTTTAAAAACAAACAACGGCATCCAGTCGGAACCGAATGCCGTTTGTTCGTTTGTTGTCCAATTCTGTTAGACAGATGCCGATTTCGTAATTCTTTCAAATTACTGTCTTATTAGCACCCGGTAAGATAGCGTCTTTTTTTCTTCGATTTGTGGGGTGTTACGCCTCGGGCTCGTCCTCGTCTACAGGCTCGTCGGTGAGGTCCAGGGAGAACTTGTCCCCGCAGTTGGGGCAGGTGACTTCCCCCGATGTCCAGGACGCTCTCGTCGATGACGATATCCGCGCCGCAGCTGGGGCAGGCGATCTGGAAGAAATCGTCGTCGTCCAGGGCGGAGCAGCTGCCGCAGCAGCCATTCTCGTCCTCGTCCTCTTCGTCAAAGATCACCGTCTCCACGTCGGACAGGTCCTCCGCCATGGATTCCATCCCGTCGGCCAGGGCTTCCACTTCTACTTCCAGGTCCTCCACGGCAAAGCCCACATCCTCCAAGACGTCGATGATCTTGGCGATGAGCTTCCCCCTCCTTGAGGTCTCCTGGTCCAGGTCCAGTCCATCGGCCAGCCCTTTCAGGTAGGCCACTTTTTTCCGAAATCGTCATAGCGCGTTCCATCCTTTCCCGTGCTGGGACCTTAGCCCTTGGCACGCTCCAGATACTCCCCCGGTACGGGTGTCGATCTTCACCTTGTCGCCGGTGTTGATGAAGAGGGGACCTTGATCTCTGCCCCGGTCTCCACGGTGGCGGGCTTGGTGACGTTGGTGGCGGTGTCGCCCTTAAAGCCGGGGTCGGTCTCGGTGACTTCCAGCTCCACGAAGGTGGGGGGATCCACGGCAAAGACCTTGCCCTTATAGCTGTTGACTTTGCAGACCATGTTTTCCTTCACGAAACGGAAGCTGTCCCCAGAAGCTCCTTGGCGATGGGGATCATGTCGTAAGTCTCCTGGTCCATGAAGTAGTACAGGTCGCCGTCGTTGTAGCTGTACTCCATGTCCTTCTTCTCCACATAGGCGTTTTCAAACTTTGCCGTGGGGTTGAAGGAGGTCTCGGTGACGGCACCGGTGATGACGTTCTTCATCTTGGTCCGCACAAAGGCGGCGCCCTTTCCGGGGCTTCACGTGCTGGAACTCCACCACCTGCATGACCTGGCCATCCAGCTCAAAGGTGACGCCATTCCGAAAATCGCCGGCAGAAATCATAGTATTCATCCTCCAAACAAAATTGCCCTGCCGGCGCTTGTGCCGGCGGCTTGCATTTCAGGCGGGCGTCCGGCCTGGGCCCCCGCCCTGCAAAAAATAGATGCTCTCTATTTTTTATCCTATAGTCGTTTTCTATTTTACAATACCTTGTCCGGTTTTGCAAGAGGCTTTGTCCCTCTGGCCTGCCTTTCCTCGGGAATTTCTTTCCTCTTTCGGGTCCCTCCCCCAGGGCTTGGCGGTAGGCCCGCTGCATGGCCAGGGGCATCCACATCCTGGGTGCCGGCGCTCTCGCAGATCACCCGGGGGCCCAGCCCCGGCGGGCGGTAATCCGGCCCGAAGTAGGGTTGGTCAAGGTCAGGTCAGGTGCCCCTCCCCTCCTCAGGGGGGTGTACTCAATCTTGGAGAAGTGACTGTGAAAAACCCGGGCCCGGCCCTCCCCAGGACCTGGACCATCCGGTCCAGCATCCCTCTACCGCCGCCGCCCCGTCCAGGGCGCCCAGGGAGCGGGCGTGAGGTGGCCGGAAATCCACGCAGGGCAGCAGGCCTTCCGAGGGGGGCACAGATGGCCAGGACCTCCTCCAGATCCCCCAGCTGGTTGATCTTTCCCATGGTCTCCGGGCACAGGAGGATGTCCCCCATACCCCCGCCTCGTCACACCGGCGGCGAAGGGTTTGGAAAAAGGCCTTGGCGGTGGCCAGAGCCTCCTCCCGGGTGCGCTTTTGCAGGGCGCCGGTGTGGACCACCACCCGGTCCGCCCCCATCCACTGGGCCACCTGACAGGCTTTGAGCACATGTCCCAGGGTCTTTTCCTGGCTGTCCGGGTCGGGGTTGGCGGGGTTGACAAAGTGGGGGCGTGGAGGGACAGGGCGATCCCAGCCCCTGCCGCCGCCCGGCCGATGGCCCGGGCCGTGGCCTCCCCCACGGTGACCCCTTTGCCGCACTGGTACTCGTAGGCCTCCAGCCCCTGCTCCCGCAGCCAGGGGGGCATGTCCTTGACTGCTTCTTCCCCCGCCTGGTAGAACCCGTCCGGGTTCCCGGCGGTGCCGAACCGGGCCCTCACAAGGTCTCCCCCTTTTGGGCCCCCGCCCGGAAGGGGGTCTCCAACGCGAAGCGGAGGAAGCGGAACACCGTCCCAAACCGGATGGGGTGAACCAGCAAGGTGAGCACCCCGGCGTTGTTCCCCCCCCAGGTGTCGGTGAAGATCTGGTCCCCTACGATGGCGGTCTCCTCCGTATTTAGCCATCGGCGGCTGTTGGAGAGGATGAACAGGGTGATCCCCCGCCGCTTCCAGGGCGGCCTTCCAGGCCCGGACCTGGTGGTTGTTCGGCCACCCCGTAGGGGACCAGGTGTTGTCCAGGTCGGCCAGCAGGAGCTTCACCCCCCGGGCCCGGGAGGCGGGCCAGGTCGATGGCATAGATATCGGAGAAATAGTAGGCAGGAACCAGGGGAAATTTCACAGTGTCACCTTCTAAACGTTCCCTTGCGGGCATAGGTTGGGAGCAGACTTCCCGTGGGGGAACGCTCTGTTCCCTGATTATACACGAACCGAAACCAATGGACAAGGGGGTTCCTTTTCTATGACACATCCTTCCCCGCGGCAGTTCCTGCTCACCCCGCCCCAAGACCTGGAGGCGGCCCGGGCCTTTGGCCTGCCCCTGGCCCCATGGCGCTTAAGAATTGGACGGCCAGGGCCGGCTGACCCAGGCTCCGCTCCCGCCCCAGGCCCAGGGCGGGCTGATGCTAGTGGGGGGCCAACCAACCCATCCAGGAGGGCGCCGACCCCCGCCGGGCTGCCCAGGAGATCCTGGCCCAGTGCCGCAGCCGGGCCTGTGCCGGGGGTCATCCTGGACTTGGAGCTGCCCCCCCCCCTTCCTGGCGCAGCTGATCCGCTTGGTGGAGGAGGGGCTGGCCCAGCGCCAGGGCACCTTGTTCCTGCCGGAGCGCTATGCCAACTTCTCCCATCGGGCCAGCCTCTACCTCACCTCTGCCATCTCCGGCGGCTCCCTTCGCCGGCGGCTGGAGGAGGTCATCGCCCAATACGGCGCCCGCCGGCTGGTGCTCTGCCTGCGCCGGGGCCCGGGAGGGACTTCTTCCTTCCCGCCACCAAGGGGTGGGGCACCCCATCTCCCAGGAGGAACTCAATCGGCTACGGCGGCGGTTGGAGCCGTCGGTCTTTTTTCTCCCCCCACCTCTGCGCCCGGTACTTCACCTACATGAGCCGGGAGACCGGCGCCCACTTCGTCCTCTTCGACGACCGGGAGACCCTGGAAAAGAAACGGACCCTGGCCCTGGAGCTGGGGATCCGGCGGTTCTTCCTCCTCTACCCGGAGATCGCCAACCTCTGGGAAGTTCCTTCCCAGGAGGGCTGACAGAACGGGCCCCCTGGCATAGGCTGCTTTCCACTTCAAAAACCCTGTCCGACTTGGGTCGGACAGGGTTTTTGAACAATCAATAATACTTTTTACGGTTCTTCCGGGCCGCCTCAGACTTCTTGCGGCGCTTCACGCTGGGGCTCTCATAGTGCTCTCTTCTCCGCACTTCCGCCAGGACGCCAGACTTGGCGCAGCTGCGCTTGAACCGTTTCAGAGCGCTTTCCAGAGACTCATTCTCCCGCACATGGATTTCAGACATTCGTTTTCCCTCCCTCCGAAGTGGTGGACTGGAACTCCACGCACCAAAGGGCCATCGTAAAGTGTGGCTTTAACAGTGGTATTATATGCAATTTCCCAAGGCTTGTCAAGGGATATCCCCATAAAAGTCCGGTCTTTTTCTCCCCTCTCCAGGGAGAGGGGCATCCCGGAACATTTCAAAGGCAGCGGGCCGGTCCCGGAGGATCCTCCGCCGGCTCGTCCCCAAAAACGGACGACCCCCGCTCTGCCTGGACCGTACCAGGCAGAGCGGGGACCTCTTCCCCTTGACGGGGAAGCCTTATTTCAAAAATCAAATTCATCAGCTTGTTGGGCACATGGATCACCTTCACCAGGTTCTTGCCCTCCATGAGCTTGGCAATCTTGGGCTCGGCCTTCACCACTTCCAGCACGGCCTCCTGGTCGCTGTTCATGGGGACGGTGACGGTGGCCTTCAGCTTGCCGCCCACCTGGACGGCGATGGTGACCTCCGAAGCGATGGTCTTGCTCTCGTCATAGGCGGGCCAGGAGGAGGTGCAGGCCATCCCCTCCAGCCCGAACCGCTCCCACAGTTCCTCCACAATGTGGGGGGCGAAGGGAGACAGGAGGAGCAGCAGGGTCTGGAACTCCGCCCGGTTCACGCCCTTGTCGTAGAACTGGTTGGTGAGGGTCATGAGGGCCGCGATGGCGGTGTTGAACTTCATGTTCTCAATGTCATCGGAGACCTTCTTGATGGTCTTGTGGACCAGGGCCTCGTTGTCTTTGGAGTAGGTGTCCCCCTCCTTCACCTGGTCGGCCAGGTTCCAGATCCGGTCCAGGAAGCGCTTGCAGCCCCTTCACAGCGTTGTCCGACCAAGCGGCGGCCTTTTCGAAGTCGCCGATGAACATAATGTACATGCGCATGGTGTCCGCCCCGTACTGGGCCACCACGTCATTGGGGTTGACCACGTTCCCCGGGACTTGGACATCTTTTCCCCGCCCTCGCCCAGGATCATGCCATGGCTGGTGCGCTTGTGGTAGGGCTCCGGGAAGGGACCACCCCCAGGTCATAGAGGAACTTGTGCCAGAACCGGGAATAGAGCAGGTGGAGGGTGGTGTGCTCCATGCCGCCGTTGTACCAGTCCACTTGGCCCCAGTATTTTAACGCCTCAGGGGAGGCCAGTGCCTTGTCGTTGTGGGGGTCCATATACCGCAGGAAGTACCAGGAGGAACCAGCCCACTGGGGCATGGTGTCCGTCTCCCGCTGGGCGGGGCCGCCGCAGCAGGGGCAGGTGGTGTTCACCCAGTCGGTCATG
>VOFI01001002.1_pt1 | contig 10001 bp, 15 predicted proteins | sample 5384131 | NCBI WGS metagenome assembly VOFI01 (sample SAMN12384728, study PRJNA508395) | human gut metagenome | isolation source: healthy gut H | host: Homo sapiens
GAGACGTTGTCTCCGCCGATCACGATGAAACATCCGTGTCCGCCCCAGCCTTTTTATCACGAGGAAGTTCGATGGAAACAATCTCCGTGTTCGTTGACTTGACAGCTTCGTCTGCTGCATTGATCTGTCCGGCTGCACCTGTCCTTGAACTGATCAGGCCAAGACTTTTATATGGCTTTTTCAGATTCATCTTCTCAAAGAAGAGAAGGGTCAATTCCCGGGATAACAAATCAGGTGTATCCAAAACAGTTGTTCCAACATTCCAAGGGAACAATCCTGTGAAATCTGTTCAATGTGATGTACGTCTATCATATGAATCCTCCATCTATTCCAATAATCTGTCCGGTCATATAAGCCGGTGTATCTGTGAAGCGGCAAGCTCGGCAACTTCCTCCGGATCGGCAAAACGTCTTGGAAGGAATCTCATCCATAAGATCTTGGCGTTCCTCTTCGTTCAAACGACCATTCATTTCTGTGTCAATCACACCGCAGGCGATTGCATTCACCTGAATATTACTCGGTGCAAGTTCCTTGGCAAGTGCTCGTGTCAATCCGTTTGTTGCGGAATAAGCAACTTCACAGGAAGCACCGACAGTTCCCCACATAGAAGAAATATTCAGAATCTTTCCACATTTTTAGATACCATGTATGGAATGGCTGCGCGGCTGCAGTAGAAGACGGAAGAAAGATTCGTGGCAAAGAATCTTATCCCAGTCATTGTCAGTCATGTCAGTCAGAAGTCCGAACCGGGCGATACCGGCATTGTTGATCAGAATATCAACGCCACCATACTCTTTTTCAATAATCTGAAAAATCTTCCGGACTTCGTCGGGATTACTGACATCTCCGGGAACTGTTGTACAGGAACCACCATTTGAGAGAATCTCATGTGCGAGTTCTTCTAAGCGTTCCACCCGGTGGACACAGTTGAGAAATACGTGATAACCGGCCTTAGCGTATGTTTTCGCACAGGCACGCCCGATGCCGCGGGAAGAACCGGTGATCAGTATGGATTTTTTATTCATAAAAGAAAACCTCAGTCTTTCTGAGCCCTTAAATAAGCGGCTGATTTGGAGAGTGATCATGATAAAATTCTAATGATTACTCAGATACAATAACTATAACATAAAATGGATTGGATTTCATTGTCTTTCGTAAATGGATATGCTAAAATTTTAGAAAAGGACGTTACTGGATACAGTAATTAGGATAGATTTGATGATTTCGGAAGAAGGAGAGAACACAATGGCAAAGACAAAGGTAGTCTGTTTTACGAATAATAAGGGAGGAAGCGGAAAGACCACAACTTGTTCAAATGTTGGATTTGGCTTGAGAGAGCTTGGAAAAAAGGTTCTGATGATCGACGGAGATATGCAGCTGAATCTCTCCCTTTCTTTGTTTGACGAAGATACAGTGCTTGCATATGCACAGAGTGACAAAAATTTGTATGAAGCAATCAAGCGACAGGATGATCTGACAGATTATATCGTGAATACAAAATACGAAGGACTTGATCTGATTCCGTCTTCTACATTGATGAGTTCGATTGAATACGAACTTTTTTTACAAAATGGCAGAGAGAGTATATTTTGAAAAAAGGATTGAAGAAGATCCGCGAGTCAGAGGTTTATGATTATATTCTGATCGATGCACCGCCGACACTTGGTGGATGGGTGATGAATATCCTGTGTGCATCCGATTATGTGATTCTTCCGGTAGAGGCATCTCCATGGGGACTGTTTGGTCTTGGAAATATGTTTGAATTCCTGGACAGTGTAGAAGAAATTGCACCGGATCTCAAGCTTGGTGGAATTGTTATCACAAAGGTTGATACAAGAAAGAATTATTTCAAACAGACATTAGAGACTCTGCAAGAGTTAGATGATGTGAAAGTATTTGATACTTACATCCGCGTGGACAGTGGAATTGAGTGGTCGCAGGATAATAATGCACCGGTGAAAGGCAGGCAATAGATGCATCAGAACTGATCCGGGAACTGGCGATGATCACAGATGAGGAACGCCGGATCCTTGAAGGAAAACAGGAGATCGATCCACAGCTTTATACAGAAAAGAAGGAAATGGTTGTGGACAGTGCGAAACTTTGGAAGAAGGGGAAGTTGATCCAGGTCAGACCGCATACTCGCTTTGTACATTTCCCGGCGCATACACACACAATTATATAGAGGTAATTTATATGTGCCAGGGAACAACGACACATATCGTGAACGGCAATCAGGTTGTGCTCGAACAGGGTGACCTCTCTGTTTCTGAATCAGAATGCAGTGCAGGAGATCCTTCCGGCCGAGAGTATGATATTGCAGTGAACTTTATTGTCCTGCCGGAGTTTTTTAACACAGCATTCTCTATGATCGGGGCAGAAGAAAATCAGCTGAAAGATTTCTTTTGTCGGGGCGTTGTGGGAAGAGATGAAGAGACGTCTTATCTGTATTTTCATGTGGCTGATATTCTCCGGTGCAGACTTCTATGACATTTCCAATAAGCGAAGCAGTAATCAGATCACGATGGGACTTTTGTTTCTTCAGTTGTTGAATTATATGGATAAGATGGAAGCCGGCGGACGCAAATTTGACACAGAGATTATGGCGAATGTGTATCGCTATATTGAGGATCATTTTAAAGAAGGCACGCTGTCAGAACTGGCGGTAGAGATGAAAGTGGATGTCTATTGGCTGAGTCGTGAGATCAAGAAGAAATCAGGGAAAACATATAAAGAACTTCTTCAGGAAAAAGAGGATGCAGCAGGCAGTGTATCTTCTGATAAACAGCAGGATTGCGGGTGTCGGATATTATAGAAGCAGTTGGATACGACAATACAAGCTATTTTTATAGAAAATTTAAAGAACGCTATGGAATCAGTCCGAAAGAATATCGGATTGAAAACATGAATTAAGGATAAAGTATAGAGAGGATGCTATTTTTTCTAGATGGCATCTTTTTTTTTACGCGAATAGTAAATCGAAGACTATACTGAAGTGAGAATTGGCAATTTTCATTAATAACAACGTATGAAAACAGATAAAAATAAAAAACGACGAAATAAAATCGTGAAAATAACATCAAAATAGCACTATGCACAAAAGGAGATAGGATGTATAATGAAACATATGTGAAAAATACAAAAAGGAGGGGCACGGATGTTAGATATATCCTATTACGAAAAAACAGATGAGATTATTGCACAGTATACATGTGAAGAAAAGTCTTTGATCCCGATTATACAGGGTTCAGGAAGAATATCGCTATCTTCCACCGGAGCTTTTAACTTATGTTGCGGAGAAACTGGGAATCTCCGAGGCAAAGCTTACAGTGTGGCAAGTTTTTTATGAAAATTTTTCTTTTGAGGCAAAAGGAAAATATGTGATAAAAAGTATGTGATGGAACAGCCTGTCAGTGTGCGCAAATCTATTCCGATTCTGGAAGGACTTTTACAAGGAACTGGGGCTTGAAAGAAACACACAACAGATGACCAGTTGTTTACAGTGGAGACGGTTTCATGCTTTAGCGCATGCGGACTGGCACCGGCCGTAATGGTTAATGATGGGCACATCCGAAAATGACACCTGAGAAAATGAGCGAGCTGGATCAAGAAGCTGTGGAGGAAGGAGGAATGAGGATAGAAAAAACAGAATGCAGCTCCAGTTATGGAGAGAAGTAAGGAAAAAAGCGGCAGAAAGAAAACTGTTATTCTGGTCTGTGGAGGAACAGGATGTCTGGCAGGTGTTCAGATAAAATATATGCCCGTTTGAAAGAGCTGACTTCCAATATGGATCATGTTACAGTTAAAATTGGTGAAGAAATTGTCGCCATGTGGGACTTAAGATGAGAAAGGATGCCATGGATTCTGTGAGATGGGTCCGCTGGTTCTGTATTGAACCTTATAACTATCTGTATCTGAAAGTAAAACTGGAAGACTGCGAAGAAATTTTTGGCGCACGATTCTTCATCAGACCCGTCTGGTGTTGAGAAACTGCGGTCATATTGATGCAGAGCATATTGAGGATGCAATGGCGGTAGGAGCATATGAGTCTTTCGAAAAAAGCTGTGTTTGAAATGACTCGGAAGCAGTGATTAAGACGGTTACAGATGCAGGTCTTCGTGGAAGAGGCGGAGCAGGATTTCCGGCGGTAAGAAAATGGTCACAGGTAGCGAGTCAGCCGGAAAAGATCCGTTATGTAGTCTGTAATGGTGATGAAGGAGATCGGGTGCATTTATGGATCGAAGCGTTATGGAAGGTGATCCTCACCGAATGATCGAAGGTAATGATGCTGGCAGCTTATGCAGTACAGGCTCAGGAAGGATATATTTATGTTCGTGCAGAGTATCCGCTGGCAGTACGAAGACTGCAGATCGCTATCGCTCAGGCGGAAGAGAAAGGACTTTTGGGAGAGAATATCCTTGGAACAGGATTCAGCTTCAAATTACATATCAATCGCGGAGCAGGTGCTTTTGTATGCGGGGAAGGTTCCGCGCGATCGAAGGCAAGCGCGTAAAATCGAGAAAGGCAAGGGAGGAAGCCAACAGTATTAAATGCCGAGAGACTTATGCAAATATCCTGAGAACAGTAAAAACGGAGGGATTATGGGAGTACACCGCAAAAAGCCCAGAACGAAAGCGTTTATTGAAATGTAAAAAATACCGATTGATCGAAGTGCCTGGGAATAAGTTTTGCGGAAATCATCTTTGATATCGGAGGCGGCATCGGGCGACGATAATGGGTTCAAGGCGAGTTCAGATCGGTGGTCCATCCGGTGGATGTCTGGGAGAGGCCAGAATCCCAGCTTGACGGTAAGATGGATTTTGACTCACTGTCAAAGATCGGTGCTATAGGTGGTTCCAGTGGACTTGTTGTTATGGATGAAGACACCTGTATGGTAGAGGTTGCAAGATTCTTTATGAACTTCACACAGAGAGAGAAAGTTGTGGAAAATGCGTTCCGTGCAGAGAAGAACTAAGCACGTATGCTGGAGATTCTGGAACGTATAGTTGCCGGAAACGGAGAAATGAGCGACCTCGATGAACTGGAAGAACTGGCAGACATGATTGAAAATACTGCCCTATGTGGTCTTGGAGAAGAGTGCACCAAAGCCGGTTGTAAGTACGATCCATGCATTCCGAAAAGAATATGAAGAGCACATAGTAGATAAGAAATGTCGTGCGGGAGTCTGTTCTAATCTTCGTGTGTTTAAGATTGATCCGGAGAAATGTAAAGGATGTTCAAAATGTGCGAAGAACTGTCCGGTAAATGCGATCACAGGAAAAATAAAATCACCATTTACAATTGATCATTCAAAGTGCATCAAGTGTGGAAGTTGTATCGATAACTGCCCATTTGGAGCTGTTTATACAGAGTAGGGAGGATAGAGATTTATGGGAATTATGACAATTGACGGACAGGCCATTGAGTTCACGGATGAACCTAATGTATTGTCTGTAATAAGAAAAGCCGGGATTGATATCCCTACCTTGTGTTATCATTCGGAATTATCTATCTATGGTGCCTGCCGATTATGCACGGTAGAAGATGACAGAGGGAAAACATTTGCTTCATGTTCAGAAAAGCCGAGAGACGGAATGATTATTTATACAAATACACCAAGGCTGATGCGCTACCGGAAACTGATACTGGAACTGCTTCTGGCTGCTCACTGCAGAGATTGTACAACCTGTATCAAGAGCGGTGAGTGTCATCTGCAGGAACTGGCGCACCGTATGGGAGTTCATGAGATCCGCTTTGAAAATGTAAGAGAGATACAGCCAATTGATACAAGTTCACACGCAATTATCAGAGATCCGAATAAATGTATCCTGTGTGGTGACTGTGTCAGAATGTGTGATAATGTACAGAATATCAATGCAATCGACTTCGCGTATCGTGGAACTGATGCACAGGTAATACCGGCATTTAATAAGAAGATTGCAGAAACAGACTGCGTAGGTTGTGGACAGTGTCGTGTTGTCTGTCCGACCGGTGCAATCAGTATTCATACCAATATTGATGAAGTGTGGGAAGCTTTGGCAGACAAGAATACAAAGGTGATTGCTCAGATCGCTCCGGCTGTACGTGTTGCAATCGGTGATAATTTTGGTTATGCCAAAGGTGAAAATGTGATGGGCAAACTCGTTGGAGTACTGCATCGTCTGGGATTTGATGAAGTATATGACACATCCTATGGCGCAGACCTGACAGTTGTGGAGGAATCCAAAGAGTTTATTGCGAGATTTACTTCCGGCGAGAAGATGCCACTCTTTACATCGTGCTGTCCGGCATGGGTAAAATATTGTGAGAATAAATATCCGGAATTCGTGCCAAATCTTTCAACATGCAGATCACCGCAGCAGATGTTTGGAGCAGTTGTAAGAGAGTATTATAAAGATCCTGAGAAAAAATGAAGGAAAGAAGATCGTATCTGTATCAATTATGCCTTGTACGGCGAAGAAGGAAGAAATCTTACGTCCGGAATCTTATACAAATGGCAAGCAGGATGTTGATTACGTGCTCACAACAACAGAAATCGTAAGAATGATCCGCAAATCAGGAATTGTATTTGACAAAGTTGAGATCGAAGCAGCTGATGTACCGTTTGGTATCGGCTCCGGAAGTGGTGTGATCTTCGGTGTTACCGGTGGTGTTACAGAGGCAGTGCTCCGTAGGCTGCAGCAGGGACACAACAGAGTAGACATGGAGTCTATTAAAAAGAGTGGTGTGCGTGGGGACGACGGTATTAAAGTGCTGACTTATAATTATAATGGAAGAGAGATTAAGGCAGCAGTTGTAAAAATGGCCTTGCAAATGCAGATAAAGTATTGCAGCAGATAAAAAATCACGAAGCAGAGTATGATTTTGTGGAAGTGATGGCCTGCCGCAGAGGATGTATCATGGGTGGAGGTCAGCCGGTGAATGCAGGACCGAGAACCAGAAAAGCAAGAATGAAGGGCTTATATGATACAGATGTAAACACTCAGATCAAGAAATCAAATGAGAACCCAATGATTCTTTCCTTGTACGATACTTTGTTGAAGGGAAAAGAGCATGAGCTTCTTCATAGAAATTTCTCCGGTAAATAAAGTATCTGGTTGTGGAGAATTACATTTGAAATGAAGATATACATTTTCAACAAAAATAGTAATTGAAAATTGTACAAGGTGCAAAAGAGAACCCTAAAAACAAAATATAATGCAAATAAGGACGCTGTTTTTCGTAAATAGCGTCCTTTTTTACATAAAAAGCGTGGGTATAATAAAGTCATAAGAAATGAACAGTAATAGAAAAATAACAAGGAGGCACCAAACAATGGGCAATTATTATCTGGCAGTTGATATCGGAGCATCCAGTGGACGTCATATGCTGGCATCCATGGAAGATGGAAAGATGAAACTGGAAGAGGTTTACCGTTTTCCAAATGGAATGGATAACAAAAACGGTACTTTATGCTGGGATGTAGATCGTCTTTTACAGAAATCAAGAACGGATTGAAGAAATGTAAAGAACTTGGAAAGATACCGGCAACAATGGGAATTGATACTTGGGGAGTTGACTATGTGCTTCTTGATGAGAAGGATCAGATCCTCGGAGATACAGTAGGCTATCGTGACAGTCGTACGAATGGAATGGATGAGAAAGTGTATGAAAAGATTTCCCTTTCCGCATTGTATGAGAGAACAGGTATCCAGAAGCAGATATTCAATACAATCTATCAGCTGATGGCTGTAAAAAGAGACTCATCCGGAGTACCTTGAACAGGCAAAAGCAATCCTGATGATTCCGGATTACTTCCATTTCCTGCTGACAGGTGTGAAGAAAAATGAATATACAAATGCGACAACAGGACAGCTTGTGAATCCGACGACAAATGACTGGGATTATGAACTGATCGATATGCTCGGATACAACAAAGAGATGTTCCAGCCGGTATCTATGCCGGGAACAGTAGTAGGCGAATTTACACAGGACATTCAGAACGAGGTTGGATTCAACTGCAAGGTTGTTCTTCCAGCCACTCATGATACAGGCTCAGCGGTACTTGCGGTACCAACCAACGATGACAATGCCATTTATATCAGCTCCGGCACATGGTCTTTGATGGGAATTGAGAGAAAAGAAGCGGACTGCTCACTGAGAAGTATGCAGGCAAACTTCACAAACGAAGGTGGATACGAAGGACGTTTCCGCTACATCAAGAACATCATGGGTCTCTGGATGATCCAGTCTGTAAAGAAAGAATTCACAGAGGATCTTTCTTTTGCAGAGATTTGTGAGAGAGCTTCCAAAGAGACGATCACATCTTTAGTAGACTGTAATGATGACTGCTTCCTTGCTCCGAAGAGCATGATTGAAGCTGTGAAGAAGTTCTGCCGTGATTCCAAGCAGCAGGTGCCTGAAACAGTGGGCGAGATTGCAGCAGTTATCTACAACAGTCTTGCAAAATGTTATGGCGATACGATCGAAGAGATTGAAGCATTAACAGGAAAAAAAAATACACTACAATCTATGTTGTCGGTGGCGGTGCCAATGCAGGATATCTTAACGAACTGACAGCAAAATATACAGGAAAAAAAGTTTCCGCAGGGCCTTCTGAAGCTACAGCAATCGGAAATATTGTTGTCCAGATGCTACATGATGGAGTGTTTAAAGACCTGCCGGAAGCAAGAACATGTGTTGGAAAATCGTTTGATGTAAAAATATACGAAAATGCGTAATTCAAATTCACAAAAATGGAGGAAGAAAAGATGACAAGATATGAATCAGCCAAAAGAAATCTATGCAAAATTAGGGAGTGGACACAGACGCAGCAATCGCAAAATGTAAAGAAATTCCGGTTTCTCTTCACTGCTGGCAGGGAGATGATGTAACAGGATTTGACCACGACGGCCCTCTGACAGGAGGAATCCAGACAACAGGAAACTATCCGGGAAAAGCAAGAACTCCGGAAGAACTGTTAGCTGATATGGATAAGGCAATGAGCCTGATGCCGGGTAAAAAGAAAATCAATGTTCATGCATGCTACGCAATCTTTGAAGATGGTGAATTCGTAGACCGTGATAAACTGGAGCCTAAACACTTCCAGAAATGGGTAGATTTTGCAAAAGAAAGAGGAATGGGACTGGACTTCAATCCAACATTTTTCTCTCACGAAAAAGTAAAAGACGGACTTACACTTTCAAGCCCGGATGAGGAAGTGAGAAACTTCTGGATCGAGCATGGAAAAGCCTGCATCCGCATTTCACAGTATTTTGCAGAGCAGACAGGAATCCCATGTGTGATGAATATCTGGACAGGAGACGGATTCAAAGATATTCCGGCTGACCGTATGGGACCTCGTGTACGCTACAAAGAGTCTATCGATGCAATCCTTTCCGAGCCATTTGACACAAACCTTGTAAAACCTTGTGTAGAGTCTAAAGTATTCGGTATCGGTGTTGAGGCTTATACAGTAGGGTCAGCTGAATTCTCACTGAGCTATGCTGCAATGAACAAAGACAACTTTGATGATGAGACAAAAGAGATCGCAAAAGAGATTGTTCGCTGCGAGAACGGAATTGACCGTACATATATTGCACTGGATTACTTTGATGCTTCCATCAACCGTATCTCCGCATGGGTAACAGGATTCCGCAGCTTCCAGAAAGCACTGCTTGATGCACTTTGTTAAAGTGCTTGGACAGATTCAATATTAAGAGATCAGCATAGGTCGTATCCCCGATATCCATCCGGACTTAAAGAACTGTTATTGATCTCAAACAGAACATGGTTCTCCATTGCAGCACGGAAAAGCGCAAAATAATCTACAGGGAATTTTTCGTCATCGCAATGACCGATGATATTAACATTAGGATTCTCCATAGCCTTGATATAAGCACGGGTGTTCTCATCTGCTGTTCCGGACTTAAAAATTGGACGATGCATACTTGCTATAACATAATCCAGAGATTCTAAAATTTCATCATCAAGATCCAGTTTTCCTTCCTGATCCAGAATAT
>VOFI01001073.1_pt1 | contig 10001 bp, 8 predicted proteins | sample 5384131 | NCBI WGS metagenome assembly VOFI01 (sample SAMN12384728, study PRJNA508395) | human gut metagenome | isolation source: healthy gut H | host: Homo sapiens
ATATGATGAACTTACCCAAAAACGCCCGCTATTACTGGACTGCATAAAAATTTTAGTTATCAATGGCGATGCAGAGCAATTCAATAAAACCATTGACTATAAATGGGATGACGCATATGCTGAGATCGTTTCTCATGCCGACGAAATATGGGACTTAACAGATGCTGCGGCTTCGTCACACAAAGAATCTATCAAACAAGCCGTTATCACAAAGCTTGGCTTGTATTTAACCGATTCTAAATTTGAAGAAGTTCATGTTTTTTTGGAGGAACTTGCGCCAACGGTATATTGGGGAACTTCACAAGATTATTTTGAAAGCATCAATCAGAATATGTGTCGCTTAAATTGCACAAGAGTAATGCTCATGCTTACCGGAATAATAAAGGAGCAGCGTTTCCACCTTGGAGGAAAGCTGGCAAATATTATTCTGCAAATGAAAATTGATGATGTGGATACCGAAGTGCAGAGTTCGTTTTGCGATGCCCTTAAGGAGAAAATATCTTTTATTGCAAAGAACGGCGGAACACCGCAAATCATCGCTGCATTGGCGAGTCAAAGTCCTGAAATATTCTCCGTACTATCTACAATTCCCGAAAACGGCCTTACCGGAGTAGAAAAGGTTTTTTACGACATAAACATGGGCGCAGGAAATTGGGGTGAAGTATTGACCCACGAAATTGAAATTGCAAGGAAACAGTTTGAGGTCAATAGGGATCCGGGTACCTACACGGGCTTTTTCGAATTGCCGTATGCAATGATAAAGAAAGTTATCCGAGAACACTATGCTTCATCCATGGACGGAGTGATTGAGCAAAAATTCTTTCCTTTGTGCGCAGAGGTATTAACCAGCCAAGCCGTAGCAAAAGTTAAAAATGATTGTCTCGACTGTCTTTGTGATGTTTTAGTTTTCAACACTGCATTGAAAACTAAGATGCCGCAAGAATTATCTGATGCTATTGCCGCAATTGGAGTTGCAAAAACAGGAACAATTCTAAGACATTCCAAAGGCGCTTTTGTTTGCAGGACCCTCATGGTCAAAATTATTTCTGGTGCTGCTGACAAAGAAGAGCTTTTGGAATGGTGCGTCGGATATGGTAAAAAGGAAATCAATGAGCGAATCGCGTTGGCGGAGTGTATTGAGCAATTTATAGTTCAAGAATTACCCGCCGGTCAAGTTGACGCTACTATTTTGTCAATCGTTATGCAATGCTTTGATGACGAGCACTATATTGTTCGACGGAGGGCCTGCAACTGTTTCGCACTATTGCTTGATACAAAATACAGAGATTTAGCGGAGCGGAAACTTTGCGAAGCAGCAATCGATCCGTCCCACTACGTGCGAAGCCAAGTTCTGAATCTATGCAAAAGCAAGAAAATTAAGGCCCCTGAAATCTGCGATGAACTTTTTGGTATCTTAACAAATGATGCAAATTATGCAATCAGGGTAGGGTGCAAATAAAGTTTAAAAAGCAGTAGCTATTCTCGTTCTTCTGTGGTAATGTGTGTTGCTACCAGGAGGTGCAACACATGAACGAATTACTCAAAGACCTGTACGATTGCTTCTACACGCCGCTGGAACTTCCGGAGCAAAAGCAGGAAATCGAGGAATGCCATCAGGCACTCATTGAAGTGCTGGAAAAGCCAGAACGGCGGCTGGTACTGCAGATCATCGACATCAAAGGCCGCATCGTGGAGGACACATCCATCGACAGCTTCATTTCCGGATTTGAGCTGGCATGGCAGCTCTCCATGGAACTGAATCAATATGAAAAGGAGCACTCAGTCTCTCGCTGTATAGCGAAGAGATTGGGCGCTCTTTCCATATCCGGAAAGGAAGGTGCAAAATGAAGAAACGAATGATCACTGCCGCAGCATTCGCTGCATGTCTGGTCCTGTGCGCCGCTGTGTGGCCGCAGAACGAGCCAGCCGTGGAAACACCCGAACCACCGAAACCGCCCGCCGTAATCGCCGCACAGCCCGAAGTTCCAAAGACACCGGAAATCAAAGAAATCATAATGCCAGAGGAAAAAAAGGCCGATGTAACGCAGTCGGAACCGATTCATGAAGTAGCCACTGATCCGGGACAAGCGCCTCCCCAGACACCGTTGGTGAGTGAAGCACAGACTACCCCCGAGCAGAATGCTACACCACCGCAGGAGCCAGAGCCAGCCCCGGCATTACCTGATGGTGTCCCCGATAACATGGTCTATGTCCCAGGCTTCGGTTGGCTGGAGAGCCAAGGGCCTAACCATTGCGAGTACGCCGAAGATATGTACGAGAATGGCAATAAAATCGGCAGCATGGGATAAGGAAAAACAGGCAGTACGGAAAATCCTCCGTACTGCCTGTTTTTGCGTTTATGGATAACCGCTCCCGCTTTTACTTCCGATATTTCTCCAATAGACTCTTGTTGCCGTGCTTGGAGTTGCTTTCCTGCTTCTGCACAGTAATGATTTCCCAGTGCGGATCTTCTGTGCTCAAGTCCAGAGTTTGTATTGTCTGGAAATGCTGCTTTGGGTCGAAGGACATATTTCCCTCCACAAGTTGCTCCCAGGGTGTAAACAGGATATCTTCCGCAGGAGTCTGGCACGGACTCTCCATATCCAGTCCTTCGCCATCCGGATTGATTCGTTGCAAAAACTCCTCGCCGGTGATCTTGCCTTCCAAATACTCGACGCGGGCAGCGCTGGCATCGTCGATCCAGTTGAAATAATTTCCGCCAGGAACACTCATCCCCGGAATCCCAGCATAGAAGCGGTAATCTCGTTCGTAGAAACGGGCGCGCAGCTTCTTGAACGCAAGAAGGTAGATGTCTTCATTAGGGCCGTCTTTGCGCTTCAAATTAGGGCCGCGCTTCTTACAGGTGCTTCCGTCTTCCCAAGTGCGGTCGCAGTAGTCAGTTTTCTTTTTCGTCTTTGGCACAAAGTACTGCCAGCAATGCTGACAGCGAACAATGCGTTTTTCAGATCGCAGAGCCGCGCAGACTTCGAAGAAGTACAGCTCCAGTAGAGAATGCATCTCATATTCCCGTACCCACTCATCTCCCTCTGCTTTCCATCGTACAGAGAAGGCGTAGGTATAGAGTTGCGGATAAACAGTGGCTGTGCGTGTCCAACGTTTCTCCTGTGTCATGCTCTCAGTAGTGCCGAAGCAGATCTCCATGATATTCCGCATCCGCACACGAGTAAAATACAGGGCTCGTACTGCCTGGACCATCTTCGTCCCAGTGTTCAGCAGGAAGCTGGCACTGCCGTCATCCTCTTCTACAAGGATATCCTCCAGTGCAATCCGCATAAGGAAATAGGCTTCGGGAAAATCCGTCTTCAGGTCGTTCGCTACTGCAAAGCACTTCGCAACCAGGTCCCGAAAATCCAGAATGGAAATATCCAGAGATTCTTTAAACAGCGGATGATTTTCAAGTTCGGTCAACTGCTGGCTGTACTTTTTGAGCGGTCTGTGTATGAAGCAGATCAGGTCGTCATGGGGCAGAACCGTCTCATCTAACAGAACCGTACCATCATAATCCATCAACTGCTTCCGCAGCATACCGCCCGGCTCTTCCGTAACGGTGAGTCCGGGTCTTTTTGTTTCCAGCATACTTTCACCCCTCTGCATTGAAAATCACGAAAACCGTCAAGATCCCTTCACTATGTAGGGAATCTCGAAAATATTTTACCATGAAAATACGGAAAAAGAAATCCGCAAATGTACCTTGACAATTGAATACCCACCACCGGAGTTCATACTCCCCCAGGGAAGTATCGCCAGGACCCTCGTAAGAGGAGAGCGTACCAAGGGAGAAGAAAACGCTGCAAGGCCAATTCAGACTTTGGAGCAGGAAGGTGTACGGTGCGTGGCCGCAAAGATTTTAAAAACCCAGAAAGATTCCCAGGGGGTAATCTAACCTTTTTAACTCTTTAGATGAATTTTGAAAGGAGAAACCGATGAAAAATGAACTGAAACTGATCTCCATGAGTGAGATTCAAACAGAGGAAGTGAAATGGCTGTGGCATCCCTACATCCCGCTCGGTAAGGTGACCATCGTGCAGGGTGACCCTGGCGAGGGAAAGACCACACTCATCCTGGCCGTCATCGCCGCACTGACAAAAGGCGAAGCCCTTCCGGAAAGTGACAAGGCGCTGGAACCGATGAATGTGATCTATCAGACTGCCGAGGATGGCCTGGCCGATACCATCAAGCCTCGTCTGGTGGCTGCAGAAGCCGACTGCTCCCGTGTGCTGGTCATCGACGAGCGCAAACAGGAACTGACCCTCTGCGATGAGCGGTTGGAGTAGGCCATCCTCGAAACAGGAGCGAAACTCATCGTCATTGATCCTATGCAGGCATATCTGGGCGGTGAAGTGGACATGCACCGTGCCAATGAGGTGCGTCCGGTGCTGAAGCGGGTAGCCTCCATGGCCGAGCGTACAGGATGTGCTGTCATCCTCATCGGTCACATGAATAAGGCGCAGGGGCTGAAAGCCAACTACCGTGGTCTCGGCTCCATCGACTTCCGTGCTGCAGCTCGAAGCGTTCTTCTGGTTGGCCGCCTAAAGGACGCACCAAACATTCGAGTGATGGCTCAGGATAAAAATAGTCTCGCACCGGAAGGCGCGTTCATCGCATTTGAGTTAGATGCCGAGCGCGGCTTTCAGTGGAAGGGATACTGCGACTCCACCGTGGACGATGTGCTCAGCGGCGTTGGAAAAGTGCAGACCAAGACCATGCTGATGGAGGACGAACTCAAGCGGATGCTCTCCGGCAGTGTCGCGGCAGAGGAAGTCTTGAAGCGTGCCGAGAGCCTGGGTGTATCGGAGCGCACTCTGATGATTGCGAAGAAGAATCTCGGTATCGTCTCTGAAAAACAGGGCGGACAGTGGTACTGGCTGTTACCGAATCAAGGGTGTAAGGATGTAAGCTGCTAAGAACTTTGCAGTCTTGCATTCTTCCTCTCTGAATTGAAACAAACGCGCCAGCAGGCGCGTTAAAAGCGATGTGTACTACTTTGCAGGCCGTATCGGGAATTTACACAAAAACAGATAAAGTACGGTCTTGGGCCGTTTTTGGCTGAAATATGAAATGCGGGTATTCGGCGCAAAAAACCTCTCTTCAGAGAGGGCAAGCAGAGCGCCTGTCCGACATTGTCGGTCGGCGCATTTCAATGGGCTAAGCCCACACCCTTTTTTTATGAAACGGAGGATTCAAATGAATAAAGATATTCGAATCACATTCCGGGTCACCCCGGAGGAATACGAAACCATCAAGGCCAAAGCAGATCAGGCTCACATGAGCGTCAGCGCCTATGTCCGGGCGGCAGCTCTGCGGCACAAGGTCGTGGTAGTGGACGGACTGAAAGAACACACCCACGAGCTCAAAGGCATTGGCCGCAGCCTCAATCAGCTGACCATCCTTGCACATGAGGGCCGTATCTCAGCCGTTGATTTGGACAGCGTATTCTCCGCACTGGAGAAAAACTATATTGGCCTGTGTAAACTCGCGGATCAAGAGCGGCGCTGATATGGCAACGGTCAATTTTGTTCACTACGATTCGCAGAGCGTTACTGTTCTCAAAAATGTGGTGGCCTATGTGAAGCAGGATGAGAAGACGCTGATGGATGATGGTCAGCACCTCATCAGCGGGATCAACTGCACGCCGCAGATGACTTTCCACGAATTCGTCGCCACACGGGAATCGCACCACAAGGAAAGTCCCGTCTGGTTTATCACTACACGCAGGCCTTCCATCCGGATGAGAACATCACTCCACAGCAGGCACACGAACTGGCAAAGGAGTTCGCCGCCAGGGCCTGGCCGGACAGCGAGGTGCTGATCACAACGCATATCGATAAGCCGCACATCCATTCTCACTTTTTGGTCAACGCCGTCTGCCATCAGACTGGGCGGATGCTCCGGCAGGAGAAAGGAACCCTAAAGCGGCTCCGCAATCTTTCGGACGAACTCTGTGAGACTCATGGCTTCTCCGTTCTGAAACCCACACAAAAGGAGTCCGATGCCATGAGCGCCAGAGAGTATCGCTCCGCTGCCAAGGGAGAAAGTTGGAAGATGCAGATCATCTGCGCAGTGGATGGCTGCATGAAGCGCAGTGGTGACAAAGATGAATTCATCCGACACATGAAAAAGCTGGGCTACCAAGTTCGGTGGGAGGATGCCCGGCGCAGTATCACCTACACCCATCCCAACGGCATGAAGGCCAGAGACATCAAATTGTTCGACAAAAGATATCAGAAGGAGGTCATGGAACGTGAATTCAGGATCAGGGCAGAAATTATCTCTGGAGGAGTTGAAGCAGCTCCATCAGCCGACAACTGCGCAGACTCCGGTACAGGAACAGGTAGCACCGCCCGAAACGCATCCCACGAAGAAGGAGTGGATGGAGATGATAGAGTATCTCGATACTCTGTGGTATCACACGGACCTGCAAACGAATCTGCTGAGATGTTCAGCTCGTTAATACGGTTCTGCGCCTTGTCAAGCTCTTTCCGCTGCTGTGTCAGCGTCTTTTGTACTGCCTTTGCGCTGCACTCGTTGGCTGTTTCGATAAACTCCTGTTCATGCTCTTTCATATAAGACGTTACTCGCTGCAAGTCTGCAAGGACAAGTTCTTTCAATACGCTTTTGCGGATATAATGCGTAGTGCAGAGCATATCATTTCTTGCCCGGTTGCGGTAGTTGCCGCAAGTGTAGGCGTGTTTGCGTTCAAGCGTCCCGGCTCCCCGTTGCAGATACATTTTATAGCCGCAGTCCCCGCAAAAGAGAAGTCCCGAAAACAGGTCAATTTCATCAACCTTTGTCGGGCGTTGCCGGGTGGCAATCCGCTTCTGTGCAAGTTCAAAGGTTTCTTCATCAATCAAAGGTTCGTGAGTGTTGGGGAAGAAATACCTTTTTTCCTCCGGGTTCTTTTTCGTCTTTTTCGACTTATAAGATACCTTGTAGGTTTTCCCGGTTATGGTATGCCCTAAATACTCTTTCCTTGTCAGAATGTCGTACAGCGTCTTATCCGGCCAGTTGTACCATGCGTTGAGCTGTGGGCGGGGGTGGCGTTTGCGTTTGCTCCCTGTCCTGCGGTAGCGCAGTTCCCCGACGGTCAGTATTTCATTGTCCCGCAGCCAGTTCTGGATTTCACACATACGGTCGCCCCGTACATACATTGCAAAAATCTGTTTTACGACGTGCGCCGTTTCCGGGTCGGGTATCAGATGATTGCGGTTATCCGGGTCGATAAGGTAGCCGTAAGGAGCTTCGCCGTTGACGCGCTCGCCTTTCTGCGCCTTTGCCTGTTTGACAGCCCGGATTTTCTTTGAGGTGTCGCGGGCGTAAAACTCGTTGAACCAGTTCCGCAGAGGGGTAAACTCGTTATCTTCCCTTGCTGTGTCTACACCGTCGTTAATGGCAATGTAGCGCACTTCATATTCGGGAAAGACAATCTCTATCAGCTCGCCGGTTTTCAGATAATTACGTCCCAGACGGGAAAGGTCTTTTGTTATGACGGTCGCCACGTTCCCGGCTTCAACCTCATGCAGCATGGCTTGAAGCCCCTCACGCTCAAAGCTCACGCCGGAAAATCCGTCGTCTACAAAAAAGCGTGTGTTGAAAAAGTGGTGTTCGTCAGCATACTTTTGTAAAATCAGTTTTTGGTTCTGTATGCTCTCGCTTTCCCCGGCTTGCATATCTTCCTGGCTCAATCTGCAATATAAAGCGGTAATCTTGTCTGTCTGTAACATTTTGTCCTCCTTTCCGACGACAGACAAGCATGGTATTTGTACTGTCTATATTATACCACATACCGCTGCCTGTGTCATGTATAAAATGTGAAGAAACGCCCTATTTCCGGGCGTTTGCGGGGTTCAGCTCCATGTCCTTGCGAATGAGTTTCTTTATCTTTTTATCCAGTGTGTCCGTTGCGCGTTCACTTGCGGACGAACATACAAGGTAAGTAACTTTTCCTATTTTATGCTCCGTTGTGGTAACGGGCGTCTGGTTTTGCGTCAAAGAAAATCCCCCTTTCTTTCGCAAACATATAATACAGTCTATGAATAGCAGCAAGTCCACTATTCAAGAAAACAAAGGCTTTAATCGGACGGTTATTAGCATAACCTCATGGGAATTTCACCCCGGCATGGTTCTCATGCCGCCCTACCCATTGCCTGCGACGCTCTTAACGCTCGGACTGTGGCTGTAAGGAAGTATCATTGTATATTCTGCGTGTCGTCGCCCGCAAGCCGCTACACTTGCTTTCCGGCGCGGTGTTGGTCGCTCGGCTGTCCGGGCGGGGATAACCTCACCCGGATAGCGTCATGGCGCACCCGCCGTATGGCTCGGCGCAAAAGGAACGTATCCGATTTGCCCTATGCTGCGCCGCCGTTATCTTGCGCCGCTTTCTTTGTCAAGGTTCAGAATGGCTTTGCTGCCGCGTCAGCAGCGGAACGGAAAAGGGGGAGAGAGAAAGCGTCCCGCCGCTGCGGTTTATTCCTCTGCCTTAAAGGTGAGGACAGCCATCATCAGTTTTGCTTGCAGCCGTTCCCGAATGTCGTGGTCTACGCCAAAATAGACGTTCCCGCGCTCGTCGTACAGCTTCCGCATGGAGAGGCGGGCTATGTAGCCGCTGAAATGCTGCAAGACAATCTTCATAGCGTCCGGGTCGCCCTTTGTCGCTGCCACAATGACAGGATAAGGAACAAGGGCTTTTTCCGGGTAGCCGGGTTCGTTACCATTCGTCCCATTCATCAGCATTTTCCTCCAGATATTTTCTTAGCAGCTCAAAAGAGCTTGTCCGCCTGTACTGTATCGTGCTTCTCGACGTCGAACAACTTCGCAATCTCGGTGTCGGTCATTCCCTCGAAATAGTACAGGAGTACGGCTTTGCGCTTTTCTTCCGGCAAAGTACGGATTGCTTCAAGAAGCAGCTTCGGCGTGATTTTCTTCCCGGCTCTTTCAAAGGCGGTTTCGGCCCACGTTTGAAATATTCATCAAAGGTATGAAGCTGCCGCGCTTCTTCTAAGGTCAAGTCGGAAAAGGTGATCTTCCTTGCCTTATGCCTGTGCAGCTCCCTGTGAGCGTCACACGCTTCATTGTGCAGCACCGTATTACAAAACTTCTGGAAAGCACATTGTTTGTAAAACTCCCTGCGATTAGGTTCCACATTCTCACCCCTTTCTCGTTGGAAAGTTGGTGGTGCTTCCCCCTTTTCGCGGGGCAATACTGCCTTTTGAAAAAAACGCCGAAGATTTTCGGATTTTTTTCAAAAAATTTTTTGAGCAGCAAAATACGCCTGTCCGAAAAGCCCGGACAGGCGTATAGGTATTGTAAGCAGTATTTAGATGATTAGACAGTTCATATTGATAGACGTAGTTTTCCCCGGCGGTGGTCGGGCTTTTTTTGATGTGTCAATGACCGTCGGATTTTGTCGATATGGTATGTGCTTCATGGCGGCTACCTCCTTTTAGCCGCCGCTTTTAACAGTGATACCGCGTCATTTCATTAGAAGATAAAAAGAAACGGCGGCTTTGGTTTTTCAAAGCTGCTGCGGAAATCAAAGAACGACAAGCAACAGTTCTGATTTTGCTCCAATATGGTTATTGGGGGCACAAATTAAATCAAAAAAGAGCCGATAACAGCAGTATTTCAAACTGCATATTATCGGCTCTGCGTCTGTGCGTCTGGCTCTTTTAATTAAATTATTTTTGTTGTTTTTTGGCTTTATTATATGTATTAGCTAACTGTCCACAAGCTGCTTTAATCTCTCTACCATGAGAAACTCTCATGGTAACTTCAAGTCCTGTTTGCTCTAATTGATGTTTGAACGCAACCATTTCTTGTTTTTGTGGTGCTCTAATTTTTGAATTACTCGTCGGGTTGTATTGCAGCACGTTAATCATAACATTTTTGCCCTTAAACCATTTTGCAAGTTGCCTTATATCTGAGGAACGGTCATTTATACCTGGTAAAAGCAAATACGCAAATACCACTTTTCGATTATGCCT
>VOFI01001074.1_pt1 | contig 10001 bp, 8 predicted proteins | sample 5384131 | NCBI WGS metagenome assembly VOFI01 (sample SAMN12384728, study PRJNA508395) | human gut metagenome | isolation source: healthy gut H | host: Homo sapiens
TTTGTGAATAGGACAATGCTTGCTTAACAACATCTTCAATAGCGTACATGTGCATAACCAAATCGCCAAACGCGCCAATGCGACGGGGACGGTTTACAGGCAGGATATAGAGGACATTAAAAAGGCGGTGGACGAGATATGGCGGTTACAAAGACGCACCCTATTAAATCAACCTTAAAGGCTGCGATAGACTATATCTTAAATCCCGAAAAGACAGACGGGAAGCTGCTTGCGTCCTCTTTCGGCTGCGGGCTGGAAACCGCCGATATTGAGTTTGCATGGACGCGGGAAGCTGCCGGAGATCGCGGCACACATTTAGGGCGGCACTTGATACAATCCTTTGCGGTGGGAGAAACCACACCGGAAGAAGCGCACAAAATCGGCATGGAACTTGCCGGGGCGGTATTAGGCGGCAAGTATGAGTTTGTTTTGACAACTCACGTCGATAAAGACCATCTGCATAATCACTTGATTTTCAACGCGGTTAGCTTCGTTGACTACAAAAAGTACCATTCCAACAAGCAAAGCTATCACTTTATCCGGCGCACCAGCGACAGGATATGTAAAGAGCATGGGCTATCCGTCGTCGTACCGGGACAGGACAAGGGAAAAAGCTATGCAGAATACACCGCCGAAAAGCAAGGGACAAGCTACAAAGCAAAGCTGAAAACGGCGATAGATACTCTCATTCCCCAAGTGAAAGATTTTGACGAACTGCTGCGCCGCTTGCAGGAAATGGGGTATGAAATCAAACAGGGCAAATACATTTCCTTTCGCGCTGCCGGACAGGAACGGTTTACCCGCACAAAGACGCTCGGCGCGGCCTATACGGAAGAAGCGATAAAGGAGCGTATCAAGGGCGTGTATGTTGCCAAAACAAAAACGCTGCGGGAAGATAAGAAAATCCGGCTTGTCGTCGATCTTGAAAACAGTATCAAAGCCCAACAGTCGGCGGGCTATGAACGGTGGGCAAAAATCCATAATCTGAAACAGGCTGCTAAAAGCATGAACTTCCTAACCGAAAACAAGATTGAGTATTATAGCGAACTTGAAAGCAAGATAGCCGATATTATGACCGCTCATGACGCGGCGGCAAAGGCGGTTAAGGAAGTGGAACAGCGTATGTCTGATTTGTCGCTGCTTATCAAGCACACCACCACATACCGACAGTTAAAACCGATTTACGATGAATACCGAAAATCGCCGGACAAGGAAAAGTATCTGCGGGGGCATGAAAGCGAAATTATCCTGTTTGAAGCTGCGGCAAGGGCATTAAAGGAAATGCAGATAAAGAAGCTGCCCGATCTCGCCGCGCTGCGCAAGGAGTATAGCAGCTTAAACGACAGGAAAACCAAATTGTATGAAGATTATCGGCAAGCCAAGAAGCAAATGCAGGAATACGGCGTTGTCAAAGAACGTCGATAGTATTCTTTACCCGTCCCAAAGCAGGGCGCGGGAGCAGGAGCGATAAGGCGCAAAACATGGGGTGGCAAGTGGAATGTTAAGGGCTGAAAACGCCTGTGTTTCTGCGGCTTCCAGCGCATGAAAACGACATAGACGATAAAGTATATTCAAACCCGCAAAAACGGCTTTCTAATTGTCCACGCAAGGACAAAAAAAGAACAGGGGCGCGGTGCCGGAAATCGGCAACCGCGCCCCTGTGTTCTCTATGGGCTATTCCTCGTCGGTCAAGATAAACTCCCTTTCGGAAAACTCGCTGTCCGTCATGGCTTGCAGCTTGTTCACCGCTGCGGCGGCAAGCTGGCGCATATCCTCGTCCATGTAGGGCATGGCGGCAAGGATATTTTCAAGCGTTGTTTCCCGGCTGTCCTCGGCGTAAATCGCAACTATGTTTTCTTCCTCAATGGTAAAGCGGATATTCATACTATCAAACCTCCAAATCCTTTTTCTGCTCTTTCTGCTTGTCTTTCGGCTGCTGCGCCGCCTGTTTCTTGTATTCGTCCAGCTTCTTCAAAATGGACGGTTTTTTCTGCGGCTGTTCCCGTTTCTCGGCTTTTACCGCTTTTGCAAGGTCGGTAACGGAAATCGCTTCCGCCCGCCTTTGCCCGCTGCTCAAAATCTGCAACGGTGGGCGTTTGCGGCGTATTGTTGATAATCCCGTCAAAATTGTTGTCGTTCTGCTCTATGGTGTCCTCGACGTGCTTTAAGGGATTATCCCGCTGCGGCTGCTCGGCGGCTATGGCATAAGCCTGTGTGCCATTCCCCATAATGAGATACTTCCCGTCCTCCGACGCATGGTGAAAACCAAATCCCGCCGCTTCGATCTGTTCACGGCTCATATCGGTAATATGAAAATTGCCCCTCGGCGTTCTAACGGTTTCACCCGTCAAAAGGCTGTCGGGGGTCGCTTCCGGCTGCTGCTTTTCAAGCTGCCCGTCCTTGTAGGAATATCCTTGCGCCGCGATTGCTTCAAGGGTCTTGCCCGTAACGTCGCCATAAATCCGCTTGTCTGCGTCAACCAGCATTTGCAAAGTGTCTTGTACGGTGTCGGACAAGGCTTGCTGCTGTTCGGGCGGCAGCTTGTCAAATACGGGGGTCTGCTGCTCCTGCAAAAACTCCGGCACTTGCTGAAAACCGATACTGTCTACATAGTGGGCGGTGTCCTCGTCGTTCTGATGAAGCACAACAATGTCGGAAACGGAAAGGCTATGCCCCTTAAAGTCGGCGGGGCGGTCGATATTAAACTTTTCCCAAATGCCGCCAAGCGTCATATCCTTTGTAAGCGGTGCAGTATAGACGAGTTCATAATTTGCCCGGTCAATGGTAAGTCCAGCCGCTTGCAGACGGTCATAAGGCTCAAAGCGCAAGTCCCTTGTTTCGTCCCCGCGCTTTAACTGATAAATGGAAAAGGTATCGCCCTGCTCCTGCTCGGCTTGCCGCTGCTGCTGCAACTCGGTAAAATGCCCCTCAATCTCGGTAATGAGTTCCTTTGCGGTGGTCTGTATTGTTTCAAGGGACGCTTTTAACTCGGTCATTTCCTTGCCGCTGCTCCAACCAGCCACATAGCCGAAAGAGTAATCGGAAGTATCAAGGCCGAAATGCTGGCAAACCGTATAAGCGACGCTTTCCGCTTCTACCTCGCAGGTATGGCGGTCAACGCGGTTTTGCTGCTCCGGCGGGGCGTTTAAGTCTACGTCGTGCAGCTTCGCATGGGCGATTTCGTGAATGGCGGTCTTTACCGCCTGTAATTCACTCACGCCCTCTTTGATTGCAATACGCTTGTCGGTCAAACTGAAATACCCATTTGCGCCGTTTGTGATCTGCTCAAATGCAATCGGGACGGGGGACGCTTTTTCAAGGGCGGCGAAAAAATCCTCGTACTGCTCCACATCGGCAAGCAGCGGTTTAACGGAAAGGTCGGGAAACTCCTTGCCCTCGGTCTGCGAAATATCAAAGACGGTTATAACCTTAAAGGCGGGGACGGTGATTTCCTTTTCTTCCTTTACCACTTTTCCCTCGCGGTCAAGCATGGGCTTTCTCGTTTCGGGGTCGATTTTATCAACCAGCTTTTTCACCTTGTAGGGCGCGGGGGCAAAGATTTTAATGCCTTTCTCGCCTTTCTTTACATGGCGGTCAAACTCCTTTTCCCATTGACGGAAGCCCATTACCAAATTGCCGCCCTGCATAGCAATTAGGATAGTGTTATTCAAACTATAATCATGGAACTTTGACATAGCGGTTAGAAACTCTTTGTAGCGGTCGCTGTCAAAAATCGCCTGTACGCCCTGTTCCAAACGCGCGGTGATCTCCTTTACCTTGTCGCCGGGCTTTTCGGAAGTAAGGATAATCGGGACGACGGGGCGGGGCTGCTGCGGCTCTGCGGCCTGTGCGTCTGCTTGCTGCGTTTCGGCTGCGTCCATATAGGCTTTGTCCTGTTCGCCGCGCTCCGGCTGCGGGTAACTCATAATGCGGTATTCTTCCGGCACTTCGCGCCCCTCAAACTGCCGTTCCCACTCGTCGCCGCTTTCCACGATATAGCCGTATTCGGTAAACGCGCCTTTTTCCTGCTCGGCAGCGTTCCTGCCAAAAGCGGTAAGGTCAATCCCGCCTTTCCATTCTTCGGGCATTTGTACCATGCCGGATTGATTTAAGTAGTAGTCGCCCAAATCGCGGTAGGTATGTACTTCGGGAATATGGACGTAAAAATCCACGTTGTAGGTGAAGTCGATTACCTGTCCGATATTTGCAAGCCCGTTTTTCTGCTGCAAAGCTGCGTTCAGCTTGCCGACCTCGGCGGGGTCAAGCTGTTCGATCCGCGCCGCAAGAAAATTGAGTTCGTCCACGTCGGCGGCGCATACCATTTCATAAGGCAAGGCAATATGTTTCTCCGGGTCGTCGGAATAGCCGCGAATGGAAAAATCCTGCGGGTTGTCGGCGGTAATGCCGACGTTCCGCATAGCTTCGTGCAACTGCTCCTTTGTGGCGGGCATATCCAGCCAATAGCCGCCGGGGTCGCCCGCGTCAAAACGGCTGCGGTTGCCTATCATAATAGAAAACTGTTCGCTCATGTGTTCACGCTCCTTTTCCTGCCCGGTATTTTCGGGGATAGCTGCCGCCTGTGGCTGCTGCTGCGGGGGTTCTTCGCCCTCTATGGTGTAGTCCGGCATGAGCATACCGTTTACTTTGAAATAGTCGGCGTACTCCTGCGGGATAGGCGGGGAGATTTCCGTAAACAAGCGGTCATACGCTTTGATACGCCCATTCAGATACTTTTCCATAGCTGCCTTGTCGGTGAAAACCTTTCTATCTTGTCCGGCAATCTTCGCTTGGGTTCTGCTTGGGCTGTTGGTGCGCACGCTCCATGTAAGCGTCCATGAATACGGGATAGATTTCTGCGCTTCTTTGTCGTAGCGGGTATTCTCGTAAATGTAGTAATTCATCTGATATACCCGGTTGCTGCGAATATGGCGGTTATGCTCGGTGGTCTGCCACTCGTTAGCGGTGTGCTGGACGTGCGGCGTTCTCACATATTCAAGTGTTTTATCCAGCAAAAGCGTTCTTCCCGCCTGTTCTTCCCATGCGGCGGCGCGTTCTTTAAGGTCGTCAAAAATCGCCTGTTCTGCCGCCGCGCTTTCGCTGCGCATGGAAAGTAGCTGCGCAATCGGCAAGGAAGCATAAGGGGCAATCTCCCCGTCCTTTGCTTCAAAATATATCCGGCGTTCTATCCGCATGGTTTCGGCGGCTTCCAATTTGTCATGGTCGTATGAAGAATACGGCATATTGTTTCATCACGTCCTTTCTCGATCATTTAAGGGTTTGGGACTATCCCAACAAGCAAAATGCCCGCGCTTTCCATAGAGCAGCGCGGGCATTTCTCGCAAACGGGTACTCGTTTGCTGTGCTTGCTATGTAGTTGTTTTTATCCGTAAACGCCTGTTTCTCTCGCTTTCCGCTTTCTGTCTGCGGCGTATCTTTGCCGCGCAATCGGGACAGTATTTCGCCCGGTTGCTGCCCGCCGCAAACGTGCTGCCGCATACCGCGCAACGCTTCAAATCGGTTTCCCCGCTGCGGGTGATCTGTTCGCAAAGCTGCCTGTCGGCGGGTAATACCGCTTCGCGGAAATAGCGGCATAGCAGCGAATAGCTGATACTCTGCACACAAACGCAAGTTTCCCCGTCGTCCAATAGCAGACAATTCCCGCAATCGTTGTTTGCACAAGCGGCGCGGGTCATTTTCTTTACGGCGCGGTATTGCTTTTCATCAAGCCTTATCATTTTCGGTTCTGCTCGACGCGGAAGTTTACATACTTGCCGCCTGTGTCGGCAAGCAGCACAACTCCGTCAAAGGTCTTTCCCGTCTTGGTCGAGTACATACCTTTGATTTTTACCTTTCCGTCTTTCAAAAGGGCGGCGGCAATCGCCTTTGTGAAAGCCTTTTTGCGCTGCTCAAAAAAGCGGTCATTCTTCCACATCACAAAGCTGCAAGCCCTGTCGGAGCAGTAGTAGTTTTTCTTGCCCTCGTAAACCGCCGCGCCGCAACGGGGGCAAGTGCCGATTGCTTCCCGCTGCGGGGTAAACAGCTTCGCTTTATCCTCGGAAATCGCGGAATAGGTTTTGACAAGCCCCGCTGTCATTTCCTCAATCCCGCGCATGAAGTCGGCGGGGCTGTCGCTGCCTTTTGCAATCCCGGTAAGGCGGGTTTCCCATTCTGCCGTAAGCTGCGGGGACGTAAGGATTTCGGGCAGAATAGCGGCAAGGTTATACCCGTCCTTTGTGGGGATTAGCTTTTTGCCCTTGCGCTCGGCAAAGCCCGCGCTAATGAGTTTTTCAATGATACCCGCCCGCGTTGCGGTAGTGCCTAACCCTTTGCGCTCTGCGTCCTCCGGCGTTTCTTCCTTGCCCACTCTCCATAGCGGACAGAAGCGTATCTTCGGTATATGCTTTTGGGGGCTGCGTGTAACGCTCGGAGATCTCCGCTGCCGGATTGTCAAAGGTCTGCCCCTCGGCAAGCGGCGGCAAAACGGTTTCCGGCTCTGCGTCCTCGTCCTGTTCCTCGGACGCGGCGCGGGACAGCTTTTCAATCTCACGCCACCCCTCGCAAAGCGTCGTCTTTCCCTTTGCGGTAAAGGTATAGCCGCCGCAAGAGATAACCGCCGTAACCGCTTCATACTCATAGGGCGCGGCAACGGCGCAAAGCAGCTTCGCGCACACAAGGGTCATAAGCTTTTTCTCACTTTCGGCAAGGGAAGAAAAGCCCGTTTTCACAAACTCCGCTGTCGGCAAAATGGCGTGATGGTCGGTTACTTTGCTGTTGTCGCAAATCCTCGCAAGGTCGGCTTGCAGCTTCACGCCCTGCATAAAGGGGAGAGCAGCGCAAAGGCCGGTGATAAGTTCCTTTGTGCTGCCCTCCATATCGGAAGTGATATATTTGCTGTCGGTGCGGGGATAGGTCAAAAGCCGTTTTTCATAAAGGGCTTGCGCATAGTCAAGGGTCTGTTTCGCCGTAAACCCATACAAACGGTTTGCTTCCCGCTGCAAGGCGGTGAGGTCAAACAGTTTCGGCGGGGCTGCGGTCTTTTTCTCTTTTTTAAGGGAAGTACAAACGGCCTGCGATTTCTCGCAAGCCGCTTTCATCTGCCGCGCCGCCGCTTCGTCGTCCTGCCTTTCGGAAAGGGCGGCAACGCCGCCAACGTCCAGCCGGACGACATGATATTTCTCTTTCTTAAAGCTGCTGATCGCATAGTCGCGGTTTACCAGCATAGCAAGGGTGGGCGTTTGCACTCTGCCGACATTCAATGTTTTATGGTAGAGGATAGAGAAAAGGCGGGTCGCGTTAATGCCAATGAGCCAATCGGCCTTTGCTCTGCAAAGCGCGGATTGATAGAGGTTGTCATAGCCGCGCCCGTCTTTGAGGTTTGAAAAGCCCTCGCGGATTGCGCTTTCTTCCATGCTGCTAATCCAAAGGCGGGAAAAGGGCTTTTTGCAATTTGCCTGTTCATAGACAAAGCGGAAAATGAGTTCTCCCTCGCGCCCGCTGTCGCAAGCATTGACAATCTCGGTAACGTCGCTGCGGTGCATAAGGTCTTTGAGAATGGAAAACTGCTGCTCCTTGCCGCTGGCAACAATAAACTGCCACTCCTGCGGGACAATGGGGAGATCGTCGTACTTCCATTTACGGTACTGCTCGTTGTAGGTCGCCGCGTCTGCAAGGCTAATCAAATGCCCGATACACCACGACACAAGGTAGCCGCCGCCCTCAAAATATCCGCTGCGCTTTTCATTCGCGCCCATAACGGCGGCAATCGCCGCCCCGACGCTCGGTTTTTCTGCAATTACAAGTTTCATAGATTATCGTCCTCCTGCTCGGTCTGTTCGGTTTCGACTACTTCCGTTTCCTCGTCGTCCTCGTCAAAATCAAGGTCGTCAAGGCTGCTGCTGCCTTTCGCCGCGTCCTTTTTGGGCTTCAAAATCTTAAAGTAGTAGAACGCGCCGCCGCCCGCTGCGGCAACAAGCAGCACGACAAGCAGAATACCATGCCGCCGCCTTTTTCTTCTTCCGGCGGCTGCTCGGTTTCTTCCGGCTCCGGCTCGGCTTCCACACCCGCGCACTCGCTCATGTTGACGCTGCAAACCGGGCAAGCGGTGTTGACGCTTCCGGCAACGCATTTATCGGTGCAGCTACAAACGGGGGCTTCGGTCTGCCCGTCCTCCATAAGGGCGGTTAAATCCGCTTCGTCCACTTGGTTAAGGAAATGGACGGTATTTTCCCCGTCCTCGGCGCGGTCAATGATGATGTAAAAATAGTTGCCACTTTTGGTAACGACGGTGATAAACTGCTTGTCGCCGGACGCTTCACCCGTTATATCGTCCACAAGGGACATATTCCCGTCCGGGGTAAGGGGCTGCGGCTCATAGCCGCCCGTCGTTTCTTCCGGCTCGGTTTCGGTTACGGGGGTAGGCGTGTCGTCGCTCACATCGCCGCCGCCCGCAAAAGCGGTAACAGAAAAGCCGCACATGATAACCAGTGCGGCAAGCAATACGGTAAACTTTCGGATTATCTTTTATTCTTCATTGTCGTTGTCCTCCTGTTCGGCGGGGTAAGTGGCTTCCGGCTGCGGCAAGGTGATTTCGCCGCTGGCGTAAGCGGAGAGGAACGCGGCAAGCTGCGTCCCGTCAAGGTGTACCGCCTTTACCATTTGCACGATCTGCGCGTTTTCTTCCTCGACTTTCTGCGCTTCAAGGTCTTTCAGCTTCTTTTGGTATTCAAGGATTTTCGCCCTCGTTTTCTCAATATCCCTTTCGATACGGTCAAGTTTCGTGTTCGCCATAGTCATTTACTCCTTTCCAAACTGTTCTTTCCATGAATAGCTGCGCCCCAATCCCTTAACGGTTTTAAGATAGGGCATAGCGTTTTCTTCCAAAGTCGCCGCCCGGTTAAATAGATCGGGATAGTGTTCTTTGAGATATAAAATCTCTTGTTTCTTCATGCTCGGACAAAAGAAACAGGACGATTTACCCGGCTGCGGCAATCCTGCCGCTTTGATTTCCCGGATACAATCGTCCCTGTTCCAGCCCCATTCTTCAATGAGGGGGTAGCGGTTATGATATTTTTTGTCGGCTTCGTTGTACTTGCGGGAATGTTCATACCGTTTCACTTCTCCCGCGTCATAGCCGATATAGCGGTTGACTTTCTCGCCGCGCTGCCATACTTCGCGGCAAGGCGCATAGTGGTTGCAAAACTTTTCCTGCGGTGCGATTTTGTGTTTCTGCGAACAACGCTTATGCCCGTAGGCAATCGACGGGAGCGTATGAGAGCGCAAGCACTCGGTTTCAAGAGATAGGCGGTTGCCGTAGCGGTCAACATACTGCACAACGGTAATCTGCGGCATACCGTGTTCCGCAAGCCATTGATTGATTATCTCGATAAATTGATAGGTATGCGGGTGTTCCGCGCCCGTATCGGCAAAGGTGATAAGGTCAATCGGGATTTTGTGCTTGTATAGGCCAATAAGTAAGGCGGCACTATTCGTGCTGCCGCCAAAAGATACAATATTCATTTTTCAACTCCCGAGATTGCCGAGGAACGGATGACTCTGATTGCGCCCCTGTTGTCGCAAAACCTGGACAAAGACAGTGTGCGACTAATTCGAGCTGAAATCTGTGAGCGAAACCAAATTTCCCAAAGGACACTGGAACGCTATCTGACTTCCTACTTGAAAAGGCGGATTTGATGCTCTGAAGCCGCAGAGCAGGAGTGCTGAGTGCAAGTACAAAATCCCGCAAAGAGTTGCTAGACGAGGCCATCCGGCTACGCAGGGAGCTCCCAGTCGAAGTGTCCCGACCATTATTAAAATTCTTGAACTGGAGGGGAAAGCAGAGCCCGGATTCCTGAAGAGGACCACCTTGCAGGATGCCCTGAGCAGGGCCGGATATTCTTCTGCTATGATGAGCCTCTACAACGATAAAGGCTATGCTTCCCAACGATTCCAGCGCGCTCACCGGCACGATTTGTGGCAAGGCGATATTAAGTATGGCCTTATCC
>VOFI01001127.1_pt1 | contig 10001 bp, 19 predicted proteins | sample 5384131 | NCBI WGS metagenome assembly VOFI01 (sample SAMN12384728, study PRJNA508395) | human gut metagenome | isolation source: healthy gut H | host: Homo sapiens
ATCTTACAGGCAGACTCCACGCCTGACAAGCGGACAGGGCGGCACCATCCCTCCCCGGAAAGGGCAGAATGGCACATCCCCTCTCCCTCACCGGCGGCACTAATTCCCGCTCCGCCTAACCGGGAGGCCATTCCAGCTGCGGCCTGCCAGCGTGCATGTGCAAATGGGGCCGCCTTGTTGATGACCAGGCGGAAGCCGCTTTCATCAGGTGGAGGGTCCGTGCAATCCGTCCGGCGGCCAGCATCATATGGCCCAACAGGGCGGCGTCTTCCTCCCCTGCACCGGAAAGGCGGGGGAATTTTCAAATAACGTAGCGGCCATAAGTTCAAAAAGGGATTCGCGGTGACTGTAGCATATCCGGGGAGCCGTGGACAAGTCATTCCCTGGCGGCGGAGGCGCGGCGCAGGCGGTCCATGATGGCCCGGCCCAGCCCGGCTTCCGGAACGGGTTCCGCCACGATGACGTCAATGGCTTCATTTTCATCCATCTGCCTCATCAGGGCAAACAGGCACACGGCAGCCTCCGCCAGCCGTCCGCTGCCGGGGCTCATGGCCACCACTTCCGTCCAACTGCCCTCCTGGGCAAGATCAGACGTTCCCTCATAGGAGAGCAGACCGTACCGCACTCCTTCCACGGGCACGAATTCTTCCCCGGCTTCCAGCAGCGTCATGGGTTTGCGCGGAGCGTAATGGCTGCCGAGCTGGCCCGGAGCATCCGCCGGAGCTTCTTCCGAAACGGGACGGACAGCAGGCTTGCGGCGCACCACCTTCACCAGGTTCCGGAACTGCTCCCGGGTCACCGGACCTTCACGCAGCAGTTCCAGCGCGGGCTTTCCCTTCTCGTCAAGCATGGGACGCACGATGGTGCTTTCCAGCCCCTCGGAGCAGGCTCCGGCGTCCAGAATCATTTCTATGCGTCCATCCAGCTCCTTCTGCAAGATGATCGAGCACCAGACGGGAATGAGCATTCCGCAGATTTTCAAGGCTCATGGAGAATCACATTTCCGTGACCTGGAAACCGGAATTCTGCGCCAATTGCATGGGGTGGCCAGGCAAAGCCGCATTATTTCAACAGGCGGCGGCATCACTATTAGGCCGGAAAACCGGGACCTGCTGAAAAAGCTGGGCTTCGTCGTCTGGCTTCATACGGATGTGAACACCCTGTACCAGCGCATTTCCAGATGCACCAACCGCCCCCTGCTCCAGCAGCCCAATCCCAAAGCCGTGCTGGGGCGCCTCATGAAAGAGCGGCATGATTTTTACCGGGAAACGGCGCACCTGACCATTGACACGGCCAATCTTCACATTCATGAGATCGCGTTCGGCATTCTGGAATCCGCCAGGGTGTTCCAGTCCCGCCGGCAGTGACGCCGGGCCGTTTTTCTATGTACGGGAGATTCCCGACGCAGGGATGCCACCTGACAATTCTCCCGCATCAGCGCAAAGAACAACAAAAGGCGGTCCCCGTCAGAGGAACGCCTTCAGGAAAGATGATGAAGAACCGGGCTTAGGCCTTGCGGGCCTTGCGGATCATGGAATTGACCGTTTCAGAGGGCTGCGCGCCGTTGGCAAGCCACTTGTCAACCTTTTCCAGGTTGATGGTGTAGTTGACGCCTTCCTTCATGGGATCATAGGAGCCCACTTGTTCGATGTAACGGCCGTCGCGACGAGCACGGCTGTCGACAACTACGATTTTATAGTAAGGACGGTCCTTGGAACCCTGACGGTTGAGTCTGATTGCTACTGCCATATCAATTATAAGTAAAAGGTGTTAATGGGGAACTTGCGCGCCTTGTCACTCACATGCGTGCGCGTTCAGCTCCCCACAGCGGGTGCAGATGTATGCGATATAATGGAGTCATTGTCAATACCAGAGTTATTTTTCCGAGAAAAAAGCCGTTCCCTCCCATCTCCGCATCAGGAAAAACTTTCCACCGCCATGCGCCCGAAGGAGTACAGCATGCTGAGGCCGAACCCCGCCAGCACAAGAGACAGCACTCCATCCACCCCTCCGGCATGCCGGTCATAAAAGGACCGGATAGGCTGCCAGCGGAAAACCAGAGCCCACAGAATCCACCCCGCCGTCCCAGTCACCACGATCAATGCGCCAAGGAACAGGGCATAGGAAGGGTCATGATTCTTTTCCAGCAGCGGGGGGCGGAGAGGGCCACGAAGAAGAACGTGGCCTTGGGGTTCATCAGGTTGGTCACCAGGGCATCCCGGTAAATGCCGGAAGCCGGGGAATATCCCCGCTCCCGGCAAGGCTGCCCTTCCTCCCCCGCGGCCATATCTTCCACGCCAGGTACAGCATCCAGCAGGAGGCGGCACAGAAAAGCACCAGCCCCAGGGAGCTGTGAAAAACGGAAGCCCCCACCGTGCAAGCCAGCGCCGCGTGGGCGACCACCCCTGTTCCAATGCCCAGAGCCGCCATCACCCCGGCGCCAAAGCCGTAAGCCAGGGTGCTCCGGGTGACAAAAGCCTGGTCAGGGCCCGGAGACGCCTGGGAGAGCAGCAGGATTCCTGCGAATATGAGTTCTTCCGTCATGGGATAAAACGGCCTTATGCCCTGGGATGCGCCTGCCTGTAAACTTCCGCCATTCTGGCCCGCGTCACATGCGAATGGAAGACAGCTTCACGTACTTGTCCAGCATCATCTGAACGGCGCGCGCGCTGAGCCGGGTTCCTATGCGGGAGACAAACAGGGAATTCTTAGGCAGGCAGGCCATGGAGGCATAGGCCTCCAGAGCCGCCAGCGCAGGAGCGCCCACAGGCAGAATGCGCTCCCTTGCGCCCCTTTCCCCATCACGCGCACCCCCCGGAAACGGTGGTCCACGCTGCTGACGTCCAGCCCCACCAGTTCACTCAGGCGCATCCCGCAGGAATAAATAAAAAGTTCCAGAATAGCCGCGTCACGGTAGGGAAGCCACGCGGGGGGCATTCGCAGGAACAGGCGTCTTGTACGGCAGCTCCAGCAATTCCAGCATCTGGTTAAGCGTCAGGAAAACGGGCAGGTTTTTCTTTTTTCCTGGGGAGGGAGACGCCCGTCATCGGGCTCGCTTCAGGCTGCGCCGCCGCATCATGAAACGGTAAAAACTGCGCAGGGGGCGGCAAACCTCAGGCGGATGGAGGCCTCCTTCAGTTCCTGGAACAGCCAGTCCCTCATCTGGTCCGGAGTACAGTTTTCCCACCCTGTGAACACCCCGGCCGCCCAGGCCCGGAACTGGCGCAGCGCGCGGGCATATACCTCCACCGTATGGGGGGAGGCCTGCTTTTCCACCTCCAGATATTGCAGGAAGGCCTGTTCCGGTTCAGAGGGTTCTCCATCATGAAGAATAAAATTATTCCGTGCCCTTCTCCTTTTCCTCCCCGCTGTTCACGGGAGCCTCCTTCAGCAGCACTTCACTGATATTCGCCCGGATGAACAGGTCAATGTCGTCCGGTTCCTCCATGGCATACAGGGGGACTGTCCTTATGGCTGTCCGCCAGAGCCTGCTCCTTCTCCACCGGGCTGAGCACGCCATCCTGGTCCAGGTCGTAAAGGTCCATCATCTCCTTCATTCTGGCCCAGTACAGAGCCGCCGCATCCTTCATGACAGCGGCATGCTCCTCCGGATCAATGCGGCGTTTCCGTTGGCGTCATACTTCTGCATCAGCATGTTTCGGGTCAGCAGGAACAGGCCGGGAGCCACCATGAAGCGCTTCCGGGCCGCCGTCCGGATTTCCACCATGGGCATTTCCCGCCCTTCGCCGGGAGGGGGGGGAGGGGCAGCTCGCCCCGCTTGTCCGGGGCGGCGTCCGGCCTGCGGGAACCGCGGCGTTTCTCCACATGCTCCCGGAAGGCCTTGTACTCTTCCGGAGAAAGCTTTCCGTCCCCATCCTTGTCAAACTGCATCAGGGAACTTCTTCCGGGCTTCCCTTTGCGCAGCGCGCGCATCCTCCACCAGCCGGGCCTTGTCCTGTTCGGACAAAATGCCCGTTCCTGTGCTGTCATACCGGCCCAGAACCATCTGGCGGATCAGCAGGGTTACCTGAAGACATTCCAGTCCGGGCCTGGGAACAGGCTCCCCTTCCCTGCGGTCTACGGAAGCCGCGGTCTGACCTGCCGCAGGCGGCAGAAAACCGCCAGCGCCGCGGAACAGGACAGGATGAACGTGAGGCAATCTCATGATCATTCTTATTAACCCCGCCGGGAAAAGACGGTTTCAAAAATAAACATCCGCCCTTGCCGTCAGGCGACACGGGCGGATGCTGAAAAACGTACGGAAGGCGGAAAACCTTACTTCTCCACTTGAACGATGGCGTTCTTTTTCCAGTTCAACCACCACGCCTTCCGCAATCTTGAGGGAGACGGTGCGGTCATTCACCTTTTCCACAAATCCGTGCAGCCCGGCGTTCGTGACCACCTTGTCCCCGCGCTGCAGGACCGCGATGCGCGCCTGCTGTTCCTTCTGGGCCTTTCTCTGGGGGCGGATCAGCATCACCCAGAACAGGACGATGATGATCACAAACATGAACATGGGGCTGCTGAGAATCTGCTGGAACATATTGGAGGGTTCCTGTCCGGCGGCGGCCGCCGCATCCTGAGCCTGTGCTAACATGAAGATATTCATAAAATGTCGTTTGCTTTGTACCGCGCGATGAATGAATCCTTGAAGGAGCCGAACGTGCCGGCGGCTATGGCCTCACGCGCCTGAGCCATTAGCCGGAGATAGAATTCCAGATTCTGGAAAGAAAGCAATCTTAAAGCGAGTATTTCACCGGCTTTGAATAGGTGGCGCACGTAAGCGCGGGAGAATTGTGTGACATGCGGATGCCCTTCCGGGTCGATCGGGCGGGAATCCGCCGCCCAGCGCTGGTTCTTGATATGCATGGGGCCGTCCGGAGTCAGGGCCACGCCGTGGCGCGCCAGGCGGGTAGGCATCACGCAGTCAAACATGTCCACGCCGCGGGCGATCATCTCCAATAGCTGGGGAGGCGTGCCCAGCCCCATGGCGTACCGCGGCTTGTCCTCCGGCAGCCAGGGTGCGGAATGGTCGATGGCCCGGAGCATCTCCTCCTCCGGCTCTCCCACGGAAACGCCCCCGATGGCATAACCGTCAAACCTCCGCGCACCTCTTTCTCAAATCCGCATACACGGACCCCTGCACAATGCCGAAATGGTGCTGACGCCCTTCCCGGAACAGGGCCGGTGCTCCTGCACCCAGTCTTGCAGCGGCGCGCCCACCGGAGCGTATAGCCCAGGGAGGCTTCCGCGTACTTCCTGTCGCGGGGATAAGGGGGCACTCGTCAAACAGCATGGCAATGTCACTGCCCAAGTCCGCCTGGATCTCCATGGAACGCTCCGGACTCAGCATCATGTACGCGCCGTCCAGATGGTTCTGGAAGCGCACCCCTTCCTCCGTAATCTTGCGGAGCTTGGCAAGGGACCAGACCTGGAAACCGCCGGAATCCGTCAGAATGGGGCGGTTCCAGGAGGAAAACCGGTGCAGGCCGCCCATTTCCCGGATCAGGGCGGAACCGGGACGCAGGGACAAATGGTAGGTATTCCCCAGAATAATCCGGGCCCCCAGCGTCTCCAAATCCTGCGGATGCATGGTTTGGAACCCTGCGTTCCCACCGGCATGAAGATGGGGGTGGGAACCCGGCCGTGCGGCAAATCAAGCGTGCCCAGGCGCGCAGCCGTGGAGGAATCTTTCTGGTGAAGTGTAAAAGGCATCGGAATCAGGCTTTCTGCAATTTAATGAAGCGGGCGCGGTAAATCGGTTTTCCCATGGACTCCCATTGAAGCTGGAAATCCGTCCGGGGATAAAAAAACTCATCATCCTCCCAACCGGACCGGCTGAACAGGCCGCTGCGCGCCACATGGTCCAGCACCCACAGGAAATACTCCTCATGATCCGTTTTAAACAGGAACTCCCCCGCCGTCCGCCAGGGGAACGGTGCAGCACGGGCAGAAAATCATCCTGCACCAGGCGGTTCTTGTGGTGCCTCTCCTTGGGCCACGGGTCCGGGCACAAATAGTGAAGCCGGGAAACGCAGCCGGGCCGCACCATCCATTCCAGGAAATAACGGCTCTCCACCCGGAGCACCTTCACGTTTCAGGCCGCGGACGGCTGCCCGGGAGCAAACGCCCCGCACGCGGCCCAACAGCCGCTCAATGCCCAGAAAACGGCGTTCCGGATAATGGGCCGCCATCTGGAGCAGGAACCCTCCGTCTCCACAGCCCAGATCCACTTCAAACGGGCCGTCCGTTCCAAAAATATCGGAAGGCGCCAGCACCTTGAAAAAATCGTCTGGAATGAAGGCCGGATCTGTCATGGGAATCAACGTGCGGATAAGATGCGTTACAAAACGGACTCTGTCAAATGAGAAGAGCCCCTCCCCGCAAACATGGCGGGAAGAGGCCCGGCAAGGCGGAACGGCCGCACCCGGACAGCCGGACGGCATCAGCTCCGGTAATAAAGGCGGTTGTAAATCTTGCGGTCAAAACGATAATAGCGCGCGGCGCGGTGGGCCACGCCCTCCTCCTTCTCATCCAGCGGCACAATGTAGGGACGGGAGGCAATCTTCTTGTGGAAATTGCGCACGTCCATGGGCTTGCCGTGAATCTCCTCATTCAGCCGCCGGAGCTGAAGCGCCGTAAACTTGGCGGGCAGCATGTCGTAAATCAGCGCGGGCTCCTTCTTCACGGAAGAACGTATCCTCTCCAGAGCCAGATCAATAATGTCCCGGTGGTCAAACGCCAGCTCCGGCAGGCCGTCCACGGCACCCAGCGGGTTTTGTGGCTCTCCATCAGCTTGCGCAGCTTGGTGGAAATCCTCAGCATGGCCATGTAAGCCACCGTCACCAGGCGGCCTATCTTCTGGCCGGAGATGGCCTCCACCCACTCCCTGTCCGCCGGATTCTTGATGCGCGACGGCGCGCCGAAGGTATGGAACTGCTCCAAATGGGGGAAGACATGCCGGTCATGTCAAACAGGATACGGCGTGCGGCGGCGTCAAGTTCCTCCTCCTCATAAATCAAATCACCGGGCAGCTTAGCCCTTCCTCATCGAACCCGATCAACACACAATCCACTGAGAGATGCGGATAAAATGCCTGTCTGCTCATTATGTTATCTATTATTTGTAGTAAGTTCCCCAGAATCGCACCAACGCTACGCAAGCGGCCCAGTCAAGTCAACCAAAATCAAAACAAGATCGGCAAAGGCCATTCCATCCCCTCTCCCTGTCCCTGCGGCCCGGCTGCCGCAGACACGCCAGCATTCCCGGCAGCGGCGTCCTCTCCGGAGCGGGAAAACGCATCGGCGTCTTGCATTACCCCATCTTCCCGGCCATATAATAAGGTATGCAGACGGGCATCATCAGGGAGCGGCCATGCTGGCCGGGCTGTTATGGCTGGCCTCCTGCTCCTCCTCACCCAAAAGCCGGGACTATACGGGCTACATGACCCGCCCCTACACCATCCGGGGCCACCGCTACCACCCCATGAGCGTGGAACAGGCGCTGTCCTATGAACAAACGGGTATCGCCTCCCATTGGCCTGACCCTTCACTTCAGCACGTTCTGCGTGGTCTTGAAATGCATCTTGGCCACCTTCGGAAGCATCTGCTCCCCATGCTGGGCCACCAACTGGCGAGCGGCCTTTACCACCTGGCCGGAAGCCCCCCCAGCGGCAGCTTCATGCCGGCGGCCTCTCCCGCCGCATCCATCCAGTTCACAAAACGTTCGCGCGCCAGAATGGACGCCGCGGCCACCGCCACGTCACTTTCCGCCCGGACGCGCTGTTCCAGCCTGATGGACAGCTTTTTTGGCCGCCAGGGCCCTTTTCAGTACAAACGGATTGGCAAACTGGTCGCTCAGCGCCATGGGGCAGTCCGGCACCTTGGCCGCCAGGCCCTCAATCACCGTGGCATGCCCCCAGGCCAGAAAACGGTTCAAATTCTTGAACTCCGGATAAAGCTGGTTGTACCTCTCCGGGCCGATGCTCACCAGATGGAACCGGATGCCGGGCACCCTGCGTATCCCTTCCGCCAGGGAACGGATTCTGGAGGAAGAACCCACCAGCTTGCTGTCACAGACGCCCAGCTTGCGCAACGCGGCGCCTATGCGCCCGGCCGGAACGCCCGGCGGGGAATAATGGAAGCATTCAAAACCGTTCCGGTCAAGCAAAATCCCCCCGCATCACGCGGTTGAGGACGCAAAAATCAAGCATGCCACGGATTGTGTGATTTTTTTAGGAGACAAATCACGCACGCTGAACTATAAAACTCATACATTCATATCATTCTGCACTCCATATGGCTAAAACATTAACAAAACGAGACCTCGTTAACAAGATCAGCGCCGAAACCAACTTCACCCAGATTGAAGTGTTCGACATCGTACAGCGTGCCGTGGACATTATCTCCAGCACACTTGCGGAAGGTGACCGTGTGGTGATTCGCAACTTTGGTACCTTCCAGGTGAAGGAAGTGAAGCCCAAGGTAGGCCGCAATCCCAAGAATCCTGACCAGGACGTGCCGATTCCGGCCCGCTCCGTCGTCAAATTCAAGGTCGGCAAGGAACTGAAGGACCGGGTCGCCAAGCTGACCGCCTCCAAGTAATCCCCGCAGGGACCAGACAAATTACACCGGGCGTCTCCATTCAGCGATGGAGGCGCCTTTTTGTTTACAATTTGCGCGGCAATCGGGAATATAAGGGAACCGTGAGCATGTTCCGGATACAGCACATTCTCGATCGCCGCCGCAGGGGCTCTGCTCCTGCGCCACCGAACGTACGGTGACCACCAGCCTTCAGCCCAAACAGCGCCCGGACTCGAAACGGAAGCTGATTATGCCTGGAAAAATGCGCCCGGCGGCTTCGGCCAGCAGACGGACAGAAGGCAACACCAAAGATGGTCTCCCAGAAACGGGCTCCTTTGAAGGACTCGCAACCGGACATGTCCCAATTTTGAGAAAAAGGCCTTTGAAACCACCGCCGGAGGCCCGACGCCGCCACACGGTTTGAAAAGGAACGGCGTCAAATCGCTTCACGGATTGAAACACCGGGCCAAGGCCGTGAATGGGACCCAGTCCTGGCAAGATGCCCTCCAAACAATACGCCACGCAGCAATCCGACCTTCAGGGGCCGCTCCTGGAAGGAGGCGGACAAACACCTCGGACGCACCCGTCAAGCGGGACATTGAAGCCAAGCGGCAGAGCAGGGCAACCCACCATGATGAGCGCTCGCCAGGCCCAGGCCCGCACCATCCAGGAAACACGGGAAATGATGGGGCGGACGGACCGTGAGTGCCAAAGACGTTCCACCTTCCATCACCCTGCCTACCAGCGACTACTATACCATTGTCAAATGAGCAATCATGTTGTCGTGGGAGTTACGCACCCCCATTCCGGAAGAGCACAGCATGTCTGCCATGGTGCAAATCTTTCTGGCGACGGCAACGAAGCTTACTGGGTTAGATTTTTGCAGTGTTGCCTGCCGACACACGGCAGGACAACCATGAAAAGCGCTTTTTTTCAGTCTGCCTTCTGCCTCGGCTACAAGCCTGATTGCAGCCTGTTCTCCCTCGGGACTCCAATACAGTGTGGATGCTAAGTCACTTCTGGCTCCGTTGCGCGCCCATCCTCAGAACGTGAAGGGCGCATTGTCCATGTCTCCATGGAAGACAAAGGAACTGATCGACTACTTTTCACCAGGGGGAGGCTGCCGCCATGGGGGCAACACCGTCGTCATCAGGGAACCGCGCATCCGCTACCGTTCCGGTGAAGGCAAGAGCAGCCGGGTGGACGTCATCCATGTGCGGGAGAAATGGGAACGCACGGCGCGGAAGACTGGGCATGGACTCGCTCCCCATTGATGAAGAATCCTGCGGATTTATTAATCCGGCCCCACTACCCTGCGCGATCTCCCGCCCGGGGCTTTTTTTCAGCCTTTTTCTATTGGCCGCGCCGCAATGCGGGCACTCCGCATAGAGATTCCGTCCTCCACATAAAACCGGAACC
>VOFI01001133.1_pt1 | contig 10001 bp, 11 predicted proteins | sample 5384131 | NCBI WGS metagenome assembly VOFI01 (sample SAMN12384728, study PRJNA508395) | human gut metagenome | isolation source: healthy gut H | host: Homo sapiens
CCCTGCTCCAACTGAAAAAAACCCTGTACGAAGACCCCTCCAATGACAAAGGCGCGCTTTCCGCCGCCTGTGACGCCGCGCAGGAACTCAACACCACCCTGATGCAGATGCGCCGCCGCCTGCTGGATGCCCTCAAGAACTTCCCTGCCTACAACGGCATCTGGGCTCCCCTTGTTTCCTCCTGCAACAAGCTCCAGGAAATCAACGACCGCATCAACTGCCTCATCCACCCGGACGGCCGCCCCTCCCTGGCGGAAATGAAAAAAGTGGTGGAAGCCGGAAAGGATGCGGATGAACTCTACCGTGAAGCCAAAGCCCTGGGGGAAGACATTCTGCGCCGCCGGGACGAACTGGACGCCGCCATCAACGGCACCCTGGAAAACTACTCTCCGGAACGCGTCAGCGCCATTGACCGCGCCATCCTGCGCCTAGGCGCCTACGAACTCCTTCACCGCAAAGACCTAGCCGCCCCCATCGTCATCTCGGAAGCCATCCGCCTGGCGGAACGCTTCTCCTCCGCGGAATCCCCCCGCTTCGTCAACGGCGTGCTGGCCGGCATCTCAAAAACGGAACGCCCGGCGTAACCACTACCCTGTACCATGGCTGGATTCTTTAAAAAACTCTTCACCAAATTCTCCCGCGGTTCCCGGATAGACTGGGATGAACTGGAAGCGGACCTGGTTACTGCGGACATCGGCATCCGGCGCGCCATGAACATTGCGGACCAACTGAGGGAAAGCAAGGGACTGGATGCGGAAAACCTGGTGGAAGCCACCCGTGAAGTCCTCCGCCAGGCCTTTCCTGCTACCGCTCCGTCCCTGCCCGCTCCTCCGGAGGGAAAGCCGCTGGTCATTCTGGTCGTAGGCGTCAACGGCACGGGAAAACCACCTCCGCCGCCAAACTGGGCCACCTGCTGCAAAAACAGGGCTCCCGCGTTCTCCTGGCCGCGGCGGACACCTTCCGTGCCGCCGCCGTGGAACAGCTCCAGAGCTGGGCGGACAAGCTGGAAATTCCCATCTACAAGGGAGCGCCCAACCAGGACCCGGCCTCCGTTTGCTATGAGGCTCACACTCAGGCCATCCGGGAAGGCTTCCAATACCTTATCTGCGATACCGCGGGGCGCCTGCACACGCGCCATAACCTTATGGAGGAACTCTCCAAAATCCGCCGAACCCTCGCCAAGCAGGATGCAGCGGCCCCCCCACCGCACCCTGCTGGTGGTGGACGCCACCACGGGCGCGAACGCCCTGGCCCAGGCCAGGGAATTCCACAAGGCCACTCCCCTGGATTCCGTCATCATCACCAAGATGGATGGCTCCGGAAAAGGCGGCGTGGCCGTAGCCATCATGGATGAAATGCACATCTCCCACCGGGGAAGGAGCTGAAGACTTTGAACCCTTCAACCGGGACCGCTACGTGGATTCCCTGCTGTAACGGGTCCGTTCAACCCCATGCCCTCTCTTCCCCTCATCACCGCCCAGACGGAGGAAAAGCTGCTCGCCTTCCTGACGGAACGCGGCCACATTGGGCTCCCGTGCCCAGCAGGTCCTGGACTGGGTATGGCGCAAACGCGTCACCTCCTTTGACGCGATGACCAACCTTCCCCGGCGCTCAGAAACCTGCTGTCGGAAAACTTCCGTTTCCACACACCGGAAATCGTGGAAGTCCACGGCTCTGCGGACACCACACGGAAATTCCTGACCAGAATGGAAGACGGCAGTCTGGTGGAATCCGTCATCATTCCCGCCGCCGCTGCGGAAAACGGGGAACAGGCGGACCGCATCACCCTCTGCGTTTCCTCCCAGGTGGGCTGCGCCTTCGGCTGCAAATTCTGCGCCTCCGGCCTGCTGGGCCTCAAACGCAACCTCACGACCGGGGAAATCATCGGACAAATCCTCTCTGCGGAAGCCATCGCCGGAAAACGGGTCAACAACCTCGTCTTCATGGGCATGGGGGAACCGCTCTCCAACTTCGACAACCTGGAGGACGCCCTGGAAATCATCACCTCCCACCGCGGGCTGGAAATAGGCGCGCGCCACATCACCATCTCCACGTCAGGCTTCGTTCCCGGCCTGAAAAAAACTGGCCGCCTATCCCAGGCAAATCCGTCTGGCCGTCTCCCTGCACGGAGCCACGGACGAGGTGCGCGACCAGATCATGCCGGTCAACAAAAAAAAATGGCCCCTCTCCCAGCTCATTCCCGCGTTGGAGGAATGGGGGAAGGACAGGAACCAGATGCCCACGCTGGAATACATCCTCATCCGGGACGTGAACGACTCCCTGAACGACGCATCCCATCTCGTCCGGATCGCCAAGCGCCTGCACGCCAAGGTCAACCTCATTCCATACAACACTGTGGAGAGGCTCCCGGGGAACGCCCTGCGGAGAGCCGCTGCCGCGCCTTCCGGGACGCCGTCCACAAGGCGCGCATCCCCGTTACCATGCGGTATGAAAAAGGCCATGACATCAACGCCGCCTGCGGCCAGTTGAGACTGAGGAAGGAACGGGAAAAACAACGGTGGAACGTCCCTCTGACGGAAGGAGGCTTTTTCTGAATTTTACGACGTTGCCTATTGCCCGCCGCCCTCCGTTGTGCTATTCCTTTCCAGCCGGATGCCACCCATCCCGCCGCCATGGAAATACGGAAACCATCACCGCCGCCTCCCCCACTGGAACTGACCAAGGCCCCGCAAAGCCCCGGCCCTGGACCTCATCCGCAGGCTCCTGGCCCGCCTGGACCCAAAAAGCAACGGCCTCAAGCCTGGGGACATGTTCATCATCGCCGCCCGTCCCTCCATGGGTAAAACCTCCTTCCTGCTCAACATCGTCGAGCACATTGCGCTGAATGAAAAAAAGCCCACTCTGCTCTTCTCCTGTGAAATGCCCGCGGTCCAGATCGTGGAACGCCTTCTCTTCGCCCGCTCCGGGGTCCGCAGCCGGGAAATCATCAAGAGGGGCAACCTCACCCAGCTTGAAATGAAGCACTTCAAGCAGGCGGTCAAGGAAGTGGGGGCCTCCCAGCTTGTCATTGACGACACGGCTGCCATCTCCATCAACGAACTCCGGGCCAAGGCGCGCCGCGTCATGCGGGACCAGGGCGGCCTGGCCGCCATCGGCGTGGACTACCTCCAGCTCATGCGCTCCCACTCCAAGCAGGCCGCCAACAGCCGCGAACGAGAAGTGGCGGAAATCTCCGCCGGCCTCAAGGCCCTGGCGAAGGAACTCAAAGTGCCCGTCATCGTCCTGGCTCAGCTCAACCGCGGACCGGAAAGCCGTACGGGCGCCAGCCTGGGCGTGCCCCGCATCTCCGACCTGCGTGAATCCGGCTCCATCGAACAGGATGCCGACATGATCGGGGCTGCTCTACCGCTCCGCCTACTATGCGGAAGATGAGGAAAAACGCCAGCAGATGGCCGGACGGGCCAACCTGCACCTGGCTAAAAACCGCAACGGCCCCACCGGGGACGTGCCGCTCCACTTTGAAGCGGAACTCATGCGCTTCTCCACCCGTGAAGCGGATGAACACGACCAGGAAAACGAATAAAATCCCTTCCGAGCTTCAAATTTCTGCGGATTTACAATCCGGAGTCAAGCTGTGATTCTAAGGGAAAAGAACTTGCGATGACGCCCCTCCGCCTATGAGGAGCTGTTTATATGAGATGGGGACCCGTCGGGAGCTGTCGGACTGGGGCGAGGAATGCCGCAGGCTTCTGCGGCATTTGAATTTGAAAGGAGCGTTAGCGAACTCTCTTTCCTGGAAGCCGGTACGTCCTGACGGGCACACGTATTTCAATTGCCGCAAGGTATGCGGTACTCCCTGTAAGGAGATGGACATTTCTCCGGTTTCAGACCGTGACGGATTGTAAATCCGGTAGCCTCATTGTAGCGCCAGCGTCTCTTCTGGGCTTACTTATCAAGTCATTTCTGTTTTAATAACTGGGCAACGCGGGCAACTGGAGCAACGGCATTCCCAGCCGCGGCAACGGCCAGGGCCCGGATGTCATCTTCAACAATGCCGGAACCGTCAACGTCAACGGCGCCATGGTGGACACCTCCGACGGCGGCGGCATCACCGTTACGGGCAACAGCAACGTTACCGTCGGCGGCACCCGCTATACGGGGAATGTAACGGTCGGCTCCGGTTCCACCCTGAACCTCGGGCAAGTGGACTTCAAAAGCAGTGACATCACCCTTGACGGAACCCTCAACCTCACCGTCTGCGGCATTGATCCCGGCGGCAATGGCGCACGGCTTGTCTTCGGTATTGGAGGCATCATGAACGTCAACCAGAAAATCTGGGGCGCGTCCAGCTTCTCCGTCTCCGGACTGCTGGCCACCACATCCACGGACCTGACTGTGGGAGAATTCCAGTTCGTTACCCGCACGCTGGTCACCTCCGCCGGTTTTGACGGCGGGTCCATCTCCCTGGGGGACTTTACCGCTGAAGACGGCAGCGCGCTGACCAAGGCCTCCGGCCTCATGGAAGGAAATGCAGCGGACTATCAGGGCCAATACTACCTCTACACGGAAAACGGAGACGTCAAGGTGCAATACGTAGTAGCGGGCGCCGTGCCGGAACCCGCCACGGCTACCCTCAGCCTGCTGGGGCTGGCAGCTCTGATGCTGCCGCAGGCGCGCCTGATTTCCGGAATCCCATTTTTTTCTTCAAGAGGCTGTACGCTAATGCGTACAGCCTCTTTGCATTCGCCGGGCGGGTGACGGAAACGTCACGGAAAACATCTTCACGCCATTGCCGGAGGCCGTAACATCTTTCCATTACCCTTTATGCAGCATTATGCAAGCCCACGCAAAATCACTCAACGAGCGCTTCCCGCACACTCATCTCACTCCTCTTCGGCCTGGCTATCGGCTGCGCCCTGCTCTTTGGGGAATCCCGGTGGGAAATGTCCCCGCTCATAGAAGAAAGCCTCATGCTCCTGGCCTGTTTCATGGCCGGCATAGGCGCCTTCGGGCGCATCTGGTGCTCCCTCTACATTGCTGGTTATAAAAACAACGTCCTTGTCATTGAAGGGCCGTACTCCATGTGCCGCAACCCGCTTTACTTTTTCAGCTTCATCGGCGGCATAGGCGTAGCGTGCGCCACGGAAACCTTCACGATCCCCCTGCTGACGGCATTGGCCTTCGGCATTTACTACCCGTCCGTCATCAGGAAGGAACAGGAACGGCTCATCTCACTCTTCGGAGACGCCTACCGGAACTACTGCCGGAGCGTCCCCTCCTTCATTCCCTCCCTATCGCGGCTGAAGCCGCCGCCCGCAACCTACTCCGTTAATCCTGCCACCTTCACGCACAACATCGTGGACGCACTGTGGTTCATCTGGTTCATCGGCATCTTTGAATTCATCAGCGGGCTACATGAAGCCGGAGTGCTCCCCGTGTGGTTCCTCATTCCGTAACCTGCTCCCTTCTTCTGGCGTCCAGAAGCCCCACCAGGGCCTTCTGGGAAACCATCTGCCGGAAAGACCCTCGGTCCCTCGGATAAAAGCATCATCTCCGTCCGCGTCTCTCCCCCGGAAAGCCCAGGCGAGCCATACGGTACCCACAGGTTTTTCCGGCGTGCCGCCTCCCGGCCCCGCAATGCCGCTGACGGCAACCGCTACATCGGCACCGGAACGGTCCAGGGCCCCCTCCGCCATCGCTTTCACCACGGGTTGCCGGGCGCCGTGCCGTTGGAATTCTCCAGCACCGCGGCGCCGTCCGGAACCATGGCCTGTTTGAAATTGCATTCCGCAATGGAAATCCCCCTGCGTTCAAAATAGCTCTTCAACCTCTCCGCCACCTGCTCGTCACGGTGCATGTCCACGCCGCACACGTCGCACAGGGCTTCTCTGGTCACATCGTCGCTCGTCGGTCCCAGGCCTCCGCTCACAATCACGATATCCGCCCGCCGGGCGCTCTCCCTCATGGCCTCGTTAATGGCATAGCCGTCGGGAACCACGGTCTCCCTCTCCACACGGAATCCGGCCTCAAACAGCCTGTTGCCCAGCCACGCGGCATTCGTATTCACAATGCTCCCCAGTAAAATTTCCGTCCCGGTGTTGATCAATTCAACCCTGATCTGCTTCATGCCGTCAGTATGCTCCCGCATCCGCTCCGTGACATGCAACAATCCTGCCATGTACCACAAAAAACTTCATTTGAACGTCCCGTAAGATACAGTATGGGCACTGACAAAGACCATGAGCACACCTTCCCGGCCCCGCGCCACCAAAATCATCTGCACCATTGGACCAGCAACAGACACTTCCGACATGCTGGGCCAGCTTATTGAAGCCGGAGCCAACGTTTTCCGGCTCAACATGAGCCACTCCAAACACGACTGGGTCCGGGAAGTCGTCTTCCGCATCCGCCGGAAAGCCGCGGAGCTGCAGGCGAACATAGCCATTCTCTTTGACCTCCAGGGGCCATCCATCCGCACCGGGGACCTGCCCGAACCCTACCATCTGAAAAAAGGGGACACGCTGGAAATCCGCCTGAGCACGGCCAAGCCGGAACTCCCCTTCTCCACCACGGTGAAGCTCCTGCAGGACGTCCAGGTAGGCCATACGATGGTGGTGGACAACGGAGGCATTCTCATGCGCATTGAGGAAGTGCGCCCGGACAGGCTCATCTGCAAGGTGCTCACGGAAGGAGTATTCGGCTCCCGCCGCCACATCAACCTCCCCGGCGTGGCCCTGCGGCTCCCCGCCCTGACGGAAAAAGACCTGGCGGACCTGGCCGTAGCCGTGGAATGCGAGACGGACTACGTAGCCATGTCCTTCGTCCGGGACGCCGCCCACATCGCCCAGCTCCGGGAGCATATCGACAACCTTGGAGGAAGGGCCCAGATTGTCGCCAAAATCGAGGACCAGCAGGCCATCCGCCACATTGACGACATCATCCTGGCCGCAGACGTCATCATGGTCGCGCGCGGCGATCTGGGCATCGAAGTCAGCATTGAGGAACTTCCCATCATCCAGCGCCGCATTATTCGCCACTGCCACAGGCTGGGGCGCCGCTGCATCGTCGCCACGCACATGCTGGAATCCATGATCACGCAGCCCACCCCCACCCGTGCGGAAGTCACGGACGTTTCCAACGCCATCTTTGAACAGGCGGACGCCGTCATGCTCTCCGGAGAAACCTCCGTAGGCCATTATCCCGTGCGCTGCGTGGAGGTCCTGGACTCCATCGCGCACCGCATGGAGCGCTCCGGCAACCTTAACTTTGCCGCCTCCGCCATCCTGAACGGAGACAGGCAGAAGGCCACCAAGGCAGCCATCTCCCTGGCGGACTCCGTGGAAAACGCCTGCATGGTCATCTTCACCCGCCCGCGGCCTGGCCGCCACGCAGGCAGCCGTCCTCAGGCCGGAACGGGCCCCCATCTTCGCCTTCAGCAATGACCCCGTTGTCGTCCGGCAGCTCGCGCTGGCACGCGACGTGACCGCCTTTGAATCCCCCTTCCTGAAAGACCCGGCCCGCATGATCTCCACCGCTCTGAACCTGCTGAAGGAAAAAGGGCTTATCACCTCCGGCCAGCCCGTCGTCATCCAGGGGACAGCCTGCAAGGGAACTGCTGGCGGACTCCATCATCTTCATGCGCGCGGAATGATGGCCCCTGCCTTCCATGTGGCGCAGGAAACAGCCGTGTGGCCTCCGCCCCCTCCCCTCAGGGAACTTCTGCTGGATGCCGATCCGGACGAACGGCAGGTAGCGGACCATCTGGCCCACGGCGAACTTTACGTCGCACGGAGCCGCGGCGCTGCCGCCGGAGCCATCGTCATCCGGCAAACGGGGAAGACACATGGGGAAATCATGAACTGTTCCGTAGCCCCTGAATACAGAAGGCACGGTTGCGGAACTGCTCTGGTGCTGCACGCCCTGCACATCATCAGGAACAAGGGAGCAAGATATGCGGAACTGGGAACGTGCGATGCCTCCCCGGGCCCAATGGCCCTGTATGAAAGCTGTGGCTTCCGGATTTCAGGCGTCGTCAAAAACCACTTTACGGACAACTACCCGGAACCCGTCTGGGACAACGGCGTGCAGTGCATTGACATGATCCGCATGCGTGCGGACCTCTCCCCGCAGGAGGGGGAAACACCTCCAACTGGTCAGAAGCTATAAACCAGGCTGACGCCCGTCACCCAGCTATTGCCCTTCACCAGCGTTCTCCCATACACCCGGTTCACCCCGTGGGCTCCCTTTGCCGAGCCAGTGCAGCCCCACAAACGGCTCCACAAAAATATTCCCTGAACAAACGGTAATTCGCCGTCACCCTGACGTACAGGGACTGCCAGCCGTTGCTGCCGGAAGGCCAGTAGGAGGAACTCAGCACCGCGCCGAACTTGAAACCTATGTAAAAGGTTCTCCGTCATCCGGAAATCCGACCCGGTGCACATGTCAAACCACCAGCCCGTAATGCCGTAAAAGGAATAAGCGGCGCTTCCCTGCGCATAAAAACCGGGCAGGAAGCCCAGATCATGGCGCAGAATCAGCGCCGTTTCATACGTTGTCCCACCGTTGCCGAACAAATGTTCGGAGGCAAACCCCGCCAAACCGCCGTCATTCGCACGGAAGGATAATGCGGCGTAAGTGGCCTTCCCGAACTTCCTTTGAAGCCCAAGATCAGCCATTGTCTCATTCTCCATGTCAACCGCCGGATGCCCCAGGAAAATTTCCTCCTTCAACGCCAGAACCAGGGAATACCGGTCATTCAGGTCGCTTCTCCAGTCCAGACGCAAGGGGGCCGTGGGATTACAGCCGCCGGGAATCAGCCCGCGGAATTCGTAATTCGTGGAATAGCCCGCCTTCAAGCTGCCGCTCACGGGTCTCAGAGGCGGATCGGAAGGAACATCCGGAATGCGTGACTCCGCCAGGGAAATTGAAATGGAAACGGCCAGAACCGCCCCAAGAGCAGAAAAAAAGGAAAAACTCATAAACTTGGAACTCCTGTTCCGCGGCATTCTGAATAAAAATATTGCCTCTGGCAACAAGCAAAAAAGGAGCGGAGCAATTCTCCTTTACCCCGGAAAGTCAATTCCTCCGCAAGCCGCTCATCCTGCAAGGAATAAAAAATCCGGCCCTGCCGCCACCCCAAATTTTCCAGCCAGTGCAGCAGCAGCAGCCATATCCGTGACGGCTTTTCCTAAACCATCACCGGCCGGAACAGGAACAATGGCCGGATCTTAGTCCCCGCCTTAATCGGAAATTTCTCCTTCCTCCATCCGGAACATGAAAGAAAAAGAGCGGCGGATTGCTCCGCCGCTCTTGAAACATGATTCAATCGTAAGCCGGACGGCTTAGAAGGAATAGACGAGGTTGGCGCCAGCCACCACGCCGAAGTTCTTGTAAGGCTTGGAACCTGCGTCCACGCCCTTGTTAGCCTTCAAGGCGCCGTTGCCGGCCCAGTTGAAGCTGACGAAGGGAACCACGGCCAGATTCTTCACGCCCAGCTTGACAGGCAGTTCAGCCTTCACCCACCAGGCTTGCGCGCCGTTGGACATGAAAGCGGACTTGCTGTCGAAGTAGCCGGCAGTAGCAGACATGCCGCCCGTGATCACGATGTCCGTGGCGGGGCAGATGGAAGCCTTCCACCCCACATACGGCTGGAACCACCATCCGGTCATTCCCTGGAAGCCATAGCTAGTGGTCACACCGGCGAACCAGTTGCTGCACAGGTCATAGTTCAGGTTCAGATAGAATTCCTGAGCCACGGGTGGGGCATGACGCTGGCCAACGACGCCGTTTGCAAGGAGGTTGCTGTAATCATACTTGGCAAAGTTGCCGAGCAGACCGCCATGAATCAGATTCCAGCCGAGGGGTGGTGGACAGGTTCTTCAGCAAACCGTCCTGGTTCTTCCAGCCAAGGTTGAAATTGGTTTCATTGTGGAAAGCAATATCTTTCATGCCAAGCAGCTCGTGACCGGAGGTCAGGGAGGTGTAGGAAGCGGCACCCACAATGGAGTTGGCGTCGCTCAGCTTGTAATTCAGATTTACAC
>VOFI01001202.1_pt1 | contig 10001 bp, 12 predicted proteins | sample 5384131 | NCBI WGS metagenome assembly VOFI01 (sample SAMN12384728, study PRJNA508395) | human gut metagenome | isolation source: healthy gut H | host: Homo sapiens
GGCGGACCCTACTGCGACTGCGGGTACAAAAAGGGTATAGAAAAACCATAAGTCATCTGCTACGCTCAGCGGAGCAAAAACCACACACCCAGCAGGATCGCAAGGAAAATCAGGTTGGACAGGGTGAACAGCCCAAAATACTGCTTCTTCCCCTGTGGCAGCTCCCGTGCAATCTGCCGGTAGGAAATAAGACTGGCCATGGATGCGATCAAAGTGCCAAGACCTCAGATTGGTGCCGATGCTGAGGGCTTGTGTCTCTGCCGTGAACCCGGACAGCAGCAGGGCGGCGGGAACATTACTGGTGACCTGCGAAGCAGAACCGCCACCAGAACTTCCCGGCCGGTCAGAAACTCCTGCAGCCAGCCGGAAAAAGGCCGGAATGCGCCCCAGATTGCCAATGAAGATGAAAAAAACGGCCAGCACAGCGGCTGCGGTGAGGACCGTTTCCTGTTGAATGAATTGTTTGAGTAGTTTCATAGAGACACATCCTTGTAATGTAAAGGCAGCCCTGCTGCGATGCCGGGCGGCCTTTTTTCGTATTTCAGAGCAGCAGCTCAAACAACCCGATCATCAGCGGCATGGTCAGGATGGAAAGCAGCGTGCTCAGGACATAGATCGCGCTGGAATGAGAAGCATCCCGGTCATAGAGCTGTGCCATGGAGGTGACCGTTGCACAGGCGGGGGTAATGGCAGAAAGGTAGACCGTCATCAGGATGGACTTGCCGTCCGGGACCTTTTTCAGGGGCACTTCCGCAATAGCCATGCCTGCCAGCAGCATTCCCATGGGGCCGATCATATTGCCGACACTGCTCAGTGTGCTGGTGATCGGGGCAGGCAGCGAGATGTGCAGCAGGTACAGCAGAGCACCGGCTGCAATGGCGATCAGGTTGACATTGGTAAGGAGCTTGCGCCATTCCAGCTGGGCAGACCCCTGCAGGCAGGCACTTGCATGGGTCCAGAGCAGCACCAGCTGTACAATGACAAAGGCACAGGAGTAGACAACATATTCCTCCCCAGCAGGGCCTGCACAATGGGGATGACCAGCGCGGCGGCATTGCTGTAAATGATATTGACCTGCTCCACGGCGTCCAGCTTGAGAGCTTTGCGGAACAGCGCATTCAGAAGCAGAAATACAACGTGCATTCCAACGGCGATGCCCATGGAATAAAGCAGCCCGGTGCGGATCTCCGGTGTATCCTTGATCTGAAAGGCGTTCAGAACGACACAGGGCATGACCAGATAGACAAAGACCACAGACAGCACCTTGCTGTTTACAACGGCATATCCCATCAGCAGAATCAGAAATAGCTGCGCGATCTGCTGCATCAATAAAAGGCTGATTTGCATTTGGATATCCTTTTTTGCAATTAGTTTTTGCAGCACAATCCTACTCCATTAGCGGGGCATCGTCAAGAGAAAACAGAAAAATGCAATCTGAATAAGAAAAAACGGATGGCTCCGCAGAACCATCCGCTAAAACTGGCATCATCAGTCTTTCCGGTACTTATATGCACCCTCAATGGCGTCAATTTCCGTGGGAATGCAGAAGTTTACGCCCTGATACATGGAAGAGTAGCCTTTTAAGCAAGAATCCCGGTGGACTGCAAAAACAGCACCAGCATCATCACCGGGGCAACATAGCGGATCATCACCCGGTAGAGCTTCTTGCGGCGGAAGGTCTTGCCGCCCCGCTGCATCTCGTCAATGACGTAATCCGGCGTCATGACCCAGCCGATCAGGATGCCATGATATCCAGCAGCTGAGCCGCAGAGCCGTTGGGCAGCTGTACCTCAAAATAGAAGATGCTGTAACCCAGCGCAATGATGGCGGACGCGGCCAGATAAATGACCGTCAGCACAAGCACCGTCTTTTTGCGGCCCGAGTGGAAGATCTCCATACAGTTTGCGGTAATGGATTCCAGTACCGAGATGCAGGAAGTGAGAGTGGCAAAAATAGCAGTGACAAAGAACAGGATGCCCACGAAAGTACCGGCCTTGCCCATAGCGGCAAACACCTTGGGCAGCGAGACGAACATCAGGCTGGGGCCTGCACTCATGCCCTCGGTACCGGAGAACACATACACGGCGGGGATGATCATGGCACCGGCCAGCAGAGCCACGCCTGTATCGAAGATCTCAATTTGATTCACCGCTTTGTTCAGGTTGACCTCCGGTTTGACGTAGGAACCGTAGGTGATCATAATGCCCATGGACACGCTGAGGGAGAAGAACAGCTGGCTCATGGCGTCCAGCAAGATCTGCAAAAAGCGGCTGACGGTCAGCCCTTCCATGTGCGGGGTCAGGTAGTAGCGCAGCCCTTCCATACCGGTGCGCATCTGACCGGAAGCGTCCTCATGGCGCAGGGTGAGGGCGTAACCAGCGATCACCACCACCAGCACCAGCAGAATGGGCATCATGTAGCGGGACACCCGCTCAATGCCGCCCTCCACGCCGTTGTACACGATGAAAGCCGTCACGCCCATGAACAGCAGAGCGAACACCACAGGCGACACCGGCGAGGTGATGAAGCTGGTAAAATAGCCGTCCTCCGCAGCAGCGGCAGACTGTCCGGTGAGGTAGACCACCGCATATTTCGTGATCCACCCACCGATGACCGCGTAGTAGGTCATGATCAGAACCGGCACCAGAAAGGTGAGGATGCCGAGGAATTTCCACTTGGGGGGCGCATCGTCTCGTAGCGCGGATGGCACTCTGCTTGGTGCGGCGTCCGATGGCAATATCCGAGGTGAGCAGGGTAAAACCGAAGGTCAGCACCAGTACCAGATACACCAGCAAAAACAAACCGCCGCCATCCTTTGCGGCAAGGTACGGGAACCGCCACAGGTTGCCGACACCCACCGCACTTCCGGCGGCAGCAAGGACAAACCCGATTTGTCCGGAGAAACTGCTTGCTTTCTTTTCCATGATTCTCAAACTCCTATCCTAAAAACCTATTGTAATATAGGATAACATGAAGTATCATATCAGTAAACCCAATAAAATTACTACGACCTATAAATTTTACTTATGGAGCGTTTGCAATGCGGGAACAGAAAGACCGATACGAGATATTCTTGAAAGTATGCGAAACGGGCAGTTTTTCCAAAGCAGCGGAGGCACTGAACTATACCCAATCCGGCATCAGCCAGATGATGGCAGGGCTGGAAGAGGAATTGGGCGTGCAGCTGTTCGCCCGCATCAACCGGGGCGTGACCCTGACCGATAACGGCACCCGCCTTTTGCCCTACATCCGGGAGCTGGCCAACCAGAAGACCCGGCTGCGGCAGGCAGCGTTCAATATCAACCACAAGGTGGAGGGCAAGCTGCGGGTGGGCAGCATTTCCAGCATCACAACGCTCTGGATGCCGGAAGTCGTGCATTATTTCAAGGAAAACTACCCGAAGGTGAAGATTGAAATTCTGGACGGCAACTATGATGAAATCCGGGAATGGATCATCCGTGGGCAGGTGGACTGCGGTTTCCTCTCGTCCATTGTGGCAGACGACCTGAAATTCTACCCGCTCCGGGACGACCCGCTGTGCGCTGTGTTCCCGGAGGGGCATCCGCTGGCTGCACATTCCAGTGTGATCCTGCCGCAGCTGTTTCAGTATCCGCTCATCATTGAAACGCCCGGCTGTGATAACGACATCCAGCACCTGATGCTCAAATGCCCGGTGAAGCCGAATATTTCATACAGCTTCCGGGACGATACCCTCATCATGGCGTTCGTGCGCAGCGGGCTGGGCGTGACCATCTCGCAGGAACTGGTGATGCAGGCATTTGGCTGCCCCGGTGTGGTGTCCCGCCCGCTGGAGCCTGCCTGCTGCCGGACATTGGGGCTGGCGTTTTCCAAGACGGCGAGCTCGGTGGTGAGCCAGACGCTGCTGGAATATCTGAGCTCCACCCGGCAGCGAAAGGAAACACCGGAGATAAAATAAGAACAAAGCGCGGAGAACTGTATAAAAGCCGCTCTCCGCTTTCCCAGCAGCAACTCCTTGATCTCCTTGGAGATGACCGCCTGAAAATCGCGCACGATGGTGGGGAGCAGTTCCCTGCACCCTCAAAGGACTTTCTCTGTTGTCATTCTGCCTGTATCTCTTCCACCAGCGGCAGATAGTCGGCACAGTATTTCCGGTACAGCGGCTGTACCAGCTGGCGGAAGTTCTGCATTTCCTCTTCGGGCAGCGGCAGCTCCCGGCACCCGCCAGCCAATGCCGCTTCTCGGGCGGCAGTTTCTTCCTGTGCCCAGAGTTGGCGCTCATATTGTGCCGATGCCCGGGCGCATTTCTGCAGAATCTGCTGGTACTCCTCCGGCAGTGCATCCCATGTGCGGCCGGAAGCCAGCTGCACCTCCGGTACGCGGCTGTGCTCATCGGCCATGTAGTACTGCGCCACCTTGTAGTGCTCCATGGAATAGTAGGCCGGCCAGTTGTTTTCGGCGGCATCGATCTGCCCGGTCTCAAACGCCGAGTACACGTCGCTGTAAGCCGTGGTCTCCGGCACTGCACCCAGCAGGCGGATCATGTCGATCACGATCTGCAAATCCTGCACGCGGATGGTCTTGCCCTGCAGATCGTTCAGGCTGCGCACCGGCTGACGGGCATAGAACGAGCGGGCACCCGCGTCGTACCAGCTCAGCCCCACCCGCCCCTGCGCGGTAAAGTCCTGCAAAAACTCTGCTCCGATGCTGCCATCCAGCACACGCCACATATGGTCGGCATCCCGGTAGAGATACGGCAGCAGCAGCACGTTGAGCCGGGGCAGATCGTCTGTGACCGCCGAAAGCGACACACGTGCAAAATCTACGCCGCCAAGGGCAAGCTGCTCCCACACCTGCTGTTCCGAGCCGTACTCGCCGTTCGCTTTGACCTGAATGACCACCTTGCCCCCGGTCTGCTGCTGCACAAGATCCGCAAAATACTGTGCGCCCTGTGTGGTGGGGTACCCGGCGGGCTGGTTGTCGGCATAGGTCAGCACATAGTCCGGTGTAGTCTGCGGCTTTGCGCCACAGCCTGCCAGCTGCAAGGCTGCAAAGCCCAGCCCGGCTAAAAAGGTCCGTCTGCGCATGGTGTCTCCCTCCCTTTGCAGATAGTATAGCGCACAAGACTGCTTTTGTGCAAGAGACAGAAAAAGGCGGTGCCTGCCGCAAAGCAGGTACCGCCTTTTTAGGAGAAGAAGGGAATGTCTCAGTTACATCAGGCCCATTGCCTGCGGCAGTGCGGTAGACACTGCCGGGATAAAGGTGACCAGCAGCAGGCCGCCGATGATGGCCACATAGTACATAAGCATATACGGCATGACCTTGGAAAGCGAGGTGCGGCCCACCTTGATGCCCACGAACAATGCGTTGCCCACAGGCGGGGTGATGTTGCCGATGCAAAGGTTATACACGAGGATCAGACCGAACTGGATGGTGCTCATGCCAAAGCTCTGGCAGATGGGCAGAAACAGCGGGGTGAAGATGAGGATGGCCGGGGTCACATCCATGAAAGTGCCGGACACCAGCAGGATCACGTTCATGATGAGCAGAATGATGTACTTATTGCTGGTCAGGCTCAGCAGGGCTGCCGCAACCGCATCCGGGATCTGCAGGAAGGCCATGACCCAGCCCAGAATGTTGGAAACGCCTACAAGGAACACCACCATGCCGGACATCTTGGCAGAGTCCACGAGGATCTTCCACAGGCTCTTCAGGTTGATGGAGCGGTAGCAGAAAGCAAGGATCAGCGCATAGGCAACGGCAATGGCAGAGCCTTCGGTGGCAGAGAACACACCGCCGATGATGCCGCCGATGACCACGATGATCAAGGACAGAGAAGGCAGGGCGCGCAGGGTGCAGATGCCGAGATTTTTCCAGTCAAACTTGCCGGGGGTGCCTTTATAGCCCAGCTTGACCGCCAGCAGCACGCCCACCACGCAGCAGCACAGCGCCCAGATGATGCCGGGAATGTAACCAGCCATGAACAGCGCAGCCACAGAGGTGCCGCCGGATGCCAGCGAGTAGGTGATCAAGGCGTTGGACGGCGGGATCAGCAAACCGGAGCAGGAGGAAGCAGCGTTGGTGGCAGCGGTCACGGCGGGGTCGTAGCCCTGCTCGTCGGCACCGTCGCGGATCATGGAGCCAACAGCAGCCGCCGCAGCGGAAGCCGAGCCGGAGATGGCACCGAACAGGGCGTTGGTGCCGATGTTGGTCACCAGCAGTGCGCCGGGCAGCTTGCCCAGAATGGCCATGACGAAATCCACCAGACGCTTGGCGATGCCGCCCTGATTCATGATATTGCCGGCCAGAATAAAGAACGGGATGGCGGTCAGGCTGAACTTGCTCATGCCCACAAAGGTGCGCTGGGCAGCGGTCAGCACGGCTACGTTCAGATCAATGGAAGAAAGGATGGCAGTCAGAGAAGAGACTGCAATGGCGTACGAGATAGGCACGCCGAGGAACAGCAGCACCAGCAGCACTGCCAGAATTACGAGTAATGCTTGAATTGCCACAGCTTAGTCCTCCTTGTTTTCCTTGTCGGCATCGGCAGCCATTTCGGCTTCCACTTTTGCAAAGTCTGCATCCTCCGGGGTATCCAGACAGATGGAGCCGTTGGCGATACCGATAATGTTCAGCACGGAATACACCAGAATGATCACGCCGCAGATGGGCATGACCCAGTAGAACACGCCCACGGCTACGCCCAGCGAGGAGGTCTGCTGTCCCATAGCCAGCTGGGACACCTGAAAACCGCCGAACACCAGAATGGTCGCAGAGAAGATGAAGGCGATGACCTCGGCAAAGATGTGGAACGCCTTGCGCATGATGGGGTTGAACCGGTCCACCAGCACGGGGATGTTCATGTGGCCGCGCTCGCCGGAAACGATGGTGGCACCCAGCATGGTGCTCCAGCCGAACAGATAACCCACCAGTTCCTCCGACCATGTGGAGGGAGAGTTGAAGATGTAACGCACGATGACCTGATAGGTGGTCAGTACCACCATGACTGTCATGCTCAGACCTGCCAGCAGGTTGAGCACCTTGTTCAGGGTATTTCTCAGTTTTTCCATGATGCTCCTCCTCAGTCCGCAGTATGGGCAGCGTTGTGCTGCTGGATCAGGTCATAAATGGGCTGCAACTCCGGGTTTGCGGCCAGCACGGAATCGTGCAGGGGGCCATAGCCTCCTGAAACGGTGCAGTGTCCGGGTAAATAAAGTTGACATGCTGCTCATTCTCGGCCTTGTCTTTGGCCTCAGCCACAGCATCCTCCCAAGCGTCCTGCTCGGTGCGCTTCACGATCTGGAAACCCTCTTCAAAGATCGCGCGCTCCTCGTCGTTGAGCTCGTTCAGGAAAGCGTAGTTTGCCACCAGCAGATCCGGCACCATCTGATGCATATCGTAGGAGTAATACTTGCAGATATCGCCGTGGCCGTTATCGGTCAGAGCCAGCTCGTTGTTCTCGGCACCATCCAGAATACCGGCCTGCAATGCGGTGTACACATCACCGAAGCCCATGGGAGTAGCCGTGCCGCCCAGCAGACGCATCATTTCCACGTTGGTGGGCGACTGCTGCACGCGGATCTTCAGACCCTTCAGGTCGGAGGGCTGGTTGATGGGGGTCTTGATGGTGTAGAAGTTGCGGGTACCGGCATCCAACCATGCCACCGTTTCCAGACCGGCTTTAGAAGTCGTCTTGAAAATGGGGTCTGTCACCTCGGGGTCATCCATGGCCTCGTGGTAGGCTTCCACGCTGGAGAACAGGTAAGGCAGGTTGAAGATCTGGTATTTGGCACTGAAGGTCTCCATGATGGCAGTGGACGCCACCACAAAGTCGATGGCACCGGTCTGGGTCAGCTGCACCATTTCGGTCTGGGAGCCCAGCAGCTCGCTGGGGTACACCTCCACGCGGTACTTGTCGCCCAGCTTCTCGTTGATATAGTTGGCGAAGGCTTCCAGTCCCAGATGATCCGGGTGGGTCTGGGACTGCACATGGCCGATGCGCACGATCTTGCGGTCGTCATCGGAGCCGGCGCCGCAGCCGGTAAGCATCATGCTGCTGGTCAGTGCCGCCGCGCCCATCAGCGACAAAAACGTTCTTCTCTTCATGAATGGCATCCTCTCTTTTCACGTTTTTTCTATGATTATATTTTAACAACTCGTTCATTTTTGCGAAACCGGATTATTTTGTGAAACGCAGTACGATTTTGTCTTTGTTGTATCCAAGTACAATTTTTTGTATTTTGCGGACGAAAGAAACTGGCAAAAATAAAGAAGCGCCCGTCCCTCTCCTGCTGACAGGCAGAAAAGAACGAGCGCTTCTTTTTGTGTCGGATTTATCCTTGTACCGCTTTTTCCGCTGCGGCCATGCGGTATTCCGAAGGGGTCTGGCCGGTCAGGCGCTTGAACACCCTTTTGTAAAATAGTTGGCGTCGCTGTAACCCACAGCAGCGCCGATATCTTCAGGCTCAGGCGCGGGTCCAAAATCAGCTGGCGCGCCTTGTTCACCCGATATTCGTTCAGGTAGGCCGAAAAGTTCACCTTAAAGCACTGCTTGAACAGCTTGCAGAAGTAAGCGTCCGAGTAGCGCAGCGCAGCGGCGGCATCCTGCATGGAGATATCCTCCCCCATAGTGAGCGTCGATGAAGCGGCTGATCTCTGCCCGGATGATGGCGGTGCGCATATCCTCATCCTCTTCCCGGCGGAGGGGCTCTGCAGGCGCAGGGGGCTGTGCCGGGCGGGCGGGCAGCTGCACCGACACCTGCCGGATGGCATCCTCCACCGCGAATACCAACTCCTGCTCGTTGTAAGGCTTGAGCAGATAGTCCAGCGCCCGCACAGAGATCGCCTGCCGTGCGTAGTCGAACTTATCAAAGCCAGTCAGAAACAGTATGGCGCAATTTTTGTCCGTTTCGCGGATCTTACGCGCCACCTCCAGCCCGGTAAGACCCGGCATTTCAATGTCCAGCACAGCCACCTGCGGCGCTTCGCGGGCAAAAATTTCCAGCGCTTCCCTGCCGTTTTTGCTTCATACAGGCTTATCAGATCTCCCAGATACTTCTGCAAGGTCCTGCACAGCACTTTGCGCTCGATCAATTCATCCTCTGCTACCAGCAATTTGCACTTCACGAGAGCGTCTCCTCCTTTTCTTCCGGCTGCTGCGTTTGCGGCAGTTCAAACCGCACCACAGTGCCATGACCTGCGCGGCTGTATACCTGCATTTTACCGCCCGGATACAGCATCCCGATGCGGCGGGAAATGGACGGCACGAAAACCGCCGCAGGCTGCACCCGGATGCTTTTTTCTACGGTAATGCGTCCATCAAACCGCATCTGCTGCAAATAAATGTAGTCCTCCAGTCCGTCCAGCTCCTCCTCCAGCGTGATTTGCTGACGCTTGGTACGCAGGTTGTGCCGGAACAAACTGCCCAGATGCACGATCATCTGGTCGGTGGTGGAAGCATCCTCCAGCCGCGCCATACAGGAGATCATGTTCAGGGTGTTGAACAGAAAATGTGGGTTTACCTGACTTTTAAGCACCTCCAGCCGGGTGTGTTCCAGATCCTTTTCCAGCGCAAGGTTCCACCTCTTCCCGGTGCAAGGCCTGCTGCGTGGTCAGCTGCTGCGCCATGGCGTGTTTCATCTGGTTGAAGGTGGCTGTCAGCCGCCCCACCTCGTCGCTGCTTTTTACCGGAAGATCCGGGCTGGAAAAATCTCCCTCGGCAATGCTGTGAGAAGCCTGCGCCAGCCGCAGCAGCGGACGCACCACCGCACGGCTCAGCACCCGGATGAGCAGCAGCATCAGCACGGCCGCCGTCAGGAACAGCCCCAGATACAGCCACGGCAGATGCCGGAGGCGGGTTGCCGTGCTGCTGTAAAGGGTGTTTTCCTGTTCCATCGTGGCCTGTGTCAGGCGCAGCGCATACTCGGCAAGGTAGTCCTGCAAAGCTATCACATGGTACATCTGTTCAATATAGGTATCTGCCGAGGGCGAAAGCTGCAAAAGGCATCCCGCTCCTGCCGGTA
>VOFI01001212.1_pt1 | contig 10001 bp, 13 predicted proteins | sample 5384131 | NCBI WGS metagenome assembly VOFI01 (sample SAMN12384728, study PRJNA508395) | human gut metagenome | isolation source: healthy gut H | host: Homo sapiens
ATATATTCCTTTAGAATCTCAGCCGTGATATAGCCATCCCGCGAAGGCCACATATACGCAACGGGATACCCACTCCGTTCAAGCGATTTGCAAGGATGTAGCACCGCGTGATGTTCAAACGCGGACGTGACGGTCGCATGTTTATGCGCATTCAATAAGGCAGAACCTTTTATAGCCCAGTTGTCACTTTCGGTGCCACCCGACGTGAAGAATATTTCTTCGGGTGCTGCTCCGATACAAGAGGCTATCGTTTCCCGCGCATCCTGCAACGCCTTTTTGGGCTTTCGGGCAAATGCATAGAGCTGTGAAGCGTTGCCGTATTCATTTGTAAGAAAAGGCTTCATTGCCTCGAACGGCAATATCCATTTGTGTGGTAGCTGCGTTATCAGCGTAAATCAATCTGCTCATATTAATCCCTTACAGATAGTTATACTGTATGTCCGGAATATCTTTTTTCCCCGGAACATTAAATTCCTTCGGGTCTATAATGCAAAGTTGCTTTTTAATAACGCCTCGCATCTCTTTTGCAGGTTCTAAACAATACTTAATGAACTCGTCAGCAGGTATGTCATCCTTGCATGTAGCATTAGGATAAAGTAGCTTAACGAAAGCTGTACAAAGCCTCTTAATAGCTGTGAGGTCTCGCTTATCAGGTTTTGCTGGAACTGCCAAGCATTCATCTACTATTGTAGTGTATGTCAAATCGTCACGGAGAAGATGGAGCACCTCAGCAAAGTATTCTGTGTTGAGTGCCCAACCATTCGCTACAAGGCCCTGATGCATTCTGGGAATCTCCCAGCCAGGGATAAAACCATGGAAGCGGTCAAGTGAGGCAGATTCACTAAAAACGCGGCTTACCTCTTCCATCATGTTTTCATTAACATTGAACCGGCTGGCGTTGATGTTGCCAAGTACAATTACCCCTGCATCGGCAACGACCTGAGCATCAAATCCTTGAACCTCACCGAATTCCATATAATCCTTCAGTGCTGTTTGAATCTGGCTTGGCTTATCAAAGGTCATAGATTGAATCTCATCAAAACCGACAAAGTCAAAACGGGTCAGTAAGCCACCAGTCTTTTCTGGTTATCATAAATAAGAGAAGCTCTTGAAACTGTTCCGCCTGAAATCAGCCAACCACGCTTACTGATTTTTTGATAAACATAGCTTTTTCCCGTGCCTTTCGGTGCGAGCTCCATCAGATTTAGACGTTTCTCAACAAAAAGGAAGAAGTCGGCGAAGAACACACAGGTTTTGCTGTTCGGAATCATATCCATCGGGATTATAGTCGGCGCGGAGATTAACAAATCAATCCATTCTGCGATGGAAAATGCTCGTCTGGCTTCTTTATAAAATTCTAGGTCTACAGTGTATGGACAAAACGGACTGTACTCAATGAGTTTAATTACACCTTTTTCCTTGGCGCGAGGAATAATCTTTGCCCCAAATCAGCTCAACAATACCCCAGTTTTCACTTTCTTTGAGGAGTGTCTCCTTCCATCGGGAGACAACATCATTTGCCACCTCCCCAGATGCTCCGGAACGTGAACCACCAAAATCAGGAAGCTCAAACAAGGTCTTCCCGGACTTAATATCGACATTTACACGGATTCTGGCCAGAAAGCGGACAGTTTCTCCGTTCACCATCTCAAATTTGAATTGCTCAAAATCCTCGCGGCTTGGAATATACTGGCGGATATATCTCAGTACGCTGTCGTAGTCAATGCTTCCGTCGTCATCCGAAAACTTCATTACAAGCCAGTCACGCATATATGAAGGCAGGCTCAAATTGGAAAAGAACTCCGTCCTTTCTGGATTTTTCAGCACCACCATATCTGCAAAAATATCGCGTACTTTTTCTTCCAGCATATCGGTTCCGCCTCCCATCACAGGAATAGTGTACATCCCTGTTCCTTAAATTCTTGAATTTTAATTTCAAGGTCATTTTTGTGCACTCCAAATATTCTGCCAAGCAGTCTATACAGTAAAAATCTTCTGTATCCGTACCAAGCAATTTTTTGCACAAAGCGACCTCGTCTTTTTTAGAGCTTTTTCGCACTCACAGCATTCTATTTTTCTTCTCATAGGCCCACCCCACCAAAAGGATCATCGTTTTTACTGATGCCTTGAGTCTTTACCTTAAGAGTTACATTGGGAAGAAGACGCCCGTTAGCTATTACTGAGAGGGTAATGTCATCAGTAGTAACACCGTCCAAAATGACAAGCCATGCCCCATCCGCATTCATCGTACAGGTGGCTTCCTTGTTATCATAAGAAACTTCCAGCGTTGATATGGGGCGGCTAAATTGCAGATTTTTTTCTACATGCCCATTTTTCTTTGTAACAAACAGGCCGCCTTTGGGCTTGCATGTTACAGGAGGAAGAGGCTGCTTCCTCTTGATTACTATAACAGACACGAGCCTTTCTTCCGCTGTATTTCCTCCGTGGATTTCCCCAACAACATCATGTTCATCCGTGTTTCCACCAGCTGCATTGCCGCTCACCGAGAAGTGCTGGTAGTTATCCATAACTAGATAGCGCTTGCCATTTGAGGTAGCTAAGACCGTGTGTAAAGCGATGATATCACCAGTATTGTCATCAAGCTCACAAAACCTTCCAAAGCTACGAACTGTTGACTTTTTTGGGAGCAGAAATTGGGATGACATTTTCCTGATGAAATGCGAGTGCGGCAAAACGGCTGCTTCCTGTGGTCTCCAGTCACAACTACATACTCGTGGTTCTCCAAGAGCTCTTCAACCTTCTTAGCAAAGCATCAGAAAACACGGAAAGTTGATGAACAATGCAGGAGTAATAGCTTTTGTCATCTGGCATCCCCTTATGAGAGAAGTAATCCAGTCTATCCCACTTAATTGCCATAGAGTCGTGTTCATCCCATTGGTGATTATATTCTGTCTCTGTAGGTAGAAGCGCAGTGGCTAGTTTTTTACGGATTCTGGAACAATGCCCCGTACTTTTAGCTCATGTAGGAACAAGGGTGTATATTCACTTCCAGATCCGTCAATCCAAAATGACACACAGTCTTGCCCTTGCAGCTTTTATGCATGAGCTTGTATCGAGCGTCGAATCGGTCAAAAGTCATTTGGACTGGATAGTCGCCCGGATATCGATTGATGATTTTGTTCTTACGATACCATGCCATATACTCATCTATGACATCATCACAGCCCATTTCATCCTTCATGTACGATGCCAAAGATGGATAATCACGTTCTAACAAGGTAGTAGCTATCGCGCTCGGTTCAGCACCATCACGAAGCATATTACTGATAACCTTGACAGCATATGTCTTTTTCTTCGTGAGTCTGATAAGTAAGGAGCTTCAGTTTTGTCTCGTCCAACGGTAGCTTATCCATGAGCGCAAAATACGAGTCATCAAAGGAATGAAAAGACAAAGCTCGAACAGCAGCCATCCGCTCTTCAATCCAGCGGTCGCTCCTGTTTGAAATGAGCAAAATCTCATCCCGAATCTTCTCCGGAATTTCAGAAACACATGATGCCTTTTTTGCAAGCATAACTATAGTACTCATCGGTCGGATATACCCTATACCAGAGCCAAACAAGATTCTTCTGAAAATCGTTTAGAGTTCCCCATCTTGCCGCAACAGAAACAAAGTCAAACTCATTTACATTCAATGCATCGAGTACGACTTTATCAAACGATGCCGTCTTTGCCGCATAATGTGAGGTACAATTAACAACGCGACTCCAGAAGTCATTGCTTTTTGCCATTTTTCAATTAGTAGATTGCCGTCCGCCAAAATGTCCGCAAGATAGCTGAATGGACTATCAATGGGCTTAATATTTACTGTACCATAAGCTGTTTCGACATTCCCGTACTGCATGGTCACGACTGAACAGGGTACATTTCTTCTAAGAATTATCTGCCAGTCCCGGAACCATGAGGTCAAATTATCTGCATCCGGGTTAATGGCATCCTTGAATTTGGGGGAATATACAGATACAGTATAGTTTTCAAGCGATGGCGCAGAATCGAGCGTCCAGACATAATCTTCTTGGCGCTCATCAATTGCTCCGATAATCCGGTCAAAGATATCTCTACAATTGAAGACGGGAATGATGACTCTGGTCTTGGACGCTTCCGGTTGCTGCGTTTCCCAAAATGCTCTGAACTGGCAACGGTCAGGATTTAATTCACGTTTCGTACACAAACGTAGGTATTCACCAACAGAGAGTAGCAAAACCTGCTGTCCCTCGCGTTCCTTCAACTTGTTCTTAATCTGGTCAAATTGAGGGACAGTATCTGACGCACGGCAAAAATCGGCCACATTTATCGTGACATCGCAGATACCCTTCAGCTGATGCTCAAGCGCAGAATAGTCGTCAAGGTTCTCGACGAAAATAATCCGTGCAGGGTACCGGGAACCGAAGCCACGTTCCTGGCTGAGCTTTTCCTTGATTTCAGCAATTGTCACGATTTAGCCTCCTCACTTAATAAACAGCGTATAAAGGTCGGGATTCTCGTCGAGGAGCTGTACGACCTTGTCACGCAGCTGTACCTCCGGCATTGACTTTACTTTCCTCTTTGCTTCCCACAGAATTTATCACGCAGGAAAGCATCAACGATCTTTCGAATTTCTCCTACCTTATTGGTCCAGGAATAAACATCAGCGGTTAACTTCGTGTTAGTTTTCAGTCGAGAAACCAAAACCTGCCCAGATGATTCAAAAGCGCTACGATAGCTTTCGCCAATCTGGGAGATAAAGCAACTGGCGATAAATGCTTTGTCCTTCAGAGCACTGACAGTGTGTGTCTCAAAAAACTGCGTAGCATTATGGAGAGCAGTATTGTCCGCAATTTTCTCGTCTTGCACAGTCTTTAGCACTATAATGTGAGGAAGGACTTCATCGCTGACAACCCACTGGATGGGTACGGCATAGTTTGCGCACCAAAGGGTAATGGAGTCAAAGCCACTCTGCTCTTTCCAAAGTTCCTGAATACGGACTTTGTTTCTGTTATAGGCAACCTTGTTGAGCTGCGCGTCGATTCGGGCATCAAAATCTGCAGCCGGAGAATTGTAGTTTACAGTTCTCAGAGATTTGTAGATGCCGTCTAGCTCCTCGTCCGTGCAGTTGTGCCCATGGGATTCCATATACCGTTGCAGAAGCGGTTTCGAAGATGAAACAAAGCCCCACACTTTCTGTGCATCCGATTTCAAAAGCTCTGCATAGCTTTCTCTATCTGCAAGTTCAATTTTCGACCACTGCGTAGTAGAAATAATCCTCAGCGCTTGTAGCGCAGGTGTCCAACTGAAGCCGAGTTTCTCAATGACGGTTCCAGGAACTTTCATGTGGTCGAACATATTTGCAATATCGTCGCTGAGAAGCTTGATGCTCTTTCGCTTCACGGTCAGTGCATCGTTCAAAATGGCAACAACCCGGTACTCTATGCAAAGCTCGGAAAGTTTTTTCCTCTACCTGGGCCTCCGTCCATGTGGAAACCTGCCCCTGCATCATTTGATGAATAGCATCAAACAAGTCATGACTTGTAAGGCCAATGGTCCTTTGTAGTTTCTGAAGTTCATTGCATTTCTGAGAAATGAACGAACTGAACACGTCATAAACTGTATTCTGGTCAAAGTAAAGGCTTGCAAGCGCCTTTCGAACAGTCCCATGGCCAGTGAACTTTACGGTGATGTTTCCCATTACCTGCTCTTGGTCACCGTTCTCAGACAGAAAATCGCAGAACAGGTCAATTATCTCATCTGCCGTTTGCTTTGCGCTGTGCCGCCAAATTTCTCTTCTGGAGCGTATTTCAGAACCCAGAATGGAGCGCCAGCCTTCTCTGTACACTGTTTGGACATGTACTTACGAGCTTCGGTTTCATTGACCGCTTCGCTGTCCTGAAGCTGAAAGACCTTCTGCACATAGGGTTTGAATTTCTGCCACACTTCGGAGCCAGGAGAAAGATAATTGTTGATAACTTCCTCTTTGCAGAGGCTGGTAATCATCGTGGCTAGTGTTTGGTCAGTCAGCGGCCACGGATTGTTATCTGCCTTTGTTCCAGCTAAATTCACTGTTGACATAGTAACGCAGCAAGAAACCGAGAATGTATCCGCAGGCCATGCAATTATAGTAGCCATAAGGCGCGTCCTGAAGTTCCTGCCAAAGAGCATCCAATTTAATCTGCGTTCCTTGCGAGAAACGCTGTAAAATGAAGCTCGCAATCTTGGCAACTGCGGCTGCGCCGTCGTTTCCTTTGCTTTGCGCGAGTGCTTCAAGACCCTCAACATCCCACACGCCAGCCTGCTTCAAACCATTTACAATATTGCCGACCTGAGTATTAGGAGATGTTTTTTTGCACACCAGCCAAGGCAGTGCTCTGCTGAATCTTTTTGAATGCAGTATTCGTCGAAACGATAAGTTCGGGAGCTGCGGTGAAAATGGAACCGAAGATTATATCCTTCTCCAGTTTTGTGGCAAAGTAAGAGGTGCCATATTCAGACGGATATACTTTATCTCCGCAAACAACCATAAGCTGGTCATCCATTGCAGGAGCAGACCACTCCTCAATAATAATAATGCTGCTTGCCTCATCCGAATACCGTTCTGAATCACCGCTTTTACCTTCCTCGCCAGCAAGCTCAGAATGTGTCATAGCATTATACCACCTATCCAGATGGTCTTCGGTCAGCGGCGACTTCAGAAGGTAAATAGCCATGCGACCTGTTTCGTCCTGCGCGGCGAGAACCTTTACCTTTTCTTGCATCGCTGCAAACTGGCTGGATTCGGAAATCGCTATAACAAGAACTCCAAACTTATACGGGCACTTTTTCAGTTCCGTTTGAACCTCTCCAAAACGAGCATTCATTGACGTTGTTCCAGAATCACAGGCCGCGATAAACATTCTACCATAAGATGCGCTTGTCTTGTCCCAGATTTTTGCTTCCATGGACTTTGCAAAACACCCGTTTTTCTTGAATAATTCGTAGCGGGTATACTTCTTGACGAGCATCTCTTTGCGGACATTGAATACGTCTGCGTTTCCGGTGTAGGGGAATCTGTAGACGCATATCTCCGTTGGTCATAGCATCAAGCCGGAGCACACCGATCTGCTCAAGGTCGGAGAGGTACATTTCCACATCTTCCTTGGTCAGTTGACCAGCAAAGCATTTATACAAGGTGCTTCTGGTAGCAGAAACCTTGCGCTGTGTGGCCTGACTATAAAGATTGCTGACAGTTCCAGAGGACATGACCGCAATCAACAGCATGGCCGCTTTGAACACATGCATGTGATAATCGTCTGCAATGTATTCGCGCTTCGCCATAAAATGCTGATATGCGCTCTTGGCCTCTGCTGAAAAACTACGAACGTCGCTCTCTCTGGTAAAGAAATAGTCCCACAGGAAATCTGGGGTCAGCCACCGCCAGTCATCCGGGCCATAATTATTGATGTAATAGATAAAGCCGACATTTCTCTTCGGACTCTTTCGTGTCCTTCATAAAAAGCGGAAGAGTGTACGTTGCGAAGCTCCAAAGTTCTGGGCAACAATTGCAAGGAGCGAAAGCGTCATCGGATGCAGCGGGCAAAGCTGACGGAGGCGTTCCTTCTTCTTTGCTCATGTCAAGGTTATCGAAATCGGCGATGTTTTTGCTGATGGATTTCATCAGCTTATCTTTTTCCGCATTCCACTGCTCCTCCATTCCCGCACGGGTAAGGATGGAGCTGCCAATCAACTCATAGGCCGCACTTTCGCTCACGTGAAAGTCAAGAGAATGATAGCGGTGGACAATCTGCTCGTAGACTTCTTCTCCAATCTGACTGACCCAGCTAGGTGCTCTGTGGACAATCAGGAACATGAAGAAGGGCTGCTCCTTGCAAAACTCTGAGAGAGGCTGAAGAACATCATCGGTCGGATTGTTACGGAGATATGAGGTGAATTCGTCTCAGATAAAGACGATACCGGTATCCTGCAGATTGTTCCCTTCGATGACATCGGCGACCCAATCTTTAAACATCTGAAGGGAGGTGAAGAAACCCCAGCCCTTATCTCGATAGATACGGGCGACAATATTTGCTGCTTTCAGGTCCCCTGCGTTCACTTCCTCACGGAAATCATCGACAGAGCCATACTCTTCATATAGAGCATACGCCTGGTTCGTGAAGAGTTCGTCCCAATTGATGGAGGAATCGTTGACAGCGTCTTGTGCAGCAAGCAACCAGGGACTTTTTACCGTAGTAAGCGGATGCGCCAAATTTCTCCTTGAGTTTTTCACGGATGGCGTCCTCCATTGTCATCATGAGCTGTATGCCGCTCTTAATGTCGTTAGCCTGACTCTTCCAGATAACAAGGAACTCTCCCTTTTCCCGAATGGAAAGGAATCTCTCTCTGTACGGAATCAGCATCTGGTTCGAGAGGAACTTTCGGATAGAATCGACGTTATCCTCAAACAGATGCTTGAGAACGATTGCAGCATAGCTCTTGCCGGTGCCATATGCACCGTGAATCCAAAAAGAGCGACGCTTGTCCTCATCTTCATATTTCATGGAGTCACAGATTTTCTCAATGGCTCCCTTCATATCTTCATGGACAATGTACTCCTGCCACATATCAGGATGACGGGATTCAGAATCAATATCCACCACCGATTCGTAGTGTGGACTCAGCTCAATGTAGGAATTATACTTAGCCATGATTCCTCCTCCTTACTTTGCGATTAAATTCAGAATATCAAGAGACTTGTATTCGGGAAAAAGCTGGACATTGTCCAAATCCGCGACAAAGGTCGTGCGGATGTACTTTTCGAACTGAAGGGAAATATCTTGCAGGATATCCTTGAAACGGTCAGGATTGATTCCAAAGATCGACACCGGGTCTACGCCTTTTGCCTCAGCGTTTCCTCTCCTGCGCGCCCATCTGTCCAAGCGTAAAGGTATATCTGCCCGTTGCTTCTGCCCACATATACAACGCATAGAGAATAGCAACCGCATCCGGAGTATTCCATCCTTGCTTTGAAAACTTATAGCTGTTTCCACTTGGAATCGGGATGCCCTGCTTCAAAACCGTGCCGATGGGACTATGCCGGAAGGTTTCAAGTAGAGCGGTTACCGCGTTGTCTCGAGTGGACTTTGAATAATCATCTCCAAGAAGGAAAATCAAATCATTCTTCTCATAAATTTCTCCCGCAGGAGCATTCAGCATATACCATTTTGAAATGATTGAATTATAAGCAAGGTTTGTCCAGATGACAGCCCATGTCAAAGGGTTCCCGGCTCCAAGAGGCTGGACTTTGTTAAAGAGCTGTGTCGGAACGCCGGATTTATCTCCTTTTCCTGTAGCCGTCAGCAAGCCTCCTTCTCTGAGCCATACTTTCAAGGCGTCATACTGACGAGTTCCAAGTTTATCCATAGTAAAGAACTTTTCTTTGTGCTCAAAAAACTGCTCCAGCCACGGTCTCCCTAAATCCAAACGTCTGATATCTATTCATTCCCTTTAAATCCATACCGTTTCCCCTCCAGTAATGGAAAGAGACTTTGCCACCAAGCGAGCCCTTTCCATTCGTAAATTCAATGCAGTTGTAGCAGTGAATACATTTTTCTTCTCTAATATAAATTCTATTGCCATCGGTAATAGTAAACGCATTTACCGGACACTCCACCTCACATGCCTTACAGCCAAAGCAATAAGCCGTTTTGTTCGCAACTCCTCGCAAGTGGCTAAGCATGAACCTATCCATTTTTAGAATATGGCCAATAGGTAACAGACTCTTTTTCTATTACAAATTGAACCTGTTGTTTGTTTATTAGTTGAGTATAAACATCTCCTTCGCGATACACTATTGGGCCGAGAATGGCACACACATCGAGCCAATTTTGAGTCTTTCGTGTAAAGCCAAAAGTTATCTTGTCGTTGTAGATTTTTTCGACCACTCGGTTTCCGCCATTTTGCAAACCTCGACCACCCATTCGTGTACGCCAACCATTTTGCTCAATATACTTTATCCTTTGAGATGGCTGAATTC
>VOFI01001225.1_pt1 | contig 10001 bp, 13 predicted proteins | sample 5384131 | NCBI WGS metagenome assembly VOFI01 (sample SAMN12384728, study PRJNA508395) | human gut metagenome | isolation source: healthy gut H | host: Homo sapiens
TATCGCACCCGTGCGATACATCAATGGTGAAAAACAGCTTTTGGAAGAAAGTGAAATGTATATCACAGCCAGAGATAATACACCGTCCATGATCCTGCTTTCGTCCTTTGACGGAAAAAATCAAAGGCTCATACATGGCTTCAAAGCTTATCGCCTGCGGTGAAAGCAGCATCTTAATGGGAACAGACAACATTTATATTTTAAGAGCATATGGCTTTGAAAAAAACAGACGATGATTACAGCACAGTGCCAACAAGGCGCTTATTACAAGAATAAACTACGGTGGCAGCGACATGGAGCTTAACAAAACCCAGACCGTCACAGGCGCAGACGCCGAGCATATAAGCCACGCCATATCAGGAGATGAGTATAACGGCAGATTGTCGCTGTTCTCAAACGACTCTGCAAACATTTACGATATCAGCACACACAATAGCTATTATAGCGGCATTAATATCTGCACGCTGTGGCTTTTTGACAATGACCTTGGCGTCCCTGTGAAAAAATACCCTCACATACGAGGACACTGATTTCGAGAGTGCAAGATATAACACGTTCTATCATTCTATGCTGTATGTTTACAGAGATTATTCTTCCGCTTACAACAATGATGACACTTATCAGGCAGCGAACAATATCCAGCTTGATGAAGTATATGATTTCTCAGACCCTAACAAGATAACTCAGGTGACCCCTGATGATATGGACAGTGTAGACATAGTTAAATAGCATTACACCAAATTTCCCCTTTTGCGCCCGACGGATATATTTCTGTCGGGCGTTTTTTCACTAGAAAAAACGTTTTCGTTATTGCGTACAAATAACAGCACCGCAAATTGTATAGTATGTACAATAAATGTTCACAGTAATATAACCAATTGAAATTCTATTTGTGCTAAAATAATATGGTTTTAGGAATAAATATAAGACATAAATAGGAGAAAGAATTATGAAAGACCTAACGAAAAATATCACAAAGCTGATATTGATGTTTTCCCTGCCCCTTCTGCTTGGCAACATTTTTCAGCTTTTTTATAATCTTGCCGACACCCGTATCGTGGGACAGACCTTAGGCAAAAACGCCATAGCCGCCCTTGGCGCAACTTCATCAGTAAACACCGTCATAATAGGCTTTCTGAACGGTCTTACAAACGGCTTCGCCCTTGTGACAGCACGCTTTTTCGGTGCAAAAGAGTTTGACCGCCTGAAAAAGTCCGTCGCCCACGCCCTTACCCTCGGTATCGCAACGGCAATAGCCCTCACCGCCCTCAGCCTTGCCTTTATCGACCCACTGCTGAAAGCGTTGAACACGCCTGACAACATCTTTAAGCAGGCAAAAACCTACATAGTCATAATCCTTGCAGGAATGATAATATCAATGTTCTATAACATCTGCGCAGGTGTCCTCCGTGCAGTGGGCGACACTGTTTCGCCACTTATCTTCCTTATAATATCAACTATCGCTAATATCGGGCTTGACCTTCTCTTTATCCTGGGCTTTAAAATGGGCGTTGAGGGTGCGGCATATGCCACCCTTATCGCACAGGGTATCTCAGTTGTGCTTTGTATAATATACATCATTAAAAAACACAAATTTCTTATCCCATCAAAAAGCGACTTCCGCTTTAACTTCAAGCTCGCAGGAGATATGTATGCAACAGGAGTTTCAATGGGACTTATGATATCTCTCGTTGGTATCGGCACTGTTATAATGCAGGGCGCAATAAATATCTTCGGCACTGACATAATAGTCGCCCACACCACCGCAAGAAAAATATCTGAGATCTATATGCTCCCTATATCTGTTTTCGGTGCAGCTTCAGCAACCTTTTCAAGCCAGAACTACGGTGCAGGCAGGATAGACAGAGTAAAAGAGGGCGTGAAAAAAGCGACCCTCATAACATGGGGCTGGTCTGTTATCGTAATAGCCGCAACATGGCTTTTCACACCATTTTTCGCACACCTTATCACAGGTATCAGCGACCCTGAGATAGTGGGTACAGTGGAAAAATACATGAAAATAAACACAGCATTTTACTTTATCCTCGGCATAGTAATAGTTTTCAGAAACGCACTTCAGGGCGTAGGAGATAAGATAACACCTATAGCTTCAAGCATAATAGAGCTTTTGGGCAAGTTCGCAGTGGCAATGATACTCGCCCCACGCATGGGATATTTCGGCATCATGATAAGCGAACCCCTTGTGTGGGCAGGTATGGCTATAATGCTCGGCATAGGCTTTGCCGCAAATAAGACCTTCCGTAAAGAGAATATCCCCAACACGGCAGAACAAATGTAAATAGTTTGTTAATTCACATAAAACAGATAGCTCCCTATGTAGAAAAAAAGTAAGCCACTATTGATTTTATCAAAGAAACGTGTTATAATTAGTAAAAACATACAATCCACAAAAGTGTGGCTAACATACCATAGACGTGAAAGGGGGAAATGCCTGCAAACGGCAATGCTTTCAAAAATATTGTCAAAAGAGGAATGTGCAAAGTGCAGGATATGCTGCTGCTTTGACAGCTATGATATATGGGAAACACCATATATCTCACAAACGCTTGCAAGCAAGATATTGCAGGAATATACCCCTAAGCAGGAATTTATAAAGAAGGAAAACCATTTCTTGTTCAAAATGGATAAGGAACAGAATGCAGACCTGTATTATTGCCCAATGCTGGATAACGAGAAGGGCTGTATATTAGGCGATGACAAACCGTTCGACTGCAGGATATGGCGCTGAGAGTAATGGCACTGAATGAAACTAAAGTCATAACATTGTCGCCGGTCTGTCCTACTATGAATGAAAAGTCCATAAAGGAGCTGACGAAAACAGCTAACGAGCTGGCAGATCAGATATTTGAGTATGCAGACGAAAATCCGGAAGCCGTGAAACCGTATCTTGACGGCTATCCAATATTGGTGGTAGAGGGCAAGAAATATAAAGATACACTTGTATGATAAAAAGGGCAGCAAATTCGCTGCCCTTTTATTCTGCATAAAACATATCCAGTGCAGTGTTTCTATGTAGAGGCGACCTGAGGTCGCCTGCTGATATTATTTTTCGGTAGCCCACCAACATCATTTTTTTCGACAAACAGACCTCGCTGCTTGTTACCTCAAAAACAAATAATAAATAAGCCCGTAAAGCACACTAGCCAAAGTGCCGTAAAGAATAACAGGTCCGCTGATAATGAAAATTTTCGCCCCAAGCCCAAGAATATATCCCTCCGTCTTGAACTCAAGAGCAGGTGCAGCCACAGAGTTCGCAAAACCTGTTATGGGTACAAGCGTACCTGCACCTGCGTGCTTCGCTATGCGGTCGTACCAGCCAAGACCTGTGAGAAGAGCCGATAAAAATATCAAAGTTATTGATACCGACATTGAGGCGTTATCCTTGGATAAACCTAAATATAAATACATATCCATAAGCGATTGCCCAATAACGCATATAAGTCCGCCAAATAAAAACGCCTTTGGTATGGTCACCCACCACTTTGTCCCGTGGGAAGCCTCCTTGTACATCTCGCTGTATTGCGCCCTGCTTAAATTTATATCCATTTTCTTCGCTCCTTTTTTTTCTATCATGTTTGCACCTATTGTTCCTCAAAAATCAATGCTTATTCATTTTTTTAACTGCACTTTTTTCGCACAATTTGGTCAATATGTTGCTGTAAGGTTAATATTTTTATATAGTTTCAACAAGTTTTGTATAATGTAAACGATTTATCATAAGGAAATTTGTTCAAATAGTATCTTGAAAAAAATGCGAAAATTTTGTATCATATTCATTAGAGATATTCTATCTTAGGGGTAGTGTAACTGCCATTATTTTTCAGGAGGTTATTATAATGAAAGCTAAAAAAATTCTTGCTGCTGTCACAGCTCTTTCTCTGACAACAGTAGTATTCGCATCATGCGGCGATTCAGCTGATTCTTCAAGCTCTACTGCTGCCGCAATAACAACTACAGCCGTTACTACAACTACAACTGCAGCAACAACAACTACAGCCGCTGCCGAGTCTGCTGCTGATTCAGCTGCAACAGACAGTTCTGCTGACACTACAAAAGGCAGCGACTCTGATTACACACCTGTAAAGACATTCAAGGGCTATGACGCATTCCTTATGTTCGGTGACGGAGAGTGGCTCTGGGGGCAACTGGGAAGGTCAGGGCGAACCTGAAGCTACTAAAGCATTCGGCGTTGACGCTGACATAACAGGCGACGGTGAGTACACAGTTTCTATCACAAACGCTTCTATAGCTTATGACGATCCGGACGAGGGCATCAACCCACAGATCGATCTTGAGGGCGACTATGCTGTTGGCGCTCAGGGTTGCGTAGTAATGTGCGTTGATATCATCGGTCTTCTTAACGGCGAAAAACTCAAGGGCACAGGCGATCCTAAGACTGATAAGGAAACTCCAGGTAAGTACAACGCTGACGATCTCAAGGTAGAGCTTAAGTCTATCAAGGCTGACGGTCAGGAAGTTGCATTCGATAAAGCTAAGATCAAGTATGGCAACATCGAGGACAACAACAACTGCTACAGAATCGAGATCTACAACGATTACGGCGATACAGCTAAGGATTCTCCTATCGACAAGGACAATCTTGCATTTGAGGACAGCCTTGAGATTACATTCTCTATCGAGGGTCTTTCTGAATAATTTTTCATGAAAACTAAGAGCAGACCGCAATATGGTCTGCTCTTTTGTATTTTTATACATCTTTCCAGTGACAAAAAGTGTGACAGATTTTTTAAAATAGCTGTCACACTTTTATGTTGACATGAAACTAATGGGAATATATAATAATAGTATTATAGTAATTCTATAATATCATCACATATTTTATTAATCCCCTAAGAAAAAAAAAAGCCGTGGTACCCTTTCTTACCACAGCTTTTTCTTTTTTTATTTATTCTGACTGTCTGTAACAAGACCGCCGTTATCCGCCATAAGCTTGAATTTTATCTCAAACTCTTTCTCATCACCGCTGTCCGTCTTGCGATATACCTTGCAGGCGACTTCATCTCCTGCCTGCTTTCCTGAAAACAGCGACGCTATATCCACCTCTCCTGCGGTGGAATTTCCGTCTATTTCCGTGATGATATCGCCCTCCGCAAGGTCTGTGTTGGCAACGTCACAATCAGGGTTTATGGACACAATACAAATGCCCGGCTTTATGCCGTATATCTCAGCAGTGGTGTCGCTGACAGCATAATAAGTCACACCTATCTTTACTCTGCCTGCCATATAGCCCTTTTCCATAAGCTCCTCAATAACAGGCTTCGCCTCGTCTATGGATACCGCAAAGCCTATGCCCTCATAATCGCTTGAAGCAAGCTTAGATGAGGTTATCCCTATGACCTGCCCCCACATATTGAACAGCGCTCCACCTGAGTTACCGGGGTTTATGGCTGCGTCTATCTGTATGCAGTTCATTATTATTGACGAGTTTTCAAGCCTTATCCTGCGGTTCACACCTGATACGATACCCTTTGTCACAGTGCCGTAATAGCCAGCCGGTGACTGCCCCACCACCTTGGCTTCATACTCCGAATTGTCGCTTAGAACAACTTTTATGCCCGACTCCGCCGCATTTACAACATGAGCGTTTGTGACGATATATCCGTCGGCAGACATTATAACACCGCTGCCCTGACCTGCCGCAACATATCCACCCGAATTTTTGTAAACCTCTATAGATACCACAGCGGGGAGAAAACCCCTTTGCGATACCCTCGGCAGTGTATCTTCCGTCAGCCTGATAAAATTCATCGTCAAGCTTCGGCTTGTCAGCCACAGGAAGCGTAAAGCTTATCTTCTCGTCCCCTGTAACAAGATTTCTCACCCAGCCGCTTCCCCTTATGGAGGTTACTGATATGGCTATTCCGATGCCTACAAAAAGCACCATAAAGCACAGCCTTGCAACTGCATGGCGCATACGCTCTCTGCGGCGGCTTCTTTTTCTTGCCGAATCAACAGCCGACCAAAAATCTTCGTCCACCTTGTGAGCGGCTACCGCTCCCTCAGGCAGCTTGTAATGCCCAGTTTCTTGGGCTGTATCTTCATTTTCATCATGCAGACAAGGCTGCTCTTCAAACTGCTCCATATGAGCCTCCTAGTCGCCCTCCGCCTTGTTAGGCAGCGTGAACACAAATTCCGTATACTCGTTCTTAACGCTTCGTACCATTATCTTTCCCCCGTGGAGCTTTATGATAGAACGCACGATATTAAGTCCCAATCCAACGCCCGTCTTGTCAAGTCCTCTTGACTTATCGGTCTTATAAAATCTGTCGAACACCAGCGGAAGCTCGTCCTCAGACAGACCCTCACCGCTGTTTCTGATAGAAATGCTTGTCATATTGCCCTCAGGCTCAAAGTGAAACTCTATATAACCGCCCTTGTCAACGAACTTTATGGCGTTCTCTATCAAGTTATACATGACCTGATGCACAAGGTCATTATCAGCATAAAGGGTCACTCTGTCAACGTCAAGACCCCTTATCTCTATCTGCTTCTCCTCAAGCCTTGGCTCAAAAGTCACAAGGGTATCGACTATCGGCTCAAGCACAGAGAAATACTGCAAATTAGGTTTAAGCTCGCCTGCCTCGATCTTTGCAAGATTGAGCATACTTCTTACGAGCCTTGCAAGTCTGTGTACCTCAGAGGAAATTATCTTAAGATAATATCTCTCCTGCTCCTTTGGTATGGTGCCGTCAAGCAGACCGTCCACAAAACCGCCTATAGACGTCATAGGCGTTCTAAGCTCATGAGAAACGTTCGCAAGGAAGCTATTTCGCATGGTGTCATAGCTTTTCAGGCTGGCAGCCATATCGTTGAAAGCGTTGCTGAGCTGTTCAAGCTCCGAGGTAGAATAATCAGGCAGCGTGACAGAAAAATCTCCTGCTCCTATCTTCTTTGACACCTCCGCTATCTCTTTTATAGGCTCTGTAAGCTTCAGCGTCATGAAATATACCAGAAACATTACTATGACCAGAACTATTATAGCGGAAACTATAAATATTTCCATTATGTTGTAGGTATAGTCGTCTTGAGCCGCCTTTGAACTGAATGCAAGCACATAATATTCAGGTCCATTCGCTTTGAACGACTTACCTATCACATGATATATAGCATCGAAAGCTCCTCCGAGATCCGAATAAACATACTCGCAATTGTCAGAAAAAGCTTCAAGCTCATGGACAGATATATTATGAGGGCTGCACACAGGATCCTTACTGGAGTTCACAAGCACTGCTCCCGTAGAGTCGCACAAGATAAAATCAGCGTTGCACGCCATTGAATACTGCATCATCTCATCTGTCACCGACTTTTTCCAGTCGGCAGGCTGAGCCAGCATTTCTTCCTGCGTATATAAAGCAAGAGCCTTGGTGTTTTTCTCCAACAGGCTCTTTTTTTCGTCAATAAAATACCTTGAAGAAACCAGCAGTAATACCGTTCCTAAGCACACAAAGCTTATAAGTATTACTGCTGAACAAATTACAAAGTATTTAAAGAATATGCTTTTACGATTACTCATGCGGTGTTTCAGCGACTTCAAACTTGTATCCTACGCCCCATACAGTTTTAAGTGCCCACTTGTCAGAAACGCCCTCAAGCTTCTCACGCAGACGCTTAACGTGAACGTCGATAGTTCTCGAATCGCCGTAATATTCAAAGCCCCATACCTCATCAAGGAGCTGATCTCTTGTATAAACTCTGTTCGGATTTGAAGCAAGGTGGAACAGAAGCTCAAGCTCCTTCGGCGGTGTGTCAAGCACCTGACCGTTTACTCTCAGCTCATATCTTGTCATATTAACTGAAAGCTTGTCATACTTGACTTCCTTTATCTCAGCTTCGCCTGATGACTGCCAACTCTTCTGTAAACAGCCTTTATTCTTGCGATAACTTCCTTTGTATCGAAAGGCTTTACGATATAGTCGTCAGCTCCAAGCTCCAGACCAAGCACCTTATCAAATGTTTCTACCTTTGCGGTTATCATGATGATAGGCACGTTGGACTTCTTTCTTATCTCACGGCATACCTGCCAGCCGTCTATACCAGGCAGCATAATGTCAAGCAGTATGATGTCAGGCTTAAGAGCGTTGAATTTTACCACTGCTTCCTCACCGTCATGTGCAAGTATTACTCCATAGCCCTCCTTTTCAAGGTAAAGCCTGAGCAGCTCGCAGATGTTCTTATCATCGTCTACTACCAATACTCGTCCAAGCGACATATTTCATCTTCCTTTCGTTTATTTACTTCTTTTCATGCCAATTATTTCAAATTTTCGCACTTCTGAAAATTTGAACAAAAGGCAATAATTATTCAAATTGATATAAGTATTATAACAAATTCACAAACCCATTGTGTGAATATTTATTTAATTTTTTATTAAATATCATAATTTGCTTCAATTTTAAGCGGACGTCTGCAACAATATGTATATATTTAATTTAATTAATCAATACTTTTGGATTTTACTTACAAAAGTTCGAGGATATTATTTGATTTTTGTAAACTATGTCATAAAATATTACCCAATCCATACAAACAGCCTCCGCAGGATAACTACGGAGGCTGTAAATTATATCAGATATTAGTCATGGGAGCTTATTAGTACATACCGCCCATTCCGCCTGCACCTGCTGCGGCGGCTGCCATAGCAGCGTCAGCCTGTGGATCCTTCTTGTCTGCAACAAGGCTCTCAGTTGTGAGCACCATTGAAGCAACAGAAGCTGCGTTCTGGAGGTGTATAGTAGGGTCAACGATACCTGCAGGTATCATGTCAACATACTCAGAAGTATAAGCGTTGAAGCCGTAGCCGACCTTTCTTGAACGGATTATCTTGTCTATGATAACGCTGCCCTCAAGACCTGCGTTCACTGCGATCTGTCTAACTGGTTCTTCAAGAGCCTTGTAAACGATCTGAGCGCCTGTCTTTTCGTCACCGCTGAGCTTGTCAACGAGCTTCTTAACTGCTGGCATAGCGTTGATAAGAGCTGTTCCGCCGCCTGCTACGATACCCTCTTCAACAGCTGCCTTTGTAGCTGCCAGAGCGTCCTCGATCCTCAGCTTCTTCTCTTTCATTTCTACCTCAGTTGCAGCACCGACCTTGATAACAGCTACGCCGCCTGAAAGCTTAGCAAGTCTTTCCTGAAGCTTTTTCTCTGTCGAAATCAGAAGTTGTGTTCTCGATCTGTGACTTGATCTGACCAACTCTTGCCTTGATATCGTCGCTGTTGCCTGCGCCGTCAACAATGATAGTGTTCTCTTTCTGAACGACTACCTGTCTTGCTCTGCCCAGCTGCTCCATAGTTGTTTCGCTGAGTTCAAGACCAAGTTCAGATGAAATTACCTGACCGCCTGTGAGGATAGCAATATCCTGAAGCATTTCCTTTCTTCTTTCGCCGAATCCAGGAGCCTTGACAGCTACACAAGTGAAAGTACCTCTCAGCTTGTTTACGATAAGAGTTGAAAGAGCCTCGCCCTCAACGTCCTCGGCAATGATAAGGAGCTTCTTGCCAGCCTTTACGATCTGCTCGAGAAGTGGAAGAATTTCCTGAATGTTAGAGATCTTCTTGTCTGTGATAAGAATGTAAGCGTCATCAAGGACAGCTTCCATTTTATCTGTATCTGTTACCATGTAAGGTGCGATATATCCTCTGTCGAACTGCATACCTTCAACAACTTCGCTGTAAGTTTCAGCAGTCTTTGACTCCTCAAGAGTAATAACGCCGTCAGCAGTTACCTTTTCCATAGCCTCAGCGATAAGCTTACCAATGTTCTCATCAGCGGCAGAAACAGCACCTACTCTAGCTATCTCATCAGAGCCTTCTATCTTCTTTGAGTCAGCGACGATAGTTTCAACAGCAGTATCTACAGCCTGATCCATACCTTTCTTAAGTACCATTGGATTAGCACCTGCTGCGATATTCTTCATACCCTCTCTACCGTCACAGCGTCGTTAGAGCCTGAGCAATGCG
>VOFI01001229.1_pt1 | contig 10001 bp, 16 predicted proteins | sample 5384131 | NCBI WGS metagenome assembly VOFI01 (sample SAMN12384728, study PRJNA508395) | human gut metagenome | isolation source: healthy gut H | host: Homo sapiens
GTTGAAAGGTTTCTGTATCTGTCAGAGTTATTTGTGATCTTAGTTCTCCATACCTCATATGTTTTGTTCAGAGGAACATAATATGTAAGCTCGGAGTGGATATCTGCATAGTCAGACTTGATAGTTGTATAAGCTGTACCATGGTGGCACTCTGTCTTATACTGGTCAAGAGGCTTGCCTACAGGCTGCCATGTGCATGACCAATAATCCTTGGCGTCGTTATCTCTGATGTAGATATATCTGCCAGGAAGACCGATATTTGAGTTGAAACGATAACGGATTATTCTTCCGTTAGCACCGCTCTTTACAAAGCTGTATCCGCCGCCGTTGTTGGATACGATAGCACCGTACTCAGGTGAGCCGAGATAGTTAGCCCAAGGTGCAGGTGTGTCAGGTCTTGTGATGACGTATTCCTTGTGTTCAAGGTCAAAATAACCATACTGCATATTTTTTATACGCTCCTTTTCAATATTTTAAAGTTGTAAACGTTTCACCAAAATGGCGTAAACGTTTCCCTCATAGATCCCGTCATTATTCATAACGCTTATATTATTTTAGCATACTTCCGATAGCTTTACAAGGGGGTAAAGCCAAAAAAATGGGCGTATTTTCAAAAAACTTTTTCGGGATTGTAGACTTTTGAAACTTAAACGATTGAAAATCGTCATGCTTTTTGTCATTGTCCAAAACGCACTAATAACTGATATTTATTTGTATATATTGGATATTGACGGCAGTGCTTAAATATGGTATATTGTGTATATAATAAATTATAGGAGGTTTACCATTATGAACATTAAAGGAAGAGTTTTAGCTATGGTTTCTGCTTGTGTTGTGATTTTCTCACAAAGTTCAATCGCAACGTTTGCTCTTGATAACCAGGAGGTTCTTACATTACCAACTTCTGTTTCAGATTTAACCAGCGCTGAAAACATGGGACAAGTGGTTAAAATTCACAACTTACATGGAGCAGATGAAGGAACCATTGCTTTCTGCGCTGAAATGGAGTCGGGATATGTGATATATGATTTGTCAGGAAATACAATAGAGTATAGTCCTACATCATCATCTCCATATAGCGACTTACAAGGCGATTTATATTATGCTGGTCCACTTGAATACTTGACTAAAACAAGCACTGATTACAAAAATTTGCGAACAGGTGAGATTTTAACAGACGAGCAATTCAACGAAGTTACTGAGAGTTTTACTAATGAGAGCATAAAACTTTCATCAACTAATTTTATAAGTTCAAGTGCTTCCAGGGCTAATTCAGGATTGCACACAACGGTTTCAAAAGTATCTGGAACACCTAGAAAACTGAACTACAACACATCTAATCAATGTGGGGCGTTAGCAGCTGTTATCAACTTATGCTATATTGATGACTACAAAGACAACAATTGTTTGAGTGATTCTTATTCTAATAATCCCAGAAGTCTTTTCAACACCCTTAACAATTATATTCCGAGAGAAACAAGCCGAAATGGAATAATAAATGGACTTAGTAACGCAAAAAAGGATAAAATATGTAGTTTTACTTCATCGCCTGATGCTTACTATGGCGGTGATTCATGGGGATTTTTTTGTTTTTACAGGATACTCACGTCAAATTCTCCAACCATATTACTTATTATAAAGCATCCGAATTATGGCGGAAAAAATGATAAAAATCATTGGGTACTAACATATGGCATTGTTCAATGCTTCGATAATAATAATAAATTAGTTGATAAATATTTTATTGTTAACGATGGGTATGGAAAAAATGATATACGGATTCATTACACATATCAGGACGACTGTGTTTACATTTAAGGGTAGGTGACAAAACATGAAAAAGACAGTTTATTTGGTTTTAGCGCTCTCACTGCTTCTTTGCTCATGCTCACAGACAACAGACAATGATAACAAAAGCAAGGTTAATGACAGCAGTACAGTTGTGACAACAGCTTCTACAACAATGACAACTACCACAACTTCATCATCAAAGGTTGATGAAAATGCTGAAATTTCGGCATATTATATTCATCACTGGTATGGAGAAGAACCATATGAGATAACAGACAAGGACACTATCCACAAGATAACTGCGTGGATAGAGAACGCTAAATCGGTATGCAAGGATTATCCTTACATTGACGGCGCAGAATACGGCGGTGCTGACGCTTATGGAATCTCTCTCGAAAAGGATGAATCAAGTGATGCGTATGAGAGCATTTGTGTTATCGATGTTTCACAGTATTACCTCAGGCGGTATGCACTCTGAAAGTAAAATATACAATTTCAGCATAAAAAGATGATACAGGCGAATTTCAGGAATACAATTTGCCAAAGGAAATGATAGATGAAATAATGCCCCTTATAACAAGACCTAATGTTGAATAGCATACAACACATACAAAACCGGCGTGTATCTTCGTGATACACGCCGGTCGTTTCTATTATGTTTTTATGATACCTTGAGCCATGTGCAGGCAAAATCAAGTGCTTCATAGAGGCTTGATTTTTCTGCTACCTTAACTATCTGCTTATTCGGAGGCAGTGTGCTGTCTGTTGCAACTTTTCTTATTCTTACCTTATTTGCAACGTCGATACCGCCGACCTTTTCTGTAGAAAGTATTTCTATCATGACTACAAACTCGTCATACATATTTCCAAAATAGATATTATTACCTTTTCTCACCAGAGGAACGCCCTTATAGGTGAAAAAAGCTTTCTTTTCTTCTGCCATTTATCTCTCCGCCTTTCTCATAATATATTTCTCTTTTTGTTTACTATTTTATTATACCATACTTTTCACATAATTAAAAGAGCTTTTGACAACTTTTTTGCGCAGGTTTTCAGCCTTGCTTTTATGTGGGATACATATTGTATCACATATTCTTTGCGAAAGCTGTCGAAACATATCCGTAGGGGCGAACGCTGTTCGCCCGTCAGATCATATGCTTAGCATGGGATATGCGTTTTAATAGTTATCGTCCACAGCCTCGCCTTTAAGAAGTCTGTCCATATTTGCAACGAACGTATCTACCCAAGTTGACTGTATTCTGAATGAGGTTTCACCATTTAGCTTAACTACAGAACGTCTTGAAGAATCCTTATAAATCTCCATAACGTCCTTTTTGCCGTCCTTGCGGTCGAATGTTACAGTCAGATAGCTTTCGCCCTCAGGGTCTGTGAAGTATATCTCATTTGTCGGGCAACCCATAAGATACTGATAGAAGGTCTTAAAGTTGTCAACGTCAAGCTCCTTGCTCATCGTCAAGGCTCACATAGCTGTATCTTTCGTTGCTTGGTGAAACAGAGCCTACATGAAGGGTAGTGGCAGTGCCGTCGCTGTATTCAACTGTGAGATCTGCTGTGGGCTTATCAAGACCATATTTTGACATATCCTCAACGTTTTCTTCAACGAGCTTTTTTCGCCTTGAAGCCGTCAAGATTCGATATCATGGAAGCTTCTGCGGTGGCATTTGCATTTAGAGTGCCAAGCTCAGGTATGCTCCATGTGGATTTACCTGACTCGGACTTATTAACGGAATACTCGCCATGTTCGTTTGAAACCTTTACGCTTGTTATATCGTCGCTTGACTTTGTAAGGATAACAACGCTCTCGTCCTGACTTGAAACTGCCGCTGTTGACGATGAGCTGGAGTCTGCGTCTGATTTGCCTGAGGTGGAGTTGAGAAACGCCATTACTCCCACCAGACAAGCGGCTGTGACTCCGCAGATAATGATACCCTGCAATTTACCATTCATTTGTGATTACCTCTGTGTTTTACTTATTCTTTCTTCTTGCCCAGATAACGATACCCACTATAAGAACTACAACAGGTACGCCAAGGCAGAATGTCCATTTAAGAACTGTTTTCTGCTGCTGAGTGATATCGAAAACATTGCCTGTGATAGTTTTTGGTGTGATAGTGATACCTGCGGTCTTTCCGGTAAGGCCGTTTATAACGCTTATGAAATACTCGCTGTTCTGATACTGTGAATACTGCAAGTAGGTATCAGACAGCATACCCTCTGAACCTACTGCGATAACATTGCTATAGAGAGTTTTGTTATCGTCTGTAAATTTTGCCTTTGAGCCGACAGCCATATAATTCTGCTGACCCTTTACCAGAGCATCGCCTATATTCACCTGACCTGTGGTCTGTGATATATCAACATTTGCGGTATAGGCAGAATCTGAGGACTTGAGGTAGGCGTCTGTGGACACCATATCCTGCTCGTCAAAGAGTGTGTTTACAGGGCGGCAGAGTGCTGAAAGGATAGCCGGTTTCTCTGTAGAAACGTCCTGAGTGAAGTTATCGGAAACATCTGACGCAACTGTTACGCAAGGGTTATAATACTTGCCTGAGTCGCTTTCGCAGATAACGCCCTTGCCGACAGAAAGTCCATACTCTGACAGGAACTCATCAAGATTCGGGGTGTCCTCCTGACCATAAGAAGCGATATAGAGGAGCTGTTTGCCAAGATTTCCGTCATTATTGAGGAAGTCGCTGACCTTTTTGATATCCTCCTCCAGATAGTCAGTCTTAGGAGCAGGGATAACCACAACGTCTGTATCAGCAGGGATATCCTCGGAGGTTATATCCACTGTGTTCACGTTATAGCCGTTAGCTGTAAGAAGCGTCTGGAAATATGTGAGCTGTGTAAGCTCGCTTCTGCCTGTGAGGATAGAAACATAGACAGGGTTAGGGTCTGTTACTGTCATAAGTGCAGAAGTGAAAGCCTGCTCTGCGTTTGAGGACTCAACATAGCTGCCGTAATAGGACAGGAATGAAAGGTCACCGCCTGCCTGCTGGGCAAGGGTATCTATGCTGTAGCCTGATTGTGACAGCTTCTGCTCGAACTCGTCTTTGAATGTAAAGGAGGTCGAGCATACCGAGCTGTAATTTGTATAAGTATTTCTTGTTCGGCTTATCTCTTTGCCGTCAACCTTTGTTTTTGTTTCAAATATCATATCGAACTGGCTGATAGTATCGGTATACTCCTTAACGATCTCAGGGTGTGAGTCGATGTCAACGAAACGATATGTGATATGGTGATTCGCACACTGTTGTGAGCCATTCAAAAGGCAGAAGATTGCCTATAGTTGACAGGAACGACACGAAGATAAGTGCGATAAAGCTTATTACTGCGGCAACTATCTGGTTTTCTGTGAAAGATGAGCAGAAGATACCGATAGCGATATAAGCGCCGCCAACAAGTGCCAGAGCGACGATATTGCCCACAACGACGTTCCAGTCAGGCGTACCGAAAGCGGATACTACAACTGCGAAAACGCCTGTGATAGCGATAGCTATGATATAGATAAGGAAAGCGGCAAGGAATTTACCTACAACTATGCTGCCAAGACCCACAGGGGCGGTGAGCAGACACTGGTCTGTTTTTGTTCGCTTTTCCTCGGATATGGTCCTCATGGTGAGGACAGGTATAACACTATTATGATTATAAGAAGCGCACTGAAAACGGAATCAAGTCTTGTATAGCCGCTTTCAAGGCTGTAGTTTGCAAACATTACGCCTGAATAGGCATAGAATGCCGCAAGGAAAATATAACCGATAGGTGAGGTAAAATAGCTTCTTACCTCTCGTCTGAATATTGCGCCCATTAGTCATTTCCCTCCTTATCGGAAGTATTTTCAAGGGCAGGCAAAGCCTCGCCCATTGTGAGCTTGAGGAATATATCTTCAAGTGAAAGCTCGGAGGTCTTAAGTTCAAGCATATACCAGCCGTTTTTTAACAACTGTTTCAAAGACGTCACGTCTGATATCCACGCCCTCTTTTGCCTCTATTCTTATATCGTTCACGCCGTCTTTATGGCTTGCGTCGCAGATAACTTTCTCAACGCCCTTTATGCCCTGCATTGCTCTGACGATCTTATCCTTATCGCCCTGTATCTTTGCAGTGAGCTTATGCTCGCCTGAGAGCTTCTGTGAGAGGTGTTCCTCTGTATCGTTTGCGACAACCTTGCCCTCGTTGATAACTATTATCTTATCGCAGACAGCCTGCACCTCAGAGAGGATATGGGAAGAAAGGATAACGGTATGATTTTTGTAGACAAAATAGAGATATTCTTTTACGGTCATATCCATATAAAGGGGCGGAAGCTCAGGGAGATAGCCTATCTGCTTTTTAGCCTTGATAGGGTCTTCAAGGATATCTACGCCGTCTATAAGGGCTTTGCCGTCTGTACAGGATATGTAGCCTGTAAGGATATTCATGGTGGTGGATTTTTCCCGCCTCCGTTAGGACCGAGGAAGCCGAGAACTTCGCCGTCCTCCGCTTTAAAAGAGATATTATCGACAGCTTTTTTGTCGCCTATCTCTTGGTAAGGTTTATAACCTCTATCATTTTATTTCCTCCTCTTAGGAAAAGCATTCATAAGTCTTTACAATTTTATAATACTTATGTGACAGGGGAGTGATAGCTGTACGAAATACAGAGCATTTTAAGTAAATTTAAAGTAGCAAATACTCAAAATGCTCCGCTGTTGAATTATTTATCTGTTTAAAAGCGATGTATCTATGTAATTTGTAGGGGAGCGGTGCAATTTCTGCTTTGCAGAGATCCGACATCCCACTTGTTTGGAAATTATTTCGCCCCTACACATTGTTCAACATTTTCGTAGTTTTTATTATGACAGCTTCTCAATGCCCTTTCTTATTCTTGCAAGAGTATCTTCCTTGCCGATGAGATATGATATCTCAACACCGCCGCCATATTTTCCTCTGTCCAGTCCTCAACGCCCTCGAGAACAGGGAGAACTTCTTTGAGAGATTCCAGAGAATTTTCAGGATTCGTTTTCATCTTCTTATGTGTATAGAGAGCTATATCATACTCAGGGAGAGCGTCGATAAAGTCTACCATTTCAGGTATCTCTGTGAAAAGCTCTGTTCTTGCCTGCAAGAGCTTTGCGATCTCGTTAAGGTCAACGTCCTCTCTATTAAAGGACTGCTTGATATAAGGGATAGCGTACTCAGCAAACTTCTCAGGGGTCATAGCCTTTATATACTTGCCGTTGATAGCTTTAAGCTTAGCAGGGTCGAAGATAGCAGGGGACTTAGAAAGTCCGTGGATATCGAATTCCTTAACAAGCTCTTCAAGTGAGAATATCTCGTTCTCGCCCTTTGGCGCCCAGCCAAGCAGAGCGATATAGTTTATAACAGCTTCTTTAAGATAGCCCTTTTTCATAAGATCCTCATAGGAAGCGTCGCCGTCTCTCTTTGAAAGCTTATGCTGTTTATCTTTCATGATATGCTCAACATGGATATAGGTTGGTATCTCCCAGCCAAAAGCCTTATAGAGCAGGTTATACTTAGGTGCAGAAGCAAGGTACTCGTTACCTCTTACAACGTGGGTGATACCCATAAGGTGGTCGTCAACGACGTTTGCAAAGTTATAGGTAGGCATACCGTCTGTCTTTATAAGTATCTGGTCGTCGAGGGTAGAGCAGTCAACAGTGATATCGCCGTAAAGCTCGTCATGGAAAGTAACTTCGCCCTCTGTAGGTATTTTCTGTCTGATAACATAAGGAACACCTGCGTCAAGCTTTTCCTTTATCTCTTCAGGCGAGAGGTTACGGCAATGTCTGTCATACATTGGAGCGATACCGCTTGCTTCCTGAATGGCTCTTACTTCCTCAAGTCTTTCCTTGTCGCAGAAGCAATAATAAGCCTCGCCCGTCCGCCGATTATTCGTCCCAATTAAGACCAATCTTTAAGTGTTTTATAGATGACCTCAACAACCGTCAACATAACGCTCCTTGTATCCTCGATACGGAGAATTCTCCTCCGTTCTGCTTTGCAATAAGATAGGTAGTGCTGTTCTCAGGTTACCTATGTGCATATAACCTGTTGGTGAAGGTGCAAATCTTGTTCTTACCTTGTTCATTTATATCTTCCTTTCAAAATTAGAGTCTTATTTCATATCCTGCTCATCAAATGCAATTTTTACATATTTCGCAGGATTATTTGCAATATACTGCCTTATTTCTGCGTGTTGCTTTCTGTTTTTGATTATCGTATCATAAAAAAGATTTTTTGCCATATGGAATAACCTAGTTTTTTTGTGACAGCCTCTTTGAAATGTTTTATGACCCTTGAAAGTGTCGGTGTTTCATTTTGTAGGGGCGAACAGTGTTCGCCCGTTTTTCGGCTGTTTTTCAATTTTGATTATAATATGCACATGGTCAGGCATGATACAAGACATCTCTACAAAAACGTCGGGATAGTGCTCAGATATCTCTGTGAGTTTTCTCTTTACAAGTTTTCCTGTAACAGAAAGTTTTGGGTGCAGAATTTCATTTGCAGTCAGCGGGCGAACACTGTTCGCCCCTACATTCTCCCACAGGACTTGGTATTTTTTAGTAACACATATCGTCACAAAATACAAGCCGTTCGCAGAATAATCATAACCCTCAAGACGTATTTTCTTTCGTCTTGGCAAATCTTCACTTGTCATATTTTATTTTCCTCAAAATATCTGACCGCCTGCTCTTTGTTTTTTTGCTATCTCCTCACGGAGGCTGTCAAAGCTGTCAAACATTTTTCGGGGCGGAGAAATTCATGCAGTTCAAGTTTTAGCTTTCTGCCGTAAAGATCCCCATGATAATCCATGATGAAGGTTTCTGCAAGGGGAGCTGTTTCAACATGGACGGTAGGCTTTACGCCTATATTTGTCACGCCTGCATACTTATTTCCGTCTATTTCAACAGCGGAGCAATAAACGCCAATTTCGGCATTACCCTGCCCTTTGGTATTTGCTGATTTATTGTGGGGAAATCCCACGTTCTGCCACGTTGAAAACCGTGTTCCACTTCAAGGCAGAATCCAAAATGATAACCCAGCATTTCATTTGCTTTGGCTATCTCGCCCTCACGGACGCATCGTCTTATCTCAGTGGAACTTATGACCTCACCGCCCATGAGCAGTGGACTTACTATTTCCACATCTATCATATTTTTTCACCGAGCCTTTTAAGGTCAACAGCCTTGCCCTGTGCGCCTTTGCCGAATGTAAAATCGTTTCCGCACACTGCGCCGCTGCAGGTGAGCCTTTCTTTCAGCACCTTTTTCACAAAATCCTCCGGTGACATTCCTTTGAACTCTGCAAAATCAGGTGAGAAAAGCACCTCGACCCCAAGCTCTGCCATTTTTTATGCTTTTCCTCGTCGCTCATAAGCATTTCTATCCTGCCGTCATGACCTTTTGAGGTCACTGTGTCGGTCTTGAAACAGAAAACTGCCGAATGTCCGTCAAGGCTCTGAGCCTTTTTCACAGCCGTTGTTATTATGAGCTGATGTCCTCTGTGGACTCCGTCAAAAAAGTCCAAGAGCGCAAACTGTCCTTTTTTTGGGGATAAACCCGCTGTTTGTTATATCCGTCAAAATATCCCTCCGAATAAAAAACAAATTATCAGAAATTTTTGAAGCTTCTGAAGCTGCCCTCATGAAAAGCGCCGATACCGAGGAAGCTGTTATCACTGCCGTAGACACGGTAGAGCTTGTCCTCTGACAGATCTTTTATCCCTGTCTGCTCAGGTCTGAGCTTTACTCCGTTTCTATAAAGCTTTGTTTCCCACTGTCCAAGGGTAGTTTTTTCGTAGCTTTCAAAGGCTCTGTCAAGTGGGATAAGCATTTGTGGCTGCGGCTCTTATGTGTCCTCCGCCGCCAAACTCACGGCAGAATGCAGAAGCGTCTCCATCTCATCGTCGCTTCTTACTGATATTTTAAAGACGTTCTCGTGTCTTTGCTTAACTGTTATGCCTATTTTCACGCCCTCAACGGACAATGGTATAGAAGCAAGTCCCTCGAACTCGGCAGCGTCAACGCCGCTTTTCTCCATAAGCTCTTTTGTAAGCACTATCATAGGCATTTGCCACCGCAGTAATACCTGTAAAGTCTGATATCAACGCCGCTCTGCTCTGCATTCTGCTTTGCAACAGGGTCAGGACGAACGTTAAATCCAACGATGATAGCGTTTGAAGCGTTTGC
>VOFI01001253.1_pt1 | contig 10001 bp, 11 predicted proteins | sample 5384131 | NCBI WGS metagenome assembly VOFI01 (sample SAMN12384728, study PRJNA508395) | human gut metagenome | isolation source: healthy gut H | host: Homo sapiens
TAACACCGATCTTTACAGTGTCATAGCTGAGAGTTGTCGTCTGATTGTCAGCCGACTTCTGTGATGCTTCGTCCTTAGCAGATGTACAAGCTGTAAGAGCTGTTACAGCAAGAGCCGCAGAAAGAACGAGCGCAAGAATACGTCTTACCTTCATGTTTGATCTTCCTCCATAAAATATTTATTGGTAACGCCTTGTGCGTTAGTCCCTGAAAGTGATAGTGCCGTTGTCCATAGAGTCGGAAATTCATCGTCCTTGGAAATAAGCTGTATGTCAAAATAAATAAGGTCGATATCCTCGTTAAGAAGAAGCTTTTTTCCTGCCTGAATGGTTTCTGCAGTGAAAACAGTGTTTTCCTGAGAAAGTATCTCTTCGAGCTGACAGCGTGTGTCGCTGTTGTTGCTGACGATAAGGATCTTGTGCTTTCGGTCTATTTCATCTTGGATATAGTTCTTATATTCGTTTATGCGTTTATCCGTCAGCACCATGTCGGTCACGTCCGTGAAATACGCTATAAGCACAGAGCTTACACCTGTTTCGCTGACAAATCGTAAATGCGTCTTGAACCAGTGCTTCTTGCCGTTTATCTCGTGCATACTAAGAACACATTCTGCTCTGTCCTTGCTCTCTATTGCCTTGTTTACAGAGCTTGTGAATTTCTCTTTGCAATCGCTGTCAATGCAGTTCTTGACATTGAGTTTGCCGTAAATACTGCTGCCATAGCCGTATTTTTGTGAAAATGCCTTGTTTGAACATACCATTACCACTGTGCCGTTCGGAAAACATTCATATATCGTAGCAGGCTGGTCGATGCTGTCGATATATGTCAGCAATCCTCCGCCCTTGCCCCACAGCAGGTCGTTTACTGACGTCCTGTTCTCAGGCAAAGGCTGTTCCTCCTGATCTGAAATAAGCTTTTCATAGTCTGCCGAAGGCAAAGGCTTTGAATAATAGAAACCCTGAATGTAGTCACAGCCTACGCTTTTCAGAAATTCTACCTGCTCCGCTTTGTCAACGCCTTCCGCTATAACAGGGATATTGAGCCATTTGGCCATTCTGATAACAGAAGAAATTATAGTTTCTGCACGGCCGTCATACTTTGCCTTGAACATGAACATCATGTCCATTTTTAGCATATCCACCTGAACATCTTTGAGTACGTTCAGGGAAGAATAGCCGCTGCCAAAATCGTCCATGAGGATAGTAAAGCCATTATTTCTGAGCTGACTGGTGATATCATCTATCATTACATTGTCGTCAGTATAAACGCTCTCCGTTATCTCGATGTTGAAATACTTAGGGTCAACGTCATACTTTTTCGTAAGTTCGATTATTATTTTTGAAAGATTAGGGTTGTAAAGGTTTACCCTTGAAACGTTTACAGAAACAGGGAAGAGCGGAACTCCGCTGTCTTTCCATTCCTTGAGCTGTTTGCATACGCATTCCCATATGTAGAAATCAAGCTTTGAGATAAAGCCGTTTTTTTCTCAAATATCGGGATAAAAACACCAGGTGAGATAAATCCCTTGGTAGGGTGTATCCACCTTGCAAGAGCCTCCGCACCCACAGGCTTGTTTGGAGCGTCGCTCATTTCATTTATTATATTCTGCTCATTTTCAATAGAAAGCCGCATTTTGTCATCATAAAAAGCATAGCTTTTCATATAATGCCCTTTTACAGTTTTAGCGGCAAGAGCGGCACGGTCGCACATGAAGGATATTGGCAGGCTTCTGTCAGTCACCACATAAACGCCGTAAACGATCATGATGTTATAGCTTGCGGACAGTTTTTTCATGTCTTCAACAGCCTGCTCTATCTGCTTTACTGTTTCTTCCTTGCCCTGATAAGGGGTGAAGATACCGAAAACGTCAGCGTCTATCCTACCAAAGGTACAGCATTCCGTTGTTTTTGCAAAATCTCTTATACGTTTTGCAACATGCTTTAGCAGTCTGTCTCCGTACGCAGTGCCAAAAAATGAATTTATAAGCTTGAAACGGTCGATATCTAGTCTTAGAAAAGCGAACTGCTTGTCAGGATAAGCCTTAAGAAGTGCCTTTGATGCACTGAAAAATTTATTCTTTGAATATATCTCCGTAAGAGGGTCGTAGTTCATAACGTTATTAAGCTCTTTGAGCAGCGATACCTGACTTCTTGCGATAACGTTTTTGAGCCTTAGCTTTATAATCTCAGCGTCATAAGGCTTTGGAACAAAGTCCCACGCACCGCTTTCAAGCACCTTCTTTTCAGTGTCTCTGTCTGATTTTTCTGTTAGTATAATAACAGGTATCTGAGATAAGGTTTTATCCTGCTTTATTTTATTCATGAACTCATATCCGTCCATTTCGCGCATTATGATATCCAGTATTATAGCGTCAACTTTTTTATCCTGTCTTTTTAGCTTTGTAAGAGCCTGTATGCCATTTTCTGCTTGGATCACAGTATAGTCAGAATGTAGTATGTCGCAAAGTATAGATCGGTTCGTTGTGCTGTCGTCAACGACAAGCACGGTTTTCTGTATGTCCATTTGCAGCTCCCTTCTGTCATATGGCAGTTTAATGTAACGTTTATCATAAGTATACAACATGTCGGAAGGATTTTCAACATTTTTTATCAGTGCTTGCAGGCTTTTTGGATTATTCGTTATAAATAGCTATTTTTGATTATCCAAAATACAAATAATTTGGTACTGTTTGCACAAGCCGTACTATTTATTATGACAAAGCTTTTCCGTTTTTGACATCATCACAAGCAGAAGTATGAAGAAAAATGCAAGATAAACGGGCATAAGCTTAAGGCTCGCATGGTTTGCGATAAGCCCGAAAACAGTGGGCATGAAGGTCGCCCCACAGGGAAGAGCTGAATCAGCCCTGCCCGAAATCAAATCTCTTGTAAAGCTTTTGTATCTTAGAAGCGATGACGATAGGCGGATAACCACCGCTTATGGTGTTGAAATATGTGTCGATAAAGACCACCATGCCCGATCTTTTAGCCACCTTGCCGTTCTCCTCCGAAAGCAATGCTCCGCCGCCTGTTGCAACAACGCCGCCAATGTCAGCAAATGCTGCAAGAGCCTCGGTTTCAAGCTTCCTGAAATGCTCCTCACCGTATTTGTCGAATATTTCAGGTATGCTCATTCCTGCCGTATCTTCGATATACTTGTCAAGGTCAACGCACTGACAGCCCATTTTTTTCGCCAAGATCTTTCCCACAGTAGATTTTCCGCAGCCCATAAAGCCGCACAAAAATATTGGTTTCATAGTTACTATCCTTATTATAATGTATTATAATGTATTTTGCCAAACTAATGTAGGGGCGACCTCTGGTCGCCCGCTGTCACTGTTTGTCTGTCATCTCTGCAATCAAGCAAACACCGTGTTTCATGTAGGGGCGAACAGCGTTCGCCCGTTTCTCCTAGCGCACAGTGTTTTTACTCGATAAGCCTTGTTTTTGACATTTTCATATGTCAGTATCGCAAGTTATTTAAAATCCTTCTCCACAGCGATCTCCATTTCGTCTATGATAGACTGAACTTCCTCGTCTGTGTATTCGTCGCCGTCCCATATCTCGTGAGCGGAAACCGCTTGCCAAACCAGCATTGCCATGCCTCCGACAGCGTTCTTGCCCATAGCCTTGGCTTTCTGCATGAGCAAAGTCTCACGAGGGTTGTATATAACGTCAAATACCGCACCGCTCGCCGTTATAACTTCATCAGGAACAGGGCAGGCGTTTGTCTTAGGATACATTCCCACAGGGCAAGCGTTCATAAGCAGCTCGTAGTGAACGTCAGTCGGTATCTCAGTGTTTAGAACAATAGTTATCCTAGCGTCAGACTTCATAGCCTTTATCTCTTTTTCTACCTGCTTAGCCAAAGGCATATCGCTCTCCAGTACTGCAATGTAAAGGTCAGCCCCGGCAAGAGCCGCCTCAATTGCCATCATTCTGCCTACTCCGCCGCAGCCTATAAGCAGTATCTTTCCTGTGAAGTCGATATTCATTGCACGAACAGTTCTGAGAAAACCGTCGCAGTCCGTGTTGTAACCAACGTGCCTGCCGTTTTTGTTGTCAACGCAGTTTACAGAGTGATAACGCTTTGCCGACTGGTCAAGCTCATCAGTGTAGTCGATAATGCCTATCTTGTGGGGAATAGTGATGTTGTAGCCGTTAAGAGAATTAAGATACTCCGCCTTGTCTTTAAGTTCCTCAGGCTTTACCTCCAGTATCTCGTACTCGTATTCACGGTTTTTCAGCTCAAAAAGCCTAGCGTGAATAGGAGGCGACATAGTGTGTTTAAGCGTTTCTCCAAGTATAGCGTATTTTCTTGACATTTTACATTCCTTCTTATAAAAAATTTCTGTATATCATAATGTATATCTGTAGGGGCAACTTGCAATTTATTGCACAAACCGTTTAATAACCTTTTACAGCCAATGTTAGACTTCCTTTATGCCGCTTTGAATGATAGCCTTTGCACATTCGTTGCATGGAAAAAGTGAAACATATATCTTGGCATTCTGTAAGCTTCCTGCCGCATGGTTGAGAATGGCGTTAAGCTCGGCATGACACACAAATGGATATTTCGTGTCAAGAAACTCTCCGTTCCTGTCCCACGGCATCTCATCATCAGAACACCTGGTAGGCATACCGTTGTAGCCTACTGACAATATCTTGTTGTCCTGAGAAACTATGCACGCCCCTACCTGCGTGTGAGAATCCTTGCTCCTCTGTGCAGATAGCAGTGAAATGCCCATAAAATATTCGTCCCATGATATGTAGTCATTGCGTTTCATTTTATACACCGCCTTTTATCAGGTATCTTCATCATCAATGTCTGATATGCTCAGCATTGTCACCTTGCCGTCATCATCAAAAAAAGAAAGTCGCCCAAAAGCCCCTTTTCTTGTATTTCCATGCGTCTGCGTCAGGACTGTCAGGCTCTCCGAAAACTTTTTTGACTTCCGTCTTGTCATCACCGCATTTTACCCCTGCAATGCTCATTCCCTTTTTATCGGAACTGCTTTGCGCCGCACTTATCTGACGTATCTTCGACTTCCTGTCAATATTGTCAACACTGTCCGCTTCTACCTTAACAGTGCCTATTATACTGCCGTCCTGCATAAGCGCCACCGAGAATATCCCCTTGCCGTTTGAGTTTCCCGAAAAAGGATAATCCAGCGTGTATTCATATTCCTCGCCAATATCGTCCAGAGTGCATGGTATCTGTATATCCTTGCCGTTTATCTTTATCTTCCACGCACATTTTCCACAGGCACTCAGACAAACTAGCATTGCCACCGCCAATGCCAATAGCAAAGCCCTTTTCATAGCCTTTTCCATTTTTCTCCCCTCGATATTTTAGCTCAGAGAAGCAAGAGCCTTTTCCATTGTGGCATTGTTCTCAATGTTCACAGCGTTCTTGCCCTTGAGAGTTTTCTTTACAAGACCTGTAAGCACCTTGTTAGGACCAAGCTCGATAAAGTTTTCATAGCCTGCCTTTTCCATTTCTGCAAGCTCAGAAGTGAACTTAACTGGTGAAACGATGTGCTTGGCAAGCATATCGGGCATAGCAGAAAAATCTTCAAGCTTTGTTCCAAGAACGTTTGAGTAGAAATCAACGTTTGCAGTCTTGAATTCAACTGTCTTTGCGGTTTCGATAAATTCATCAGCCGCACTCTGCATGAGCTTTGAGTGGAAAGCGGAAGCAACATTGAGCTTTATAGCCTTTTTCTTCATCTCCGCAAACTTTGCTGCAGCCGCCTCGCAAGCCTCTGTGTCGCCTGCGATAACTGTCTGAACGGCTGAGTTGTAGTTTACAGGAACAACATAGCCCTCTGTTTCCTCGCATATCTTCTCGACCTCTTCAGCAGGCAGACCGATTATAGCATACATTGAGCCACTGTTAGCCTCTGCGGCTTTCTGCATTGCAGCCGCTCTCGCCTTGATGAGCTTGAAGCCGTCCTCAATAGTTACAACACCTGCGGCTACCATAGCAGCATATTCGCCCAGTGAGTGACCTGCTACGCCGTCAAATGTGATGCCCTCAGCCTTTGCAGCCTCAAAAGCGGCAAGCGAGCAAGCCATTATAGCAGGCTGTGAGTTCACTGTCTTGTTAAGCTCAGTGTCAGGACCGTCAAATGTTACCGCTCTCAAGTCATATCCCAGCACCTTTTCCGCTGTGTCGAAAACCGCATTTGCAGCATCATACTTTTCGCAAAGCTCCTTAGCCATTCCTACATACTGTGAGCCCTGACCTGAAAAAAAAAAATATTTTTTGACATAAAATTTTACTCCTTTGTGGTTAAATTTATACATAGCCGCCTGATAATATCAAAGCCGCCTCATCTCATATCTGTAAATTTCTGAAAGTTATCTCCACTGAATTATTGTTTTATGATTTAATTTTTGCAAGATATTTTCAAAAATAGACACATAATATTAACTAACGCCCTAAAACTTGTGAAAAATTCTCTAAATGTTTAAATTCATCAAGAGTTGTTCATAATTTGTTATTGACGTATCTAAAAAAAACAGTTTATAATTATAATGTTATGATATGTGTTATATAGTTAAAAAATTAACTAATTATATTTTGGTATAATATATTTTGACTTGCTCCATAGGAACAAGAACATTATAGCACAAATTGCGGAAATATACAATATATAATATAGAATTTTCAGGAGGAAAAATCAGTGGGAAGTAAAGTAACAGGCGTAAAGATCAAGGGCATAGGCAAATATGTGCCTGAAATGGTCGCAACAAACGAGGATTTCACAAAGATCGTTGAAACAAGCGACGAGTGGATAACTCAGAGAACAGGCATCAAGCAAAGACACATCACAAATGGCGAGCCTACATACTATCTTGGAGCAATGGCGGCAAAGGCTGCAATGGCTGACGCAGGAGTAAAGGCAGAGGATATCGACCTTATTATTGCCACAACAGTAACAGGGGATTATTTCACTCCGTCACTTTCCTGCCTTATCCAGAGAGAGATAGGCGCGATAGGCTGTATCGCATTTGACCTTAACGCTGCTTGTGCAGGCTTTGTTTACGGCTTTGATACTGCAAAGAGATATCTCCAGACAGGCGACGGAATAAAGACCGTTCTTTTGGTAGCTTCTGAGGAGCTTTCAAAATTCGTTGATTATACCGACCGTTCTTCCTGCGTGCTTTTCGGTGACGGCACAGCCGCTTTCGTCCTTGAAACAGCAGAGGATACTACATATTCAAGCTTCCTTGGCGCAGACGGAAACGGTGCAAAGTATCTTGCTTCCCGTGCTTTGAAGTCTGAGAACGCTTTCAGAACCAATAGCGAGGAATTTGATATGGATATGCCTGAAACAAAGGATTATTTCTTCAAGCAGGACGGCAAAGAGGTCTATAAGTTTGCCACAAAGGCACTTCCAAATGCAGTTGAGCAGGCTTGTGCAAAGATAGAAATTTCCCCTGATGACCTTGATTGGATAGTGCCGCATCAGGCAAATATAAGAATAATCGAAACTGCCGCAAAGCACCTTGGCGTTTCAATGGACAAGTTCCCGGTATATATCGACCGCTATGGAAACACATCTTCCGCATCTATCCCTATCGCATTTTGCGACGCAGTTGCAGAAGACAGGATAAAAAGAGGCGACAAGGTTTGTCTTGTAGGCTTCGGCGGTGGACTTACTTATGGTGCGGCTGTTTTCGAGTATTGATGATCAATATACAGTTTATATTCGGTACATAATAAATTGTTATTATGTATTATGGCATAAAATTTGCTTTTTGACAATAAGGAGAACTACTATGACTACTACAAAGACAAGAATAACTGAACTTTTGGGTATAAAATACCCTATCTTTCAGGGCGGTATGGCTTGGATAGCTGAGCATAAACGCAGGCGGACTTGGCATAATCGCAGGAGGCTCTGCACCTATCGACTACCTGAGAGATCAGATAAGACAGACAAAGGCGGCTGTAAACGGCAAGCCTTTCGGTGTTAATATCATGCTCATGAGCCCTAATGCCGATGACCTCGCTCAGCTCGTTATAGACGAGGGCGTACCTGTCGTAACAACAGGTGCAGGCAACCCAGGCAAGTATATGGCTGCATGGAAAGAAGCAGGCATAAAGGTGATACCTGTCGTTCCGTCAGTTGCTCTTGCAAAGAGAATGGAAAGAGCAGGCGCTGACGCTGTTATTGCAGAGGGAACAGAGTCAGGCGGACATATCGGTGAGAACACAACCATGTGTCTTGTACCACAGGTAGTTGACGCAGTTGAGATACCTGTTATCGCCGCAGGCGGAATAGCAGACGGCAGAGGAATAGCCGCTTCATTCATGCTTGGCGCAGAGGGCGTACAGCTCGGCACACGTTTCCTTGCCGCAGAGGAGTGTCAGATAAATCCTGTTTATAAGGAACTTGTTGTAAAGGCTAAGGATACAGACAGTATCGTAACAGGCAGATACACAGGTCACCCATGCAGAAACGTTAAGACAAAGTTCTCAAAGAAGCTTGCAAGCGGCGAAGCAAACGGCACGATCACACCTGAGGAGTTTGAGGAGATAACCCTCGGTTCACTGAGAAAAGCTGTTCAGGACGGCAATCTTGAGGAGGGTTCTTTCCTCTGCGGAGCTATCGCAGGAATGGTAAAGAAGGTCGAGCCTGCAAAGGATATGATAGAGGAAATGTTCACAGAAGCAGAAAAGCTTCTCAGCAAGTAAAAGACGGAGGAAGATAAAATGGCAACAGCATTGATAACAGGTTCGGCAAGAGGAATAGGTGCAGCAATAGCACTCAGACTTGCAAAGGACGGCTATAATATTGCTCTCAACGATATCTCTGAGGCAATGTTTGAAGATAACGATATAATGGATAAGATAAAGGCAGAGGGCGTAGAGTGTGAAAAGTTCATCTGCGACGTTTCAAGCTATGCACAGGTAGAGGAAACAGTCAAGGCAGTAAAGGCTCGTTTTGGCACTATCGACGTTCTCGTAAACAACGCAGGAATCACCCGTGACGGTCTTATGGCTCGTATGAGCGAGGAGCAGTACGATATGGTAGTTGCTGTAAATCAGAAGAGCGTGTTCAATATGTCAAAAGTTCGTTGGTAACGTTATGATGCGACAGAAGTGAAACGACCGAAAAGGGCAAAAGTTCAACGAAAAGCCTTAACAGTTTTCTTGACCGAAAAGGAAGTAACAAAGTTCAACGAAAAGCCTGATAAGGTATCAGTTTTTCTTTATCCCTATGATGATAGGCAATATGGCGGCTTGGTACTGTTGCAATGCATACAGGCTTTAAGGGCGCAAATAACAGCTGAAATAGCAGGCTTTACAAGCCCATCACCAACAGGTGAGGCTGCCGCTCACCACCACAGGCTTGCGCTTCAGGTCAACAGGTCTTAACGATAAGTATGAAACAACGCTATCGGCGAATGACAGGTCACCTTCTTGGTGCGGCAGGCGGCATGGAAGCTATCGTTACTGCACTTTCTGTACAGAACGACTTTGTTCATAAGACAATAAACTACACCACTCCTGACCCTGAGTGCGACCTTGACTACTGCGTTGAGGGCAACAGAGAAATGCCTGTCTATGCAGCACTTTCAAACTCTCTGGGCTTTGGCGGACATAACGCTACTATCTGTATCAAGAAGTGCGACTAATAAGGAGAAACTGATATGAGCGAAAAAAATTTATGGTCAGTTTGACCTTGAAACAATAGAGAAGCTTGCCGATATCGTGAAGAATAAAGACCTCGGTGAGATAACAATAGCTGACGGCGACAAGGTGATAACAGTAAAGGGCAAGAAATGCCCTCCTCCTGCACCAATGGGAATGCCTATGCCAATGGCTGTAGGCACAGCTTTACCCGCCCAGCCCAGACAGCACCAGAAGCGTCGGCAACATCAGCGCCGGTAACAGGCGGCAAGGCAGTTAAAGCCCCTATCGTGGGAACATTCTATGCCGCTCCGTCACCTGATTCAAAGCCGTTCGTAAGCGTTGGCGACAAGATAA
>VOFI01001255.1_pt1 | contig 10001 bp, 9 predicted proteins | sample 5384131 | NCBI WGS metagenome assembly VOFI01 (sample SAMN12384728, study PRJNA508395) | human gut metagenome | isolation source: healthy gut H | host: Homo sapiens
CTTTTTGTGGTGCTGTGGGCTGTTACGGCAAGCTTTCCACGCTCGGCAAACTCCAGAAAGCCTTTAAGTCCTGCAACGCCCTCGGATCGTGTTCTTGAAAGGTCTATCTGCTCAGGACGGAGGACAGAGTAGACTATCATGGCTTTTCTTGCACGGGATATTGCTACATTAAGTCTTCGCCAGCCGCCGTCACGGTTGAGAGGTGCCGAAGTTCATTGAAACCTGTCCCTTTTTCGTCAGGACCATAGCCGACGGAGAAGAGTATAACGTCACGTTCGTCGCCCTGAACGTTTTCAAGGTTTTTAATGAAGACCGGCTCTGGTGACTTTCTGTCAAGTTCTTCAAGCTCAGGGTGGTTTGCCCACTCTTCACAGAGCATATCGTCAATGAGATTTTGCTGAACGGAGCTGAATGTTACAACACCTATGCTGTCATTGCGGAGCTTTTCATCGCTCATTCGTCTTATTATCTCGTCAACAACGGCTGTTGCTTCCGCCTTGTTCTGCTTTGTTCTGCCCTTGTCATAGTGACCCTCGGGGTGGATAATGCTCACCTTTGAAACGAGGTCGTTATGGGACGGGAATGTGAGAAGCTTATTGTCATAGTATTTCATGTTGCTGTAGGCAATAAGGCTCTCGTGGCGTGAACGATAATGCCATTTGAGATACTGCTGCGGCATGGAGATAGCAAGGCAATCGTCAAGGAGGCTTTCAAGGTCTTCTTTTTCGCTGTTTTCTTCGTCTATCCGATTTGAGGAGAAGAAGTTTGTTGGTGGGAGCTGTTTAGGGTCGCCCACAATAACAACGTTCTCGCCCCTTGCGATAGTGCCTGCGGCTTCGGCTGTTGGCAGCTGTGAAGCTTCGTCAAAGATAACAAGGTCGAATTTCGGGAATGACGGGTCTATATACTGTGCAACTGATATGGGGCTCATGAGCATACAAGGGCAGAGCTTGCGGAGAAGATTTGGTATTTTATCGAAAAGGCTTCTAAGTGACATCATTCTGCCGTTGCTCTTTATGGCACGTTTGAGTATGCCCATTTCAGAGGTGGAAGCGCAGGCTGAGCCTTGGGCAGGTATTTTTGCGGAAAGACGAGCCAAAAGCTCCTGTATAGTCAGGCGTGAGAATTTATCGAGAGTGTCTTTGAACTGTGTGATAAGGTCGTTTGCACTGTTACTGCTGAACTGGCTAAGACGTTTATCGCTGTTTATTATCATAAGTGCAAGCTGATAGTTTAGCGTGCAGGAGAATGCTTTTTCTACGTTTTCGCTGTCAACATTGCCTGTGCGGTAGCTTTCGCTGACACCTGAAAGTCCGTTGTCTGAAAGCTCTTTGTCAACGCTGTTGAACTGGGCGGCGTATCTAAGCTTATCGGCGTTTTCGGCATAGGTATTAAGCTTTTCTGCAGATAAGCCAAGCCAATCTGCACTTGCTTCTATGGCGGTCATGTTGGCTGAGAAGTTGTCCTCAAAGGCTGAAAGCTTTTCAAGGAACGAGGAGAGAGCCTGTCCTTCAGAAGTGCAGTTTGCTTTTCCGATAGTCTGAGCCATTTGTGCAAGGTCAGCACCCGCTTTCTGCTTAATGGCATTCATAATGCTGTCGGTTTTTGAAACGGCTTTTTCAAGGACATTCCAATCGGTCTGCTCGTTCATGTAAATACCTGTGAGAAGCGCTGTTACATCTGACGGCAGGCTTCGCAGGAAGTCTTTCTTTTCGCTTATGGTGCAAAGCTTATCGAGAATTTCACCAAGGTTTGCTTTTGTAACGGAAGCAGGGTCTTTGGCGTGGAGCTTTATTCCCTTTGTGAGCTTTCCAAGCTTTATGGCTTTGGCAAAAACCAGCTTTGCTCTGCCTGCTTATAGAGCATTTTCGATTCTGACGCAGGAAGGTCAAAAATGCTTTTTTCAAAATGGCTGAGGATATCGGTGCAGAGAGCGGTATACTCTTTTCCTATGGCAAGAGTATCTTTGATCTTTTGCAGGGTGATATCATAGTGAGGTGCGCAGAGAAGTCCGTCAAGAAGTTCACCGTCAGCAGTGGAAGCTTTGTATATGTGGGAAAGCATTTTTACTGCTGTCTTGTCAAGGTCGCCGCTGTAGCTATAAGCCTGTGCGAGAGTTTGTGCGCACTGAGAGACGCTGTTCCATAGAATATGATGTAATGCCGATATCTTTAAGTGGGAAGTTGGCAAAGTCGCCTGTTTCGGCTATGGCTATTGAATATCTATGCACAAGGTTGCTGAAGCGGTCGAGAGTTTCTTTTGCCAGGTTTGCGAAGATATCTTTTGAAACTGATATTTTGTCTTTTTCGGATATACTGCGCTCATAGGCTGATATAGCTTCATAAAGGGTCACACCACAGTTACGCTTTTCGTGAAGTGCGGTTATGGTATCGTTGAGCTGGGCTTTCTGAGCTTTGAGCCTTGCGGCTTCGGCTGAATACTCCTCGGGAGATTTTATTTTGCCCACTTCAAGGGCTTTGTCAAGCTCTGCAAGGACAGTGGTCTTGTTTGTTTTATTTGAGTGGAGTTCAAGGCAGAACGGGTCAAGCCCTAGGTTTGCAAGACGTTTCTGCACCACGTTGAGGGCTGCCATTTTTTCTGCGACGAACAGCACGCTTTTATCATTATAGAGTGCGTTTGCTATCATATTTGTGATAGTCTGAGATTTTCCTGTTCCCGGAGGACCGTGAAGAACAAAGCTTTGTCCGCTTCCTGCTGCGGCAATGGCGGCAAGCTGTGAGGAGTCTGCACTCATTGGCACTGCCATGTTTTCAAGGTCAAGGTCGGAATCTATATTCTCAGGGGTTATGCTTATATCCTCGGGGGCATAGGGTGAGAGAGCCAGCCATAAGGCTGGACACCACCTTGTTTTGGCTTATCTCCTCTGAGCGGTTGCGAAGGTCGTTCCACATTACGAACTGGCTGAACGAGAACAGACCGATAAAGGCATATTCCTCGATGTTCCAACGCTTTTTGCCCATGACCGCCTGACGGATAGTATTGAAAACAAGGGGCAGGTCTATGCCGTGTTCGTCAAGTGGGAGAGGGTCAAGGCCTGTGATACTGATGCCGTGGTCTTGGCGGAGATATTCAAGAAGCGTGACGTTTATCTGAGTTTCTTCCTGTCTGCTTCTTATTACATAGCCCTTATTGCGTGTGTTGCGGACGATATCTATCGGTATGAGCACGAGAGGTGCATAGCGTGGCTTTTCGGAAAGGTCGCTTTCATACCAGCGGAGAAGTCCCAGAGCGAGGAAAAGGGTGTTGCTGCCGTTTTCCTCCATGCTCACCTTTGCGGAGCGGTAGAGGCTTTTAAGGGCAGAGTCAAGGTCAGTTTCGCTGAGGAAAGTTCTTATGCGGTTGTTTTTGAACTCGTTCTCGGCGATATTTGTCACAAGGTCCTTTTCGTTCTCGATAGCGAATATTTTTGCGTCACGAGTGGAAACTGTCCACTCGGTAGGTATTTCCATGATACGGAAGTCACTTCCGCTTGCAAGCTCGTCCTCAAGCTTTCCAAGGTCGGCGGTCATAAGCTGCATGGTGTTCTTTGTGACACGGAAGTTCAAAAGAGAATTTCGCAGGCTGAAATCAAGGAGCTTTCTTTCCCATATGCGCATTTTTGTGACAGGCTTATCGTTGCCCTCTGCCACTTTGCCAAGAAGCGAGCTGTTAAGCTCGGAGGGGGCGAGCATCTCTTTTGGCTTGTCGGATTCTTCTGCAAGCTGCATACCTGAATAGGTTTGCTCGGGACGCAGAGGGATAGGTCTTATGCCACTTCCACGGGTGCGGATAATGTCTATGACGCATTGGAATTCCATGTTGCTTATATGGTCTTTGCCGTGTTTCATGGCATGGTCGAAACGCTCGACATCGTGAACATTGCTGTCAACAAAGTCTGTACACTCCACAATGAGCATTTCTTCGGCATTTTCTGCAATGCGCTTTTCAATGGCGGAAACGTCGTCAACGCAACAATCTGCGAAAGTTTCGTTTTCAAGCCAACAGCCGCAGAATGCGTGACCTGTCATGAAAAACAGCAGAGGGTGAAGTCCCACCGCTTCAAGGCAGGCGGCATAAAGCACCGCAAGGTCAAGACAAGTACCCATTTTCTGCTTCAAGACCATGCGGCAGGCGTATCCTCTGACCTATGATTTCATAGCTTGCAGGGGGATCGTTGTAGACTATTTTCTGTTGGACGAGGGCGGCAAAAATTGCTGCCATTTGAAGCTTCACGTTGTTTGGGTTGTTGGTCTGATAGCCTGTGAAAGAGGGGTCGCCTTTCCACTTTTTCAGGAACGTGGAAGCGTCATGAATAACTGGGGAGAGCGCAGGGTGATTTGGCGTAACAAATGCGGCTATCATCTCTGGCATTATGTTCAAACCGCTCCACTGATCGCAGGCGAGAAGCTCTATAGTGTTCTGATAGGTGAAGATATTTTCACCATTTTGAAGCACCTCAATGGTGATATTGCCCACCATTTTTTCTGTAAGAGAGAAAAGAAGATCTGTGTTGGTAGATATCCTCACGGGGGATATTTCGGCAGAACTTTTGCGGGGATAGAGCCGATATAATATGTAAATTCCTTTGCAAACTCAGGCTCAAAGGTTATTTTAAGGCTGATATTCTCAAGGGCTTCTTCTGAGTTGTTGTTTACTACCAGACTTCTTATGACAGGGACATAGTTTTGCTGCATGGCAAAGTTTATAGATGCGTTTATGTGTCCGCCGACAGTGACGATATTATCCACTTTTACCCCTCCGATAATAATTTTTTTTAATAAGGAACACCGAACAAGAAGCGTGCGGTGCAGTCATATATACTCATTATAGCACAAATAAACACATTGTGCAATATTTTTCCTGAGGACAGGATATGTTATATAAAAAGTAAACCCATTGTTCATAGTATCTTTATTGAATAGGTGGGAGGGTTGTGCTATAATACACTTTGAAATTCAATAGAAAATTTGGAAAGGTGAAAGCTATGGAAAGAATACTTGATTGGAACAAATATCTTGATACTGCGGCGAAAATGGTTTCTGAGGGAATCGTTATGCTCAAAAATGAAAATAATGCTCTGCCTCTTGATACAGACAAAGAGGTGGCTGTTTTCGGACGCATACAGTTTCATTATTATAAAAGCGGAACAGGCTCAGGAGGAATGGTGAACGTTACTAAGGAAGTGAACATTCTGGACGGGCTTATTGATAACGGCATAAAAGTCAATGAGAAGCTTCTTGACACATACAGAAAATGGGACAAGGAAAACCCATTCGACTTAGGCGAGGGCTGGGGTGGAGAGCCTTGGTCGCAGAAAGAGATGCCACTTGACGAGGGGCTTGTCAAAGAAACTGCAAAAAGCTGTGAAACTGCCATTGTGATAATAGGCAGGACGGCAGGCGAGGAGCAGGACAACAGGCTGGAGGCAGGCTCTTATTTGCTAAGCGATGACGAGATAGCTATGCTCACGGTGGTGAGGGAGAATTTCAAGAAGGTTGTTTTGCTTCTCAACGTGGGAAATATCATTGATATGACCGACATAAACAGAATTGCCCCTTACGCTGTGCTTTATGTTTGGCAGGGGGGAATGACAGGCGGAAAGGGTACGGCGGACGTTTTGACAGGAAAGGTCAGCCCAAGCGGAAAGCTTCCTGACACTATCGCATACAAGGCGTCGGACTACCCTTCGGACGCTAATTTCGGCAGGGAGGAAAACAGGGATATTTACGCTGAGGATATTTATGTGGGATATCGCTATTTTGAGACTTTTGCTAAAGAAAAGGTGCTTTATCCGTTCGGATTTGGCTCTTTCATACACTGAGTTTGAGGTAAAGACGGAAAAGGCTGAGATAACAGAGGGGGCTGTGAAGCTTTCTGTATCAGTGAAAAATATCGGTTCTTACAAGGGCAAAGAGGTAATAGAGGTCTACTGCGAAGCTCCGCAGGGAAGGCTCGGCAAGGCGGCGAGAGTGCTTTGCGGCTTTGAAAAGACCAGGGAGCTTGTACCGCAGGAAGAGCAGGTGGTTGAGATAGCAGTGGATATCGCAAAGCTTGCTTCTTATGACGATTCGGGTGTGACGGGCAACAAGTCATGCTATGTGCTTGAAGCAGGGGAATATAAATTTATGTGGGTAGTGACGTGAGAAGTGCGGAATATGCTTGCAGTTTTGAGCAGGGTGAGGATCTGGTAACAGAAAGGCTCACTCAGTCGCTTGCTCCTGTGGAGAGTTTTGAGAGGATAAAGCCTGTTTGCGAGGGCGGAGCTTTCAGCATTGGCAGAGAGGCTGTGCCTGTATCTGAGGTAGACGAAAGTGCAAGGCGTTTGGAGAAGCTTCCGAAAGAGATAGCATACACTGGTGACAAGGGCATAAAGCTTTGGGACGTTAAGAACGGCAAGAACACAATGGACGAATTTATTGCACAGCTTTCAGACTATGACCTTTCCTGCATTATAAGGGGCGAGGGCATGGGAAGCCCTAGGGTCACTGCCGGTACGGCTTCGGCGTTCGGAGGAGTGTCGGAAAATCTCAATGGCTTTGGCATACCTGCTGGCTGCTGTTCGGACGGTCCGTCGGGCATGAGACTTGACTGCGGCACAAAGGCTTTCAGCCTGCCGAACGGCACTATGATAGCTTCTTCGTTCAACAAGGAGCTTACAAGTGAGCTTTTCACTTTTATGGGACTTGAAATGGCGGCTAACAAGGTGGACTGTCTGCTTGGCCCTGGAATGAACATTCACAGACACCCTTTGAACGGCAGAAACTTTGAGTATTTCTCGGAAGATCCTTTTCTTACTGGCAAAATGGCGTCGGCTGAGTTAAAGGGCATGGCTGGTGCAGGGGTGACAGGTACGATAAAGCACTTCTGTGCGAACAATCGTGAGACAAACAGGCATTTTATCGACTCGGTGGTATCGGAAAGAGCACTCAGGGAGATATATCTAAAGGGTTTTGAGATAGCGGTAAAAGAGGGAGGAGCTTCCTCTGTTATGACCACATATGGCAGAGTAAACGGCTTGTGGACGGCAGGAAACTTTGACCTTAACACAGTGATACTTCGTGAGGAATGGGGCTTCAAGGGCTTCACCATGACGGACTGGTGGGCGAACATAAACGTTCGTGGAAAAGAGCCTGACAAGACGGATCTTGCAGCTATGGCTAGGGCGCAGAACGATGTTTACATGGTTTGTCCTGACGGAGAAAAGAATGACGATAACACGCTTGTTGCCCTTGAAAATGGCGGCATAGAGAGGTGTGAGCTTCAGAGAAATGCGGCGAACATATGCGGATTTCTTCTTCACACTAATGCTCTTAAGCGTGCGGAGGGTATAGGAGATACTGTCAAGGTGATAAACCGAGAGGACGAGGAGCAGGAGGACGACAAGCCTGTACAGTTTTATAAGGTAGACCGTGACATAACTCTTGACCTTAGTGATGTTGACACAAAGAAAGGCACTTCTTATAGCTTTGCTCTTGACCTGTCAAACTTCGGTATTTACAGGGTGATAGTTACGGCAAGCTCTACACAGAGTGAGCTTGCGCAGATACCTATGACGCTGTTCAGCATGGGAACTGCGGTGGGTACGTTCACGTTCAACGGCACTGGCGGCAAGGCTGTTTCAATGGAAAAGGAAACGCCTATGTTCTCACGCTTCACAACTTTCAGGATATACTTTGCGCAGAATGGACTTGACCTGCACAGTATCAGGTTTGAGCTGACGGACAAGGAACGTTGATTTAAGGCTGGCATTACGTTTTGCGCAAGTGAATAAACAGCAAGATCGGTCAGTAGATCCCAAATGGGATTACTGACCGATCTTTTGTGGTATTTGTGGGTGATTTGGGCATGAAAAAAGGACTATCAAATGATAGTCCTAAAACTGGTTGCGGGAGCTGGATTTGAACCAACGACCTTCGGGTTATGAGAACTGGCAAGCGGTGAACGGCATGAGTGAAGCCCCTCGCAAGAGCAACTATAAGCCCCGTGGAGAAGTGATAAGCAACGAGTGAAAACTACTCACGGAAGCAGTCACAAGCCCTCACATGGAGCGACAAGCTACACAAGGCAAGCTCCACAAGAGCAAAAATAAAAAACACGGAAAAAGAAAACAAAAACACAAACAAACAGCGGACAAAACCACAAAGAAAAAGCCCCGAGAAAAGCAACGCACATTCAAAGAAAAGAAAAAGAGCTGAGCGATATATCTGTGAAATCTATCATGCGAGCGGCTAGGGGGTGAATTTTTGGGGTGTTGGAAGTGTTGGAAATGTTGGGAGTGTTGGAAAATCTATGATTTTTCAACACTCTCAATGTTTTCAATGCTTTCAATGCTCCAAAAGAGGGGAACGCCGCTCAAGATACCCCCTCATTGCGAACGCAGTTCGCACCAAACACAGCGCAGGGGAGCGCACAAGTTCCACAAGGGAGAAACAGCACGGCAGGGGCGACAGCACAGTGCAGGGGGAGCGCACAAACTCCACAAGGGAGAAACAGGCACAGTGCAGGGGGAGCGCACAAGCTCCACAAGGGTGAAACAGCACGGCAGGGGCGACAGCACAGTGCAGAAAAGCGCACAAGCTCCGCAGGACGGCAAGAGCGACAGCTCAGGAAAGCAGGAACGAGGGCGGCAGGCTCTCAGAAGTTGCGGCTTTGGCGGTCGTTGTTCTGAAAACCTATAATCAAGTTGTCATTGAGCGTTGCAAGGTATGCGTTGACCTGCTCCAGTTCCTTGCGCATTTCACGTGCTTCAAACCATGTTCCAATGATTGATATGATTATCAGTATAAATACGATTAGCCCGGCTATAAACCAAAATGTTAAGGTTGTTAATACCGCTTCCATTTACTTTTCCTCCTTGATTTTGATAACAGCCTTAGGGCTGTTTTTTTTCTGTGTTATGTTGTATTTTCCGTTGCTTTGCTCCTTGTATCCTCTGCCGCGTTTGTCATTTGTCAATCCTGCTATATAGTCAATGCTCACATCATAAAAAGCGCAAGCTTTATTACTCTTTCAAATGGGATTGGTCTTACGCCGTTTTCATACTTGGCATAATATGATTGCTCTGTCCCTAGTATTCTTGCCACATCTTCTTGGCTTAAATCTTTGTCCTCTCTGAGGTCTTTCAACCTTGGATAATAATTTGTACTAATTTTTGTCACTCCTTTGTTGTTACACTTTTGGTAATTTATCATAATTTAATCGCCTTAATTTTGTTTAAGTAAACAAATTATATCACAAGTGACCTTAAAAGTCTTGACAATAGGCTATATGTGACCTATAATGCTAATTGTAGGTTACATATGACCTAAACATAAAGTAAAGGTGAGCGGATAACCTCAACCGCAGAAAGGAAAAAACATGAGAGGAATACTTATAGGAGCGATCCACAAGAAAGGCACATTCACGGACGATAACGGAAAATCAATCGACTATGACAACTTGGTTTTGCAGGTGCAGAAGCCTATAGAAAACAAGTTGGCAGATGATTCAAATTTCGTTCAGGGTGTCGGTTACACTATCGCCAATGACTGCAAGTGTGCTTGGAGCGAAAGAGGAAACGTGTTCGGTAAAGATGTGTCTATGAAAGATATCGGAGAACTTGTCGGAACGGAAATCCAGTATTTCTACAACGATAAGAAGAAGCTTGAAGCGGTCATTATCTAAGGGGGCTTGAACATGACAGTATACGCACTTTATTTTTGCTTGGTGGTGGCGCTTGCCCTGTTTTATTGCCTTACTCGTTGTTTCAAGGCTATTGATAAGAAGAATAAGGAAATATCTAAACTGCAGTTCCGTGTTAAAGAACTGGAGCGACAGGCTCAGGGAATTGAGGTTGTGGGCGTTGAATGATGTCACTTCTTCACAAATTGATGTATCGTCTGTTTCTACCTCTGAGCAGACTGATGAATAAACTATGTCGGCTGTTATCGAAAATCAGCACACTATAATCAATAATCAAAATATTACAATTTCATATTTAGGCACTATATGCTTTTTGATAA
>VOFI01001282.1_pt1 | contig 10001 bp, 14 predicted proteins | sample 5384131 | NCBI WGS metagenome assembly VOFI01 (sample SAMN12384728, study PRJNA508395) | human gut metagenome | isolation source: healthy gut H | host: Homo sapiens
AATAGTCGTAATGACCTGATGACAAACTTGTTCTAGGGAGGGACGTTATAATGCAGATAAGAGAATCAGCTGAAAATTATCTCGAAACGATACTTATTCTCAGCCAGCGCAAGGGCAAAGGCGAGGTAAGAAGCATAGATATAGTAAACGAACTTGAGTTTTCAAAGCCGAGCGTAAGTGTGGCAATGAAAAATCTCCGTGAGAACGGTTATATAACTGTTGATAAGGACGGTTATATTCGTTTGACAGACAAGGGCTTGGAGATAGCCGAGAAAATGTATGAGCGTCATACGTTGCTTTCACAGTGGCTCATAAAGCTTGGTGTTGACGAGAAAGTTGCAGTAGAGGACGCTTGCCGTATGGAACACGTTATCAGTGCGGAGTCCTTTGCGGCTATCAAAAAGCACACAGGTATGGCTTGATAAGATGATAATTGCCGTGGGTCTTCCTGCGGCATTTTTTTATTGCAACAAAAAGGGAGAACAGCTTTGTGCCGTTCTCCTTTTTGTTATTTGAATTTGTCTTTGAGCTTGTCAAAGAATGTTTTGCGCTTTGCGTAGTTCTTTTCACCGAGGGACTTTTCGTAGTCACGGAGCTTTTCTTTCTGCTCTTTGGTCAGATTGCGTGGAACTTCAACTGTTACACGAACGTAGTGGTCGCCGTGGTCGTTTCTGTTTACCTTCTTTATGCCCTTGCCTCTCAGACGGAACACTGTGCCTGTCTGTGTACCCTCCGGCACTGTGTATTTTACCTTGCCATCAACTGTAGGAACTGTTATCTCGTCACCGAGAGTAGCCTGTGCATAAGTAAGCGGTATCTCTGTCCACACGTCATAGCCGTCACGCTCGAAAATAGGGTCAGGTCGAACTGTAATGTTGATGTGCAGGTCGCCGTTAGGACCTCCGTTTATACCGCAGTTGCCCTCACCGCCTACTCTAAGTGTCTGACCATCGTCGATGCGTTGCAGGTATGGCAAGGGTTGTCGATTATTTGACCCTTACCGCCACAGCGACTGCAAGTCGTGGTCTGAGCGATGTTTCCGAAAGGCGTTCTCTGTGTTATCCTTACTGTACCAGTGCCGTGGCAGTCAGGACAGGTCTTAGGCGAAGAACCTGCGGCTGCGCCTGTGCCGTGACAGTCAGGACATTTTTCGGCTCTGTTTATGCGAAGTTTCACAGTCTTGCCCTTGCAGGCTTCCATGAAGTCAAGAACAACGTTCGCTCTTATATCCTCGCCGCGTCTTGGTGCGTTAGGGTTAGCAGAACGTCCGCCACCGAAGCCACCGCCAAATCCACCGAAAATGGAATCGAAAATATCGCCCATATCGCCAAATCCGCCGAAGCCTCCTGCACCTGCTCCACCGCCTGCACCGTAGTTCGGGTCTACGCCTGCGTGACCAAACTGGTCATATCTTGCTCTTTTATCTTTATCTGAAAGCACCTCATAAGCTTCATTTACTTCCTTGAACTTCTCCTCGCACTCTTTGTCGCCAGGGTGAAGGTCAGGGTGATACTGCTTTGCAAGCTTACGGAATGCCTTTTTAATTCATCGTCTGTGGCAGTTTTAGAAACGCCAAGCACTTCATAGTAATCTCTTTTTTCAGCCATATAAACGCCCATGCTCTGTAAGCTGCAGATCGTGAAAGTCTTGGGGCATGGGCTTGCCTCCTTTTTGTAAGTATAGTCCCTTCACGCTTTTCACACAGCCTTTTAATACGGCAATAGCCCCTGCTCGGAAAATCGGAGCAGAGGCAGCCGTTATGATTTATTCTGCGTCAGTAAATTCAGCGTCTATAACGTCGTCGCCACCGTTGTTTGAAGCGCCGCCGTTGCTGCCGCCATTTGCTCCGCCCATGTTGTTAGGGTCAAAGCCTGCGGCACCGCCTGCTGCCTGCTGTGCCTGTGCAGCCTGCTGATATACCTTAGTTGCGACGCCCTGGAATGTTTCCTCAAGCTCCTTGTGCTTAGCCTTGATAGCCTCGATATCAGTACCCTTGAGGGCTTCCTTAAGAGCGTCTATCTTAGCCTGACAAGCTGACTTGTCCGCAGCGTCTACCTTGTCGCCGAACTCGCCCAGTGACTTTTCAGCCTGGAAGCAAAGCTGATCAGCAGCGTTTCTAGCGTCAACGTCCTCTTTCTTCTTAGCATCCTCTGCTGCATATGCCTCAGCTTCCTTGACAGCCTTATCTATATCGTCCTTAGACATATTTGTTGAAGAAGTGATAGTGATGTTCTGCTCCTTGCCTGTGCCAAGATCCTTAGCGGAAACGTGTACGATACCGTTAGCGTCGATATCGAATGTTACCTCGATCTGTGGAACACCTCTTGGAGCAGGAGCGATTCCGTCAAGTCTGAACATACCGAGCTGTTTGTTGTCCTTAGCGAACTCACGCTCACCCTGAAGTACGTTGATATCAACAGCTGACTGATTATCAGCGGCAGTTGAGAATATCTGTGACTTCTTTGTAGGTATAGTTGTGTTTCTCTCGATGATCTTTGTGCAGATACCGCCCATTGTTTCAAGACCAAGTGACAGTGGAGTTACATCGAGGAGGAGCAGACCGTCCTTAACATCGCCTGCAAGTACGCCGCCCTGATATGCAGCGCCAAGTGCTACGCACTCATCTGGGTTGATGCCCTTGAATGGCTCTTTGCCAAGGAATTTCTTAACAGCTTCCTGAACGGCTGGTATTCTTGAAGAACCGCCGACCATAAGGACTTTCTGAAGCTCGTTAGCTGACAGACCTGAGTCTGAAAGTGCCTGACGAACTGGTCCCATTGTTGACTCAACAAGGTCTGCTGTCATTTCGTTGAACTTAGCCTGTGTAAGTGTCATTTCAAGATGCTTTGGACCTGTAGCGTCTGCTGTGATGAATGGGAGAGAGATAGTTGATGAAGCAGTAGAAGAAAGCTCTATCTTAGCCTTTTCAGCAGCTTCCTTGAGTCTCTGCATTGCCATTTTATCACCTGAGAGGTCAACGCCCTCAGTCTTCTTGAACTCTGCGATCATCCAGTCGATAATTCTCTGGTCGAAGTCGTCGCCGCCCAGGTGGTTGTTACCTGCTGTAGCAAGAACTTCTGTAACACCGTCGCCCATTTCGATGATAGATACATCGAATGTACCGCCGCCCAGGTCGTAAACCATGACCTTCTGATCCTCTTCCTTATCAATACCGTAAGAAAGTGCAGCGGCTGTTGGCTCATTGATGATTCTCTTAACTGTCAGACCTGCGATCTGACCTGCGTCCTTAGTAGCCTGTCTTTGTGCGTCTGTGAAGTAAGCAGGAACTGTGATAACAGCCTCTGTTACCTTTTCGCCCAGATAAGCCTCAGCGTCAGCCTTCAGCTTCTGAAGTATCATAGCTGAAATTTCCTGTGGAGTGTAATCCTTGCCGCCCATGTGAGCCTTGTAGTCAGAGCCCATGTCTCTTGATAGAAATTACAGTGTTGTCATAGTTTGTAACAGCCTGTCTTTTTGCTACCTGACCGATAAGTCTGTCGCCGTTCTTTGAAACGCCAACTACTGACGGAGTTGTTCTTGCACCCTCGCTGTTAGGGATAACAACGGCTTCGCCGCCCTCCATAACTGCTACACAAGAGCTTGTTGTACCTAAATCTATACCGATGATTTTGCTCATAAGATCAAGTCCTTTCAAAATTTACTTAATTTATATCAAGACCTTAAGTCCCGATGTCTTTGTTTATGGGTTTGCTACTATTACCATTGCGTGTCTTATTACCTTGCCGCCTATGGTGTAGCCGTTTTGAAGCACCTGCGCCACAATATTTTCACCCAGGTCAGGGTCGTCAACTGTGCTGACCGCCGTTGCAACGTTCGGGTCAAATTCCTTGCCCGCAAGCTCCATGACCTCAACGTTGAGTTTTTTCAGAGCGTCGCTGAACTGATTGAAGATCATTTCAACACCCTGTTTATAAACTGCGTCCTGAGTTTCTGTGCCTAACGCTCTTTCAAAGTTGTCAAACACCGGCAGGAAGCCGTTTATCACATTTCCCTTTGCTGTGTCTGTAAGCTCCAGTCTTTCCTTTGCGCTTCTTTTTCTGAAGTTATCATATTCAGCCATAAGTCTGAGATACTTGTCATTTGCTTCGGCAAGCTCTTTTTTCAGCTTTTCTGTTTCGCTCTCCTCCGCCTTTTTCTCTGTATCCTCAGTGGCATTTTCTGCGGTATCCGCCGCCTCTTTCACTTCTTCGCTTTCAGCAGAGGTGTTTTCCTCTTTTTCAAGCTCGGTGTCCTTTTCAGTTTCCTTACTCAATTTACGCCGCCTGCCTTTCTTTTTATTCGTTTTCGTCATTTTCTTTGTTTTGCTCTTGTGGCTTTTCGGATATCATTTCAGATATCTTTCCTGTGAAATACTCGAGATATGGGATAAACTTCGCATAGTCGAGCCTCATAGGACCTATAAGCCCCAGCGCACCTGCTGTTTTGCCGTCCTTTGAGAACGGAGCTGTTATAATAGAGGAGTTGTGGATAACAAACCCGTCACGCTCAGGGGAGAACATAACGTGAAGCCCTGAGAACGTTTCGTCAATAAATCCTTTAAGCTCCTTCTGATTATCGAGAAAGCTTATTATCTCATTTTGGTTGAAGTCCTTGCAGGTGAGAAGATTACTCTGACCTTTGATAGACACGCTGCTCATTTCCTTTGTCATCTTCATTATCTCGGAAACAAGCGGTGAAAGGGTCATCATGTACGTTCCCATTGCTTCTGTGAGCTTTTCAAGATAAGCGTCCGAAAGACTGTCGATAGGCACGCCGTTGAGATTTTCCTTTACGAAGTTATCAAAAAACTCAAGCTGATCCTGACTGAGGTCGAACTCCAATCGGCAAACCTTATTCTTAATAGAGCCGTTGGACGTTATCATCAAAATAACGTACATTCTCTTTCCTGTAGGTATTACCTCTACCTTTGAGATAAGCGAGAACTTTGGCGTTGCGTTTGCGACCACCGCCGCACATTTCGTAAGATCCGCCAATGCCATTGAAGCCTTGTTCACAAGGTCTTCCTCTGTGACATATTCCTGCGGTATCATTGAATCCAGCATCTTCTTTTCATTTGCTGTAAGCTGGTTTTGTTCCATGAGCTGGTCAACATAAAGCCTGTAGCCTTTATATGTTGGTATTCTGCCTGCGGAGGTGTGTGGCTGTTCGAGATAGCCTTGCTTCTCAAGCTCTGCCATTTCATTTCTTATGGTCGCTGAGGACGCTTTGACGTGAGCCATTATCGCCTTTGAGCCTACAGGCTCGCCAGTTACGATATATTCATTGACTACCGCTGAAAGTATTTTCAGCTTGCGGTCGTCCATTTGCTCACCACCCGTTCTTCTTGTTAGCACTTATTGTATTTAAGTGTTAGCACTCTTTCTTCTCGAGTGCTAAGTATAGTTTATACCCTTTTGACGATTTTGTCAAGGGGTTTAAGACTATTTTTCTCACAAATTTTAAAAATATTTGAATTTCTTTTTTTTCCGTCATATTGCACAACACTTTGCTGAAAATGCAAAAAAGCGGGCAGACCGCAGTGGTCTGTCCGCCCGATGTTGGAAAAAAGATCAGATAAAATTATTCTTTTGTATAAGCAGAAAGATCAGGAACAGCAAGCAGGCTGTCGTCTGCTTCGCCAATGGAATCTACAGTGAAGTAAACTGCACTTGATTCGTCAGCACCCTCTGGGAGCAGAACTACCTGCTTAAGGTCATATGTAGCGCCGTCAAAACCGTAAACTATCTGACCCTCACCGCCTGAAACACTGCTGTCGAGGTTATAATACTCTTGAACAACGTTTGTTGTTTTGTCAATATATGCGTGGTCGAAATCGAGGGTCGCGCCGAAAAGAATGTCGGCTGACTTCCACTGATTTCCGTCGTCGTCCTCAATGCTGTAGGTGGTCGTGCCTTCTGAAACGTTGTAAAGCTTTCCGTCGCCAGGGCAAACTGTGTATGACTTCATGCCCTGAACTGTGAGTGCCTGATAAGCCTTGCCGTCCTTTATGCAGATAGTATACTTTGTGCCGTTGTTTGACATCTGACCTGTAAGGTTCGCAAGATAGTTGCCCTCATACTTGTCTTTCATCTGCTCGAAAGCTCTGAAATCACCGTCAACGTCATAATCTGTTGTGCCTACATTTGCGGAAATGCTGTCAGCGGAGCTTTCAGCAGGAGCGGTAGACTCTGCGGTACCGTCGTTGTTGTAGTAGTTGTTTCAGCCTTTGAAGAGCTTGCAGTATCGCTCTTAGTGCAGCCTGCCATTGCTGTACACATTGCCAAAGCTGCAATAATAGTTACCATTTTCTTGTTCATAATATTTTGCCTCCGAAAAATGACAAGAATTACTCGGCTGACTCAGCGTCTGACTCAACATCGAGTTCAGCGTCATAAGGGATATCTTCAGTGTCCTTATCGAAAGACTGCTCTGTCCAACTGTCAAAATCGTCAGGGAGCTTGACTTCAACGTTTTCAGTTGTGAATGAGTTTACTGTAACAGTAGTCGTTGAGCCGTCAGAGATAGTTTCTATCTTAACAATATCCTTTGTGTCAGCATTGAAGTAATACTTGAATGTTGTTGTGAAAGAATAATCGTCAGAATCGCTTGTGTCGAGAGTTACGCCTGATTCAAGCTCAATATCAGGATCTTCTGTGCTTTCAAAAGTTTCGCAGATAAGACCGTCGTCAGTTGTTTCAGAGCTTATAAACTTGTAGCTGTCGTTAATGCCGTAGCCTATTTCGCTCTTGAAATCGTCGATAGATTCTTCCATATCAACAGTGTAATACGTTTTTGACTCGCTGTCAAGTGTGTACATAACTCCGTCGATATTATAGATATCCATATCCACGCCCATAAAGTTCATTTTCATGTGCATATTGCCGCCTGCTATCTCAACAACAGCTGATGAATTGTCATATTCGCTTGCCACTGTCATGTCGATAGCAAGGCTCTCGCCCTGAATCTTTTTTGTATACTGCGCTGTGAGAGTATCCTCGAGATCTGTGGTTGTGCCTGCTTCTGAAGCAGTTGACTCGCCAGCGGCTGCGCTTGTTTCTGCCTTTGATGTGCTGCTGTCTGCTTTTGATGAGCTTGAAGAACTGCTGTCAGAACAGCCTGCCATTACTGCGCATGACATTATAAGTGAAACGAGAAGTGCAGTTATTTTTTCATTATAAATACCTCTTTCTAAAATTTTAATAAATTATTATTGTTATATAACCTATACTCAAAACTATAACATATTTCACAAATAACGTCAATAGATTTTGTGAAATATTTTTCCCTTTTCGTATCGAACCACAAATCAGCAAAGCTAAGAAAGCATGATTTAGGTATTTATAATCAAACATATTTGTGGTATAATGTGAATAGTAAGAATAAAAGGAGCGAATTATGAGATACGATAATATACATAAAGGCAAATTTCTATCAAGACCGAATAGGTTTATCGCCAACGTTGAGATAGACGGTAAAGCCGAGGTCTGTCATGTGAAAAAATACGGGCAGATGCAAAGAGCTTTTGATTGAGGGGTGTACAGTTTGGCTTGAACATTCAGACAGTGCGTCAAGAAAGACCGCTTTTGACCTTGTCGCAGTGGAAAAAGGTGACAAGCTCATAAACATGGACAGCCAAGCCCCGAATAAGGCGGTAGGGGAGTGGCTGAGAGAAAAAATGCCTTTTGGCGAGGGCTTCTCGGTCTATCCCGAAAAGAAATACGGCAATTCACGCTTTGATTTTTACTTAGAGTCGCAGGATAGGAAGATCTTCATGGAAGTCAAGGGCTGTACGCTGGAGAAAGACGGCGTTGTGCTTTTCCCTGACGCTCCTACCCTCCGTGGGGTGAAGCATATAGAGGAGCTTTCTCACTGCCTTGATGAGGGGTATGAGTCTTATATAATGATACTCGTTCAAATGAGCGATGTGAAATATTTCACTCCAAATTATGACACTCACCCTGAGTTCGAGAGGCTTTGGAGAAAGCTTCCCGAAAGGGCGTGAAGATACTATGCTATGACTGCAACGTGACCCATGACTCTATGACAGTGGGCAAGCCTGTTAAGGTGAAGCTGGGCAGGTAATATAACGGCTCGTCCTGCATATACTTTATAATACTAAGATGTATATGGGAGTGACAGCATTGGATATAAAGAAAGTCTGCCTGCGTTGTGTTGCAGTTATAATTGTGGCGTTCGTTATGCCCACGGGGATATGGCTTTATGCAAGATCTGCAAGCAGGTTCGGCAGGGTGGCGGCTGTGGCGGCAGGGGTGGCTATGGGAGAATACAAGCCTTATTTTTCCGCTGATGATGATAGCAAAGCAACTGCGCAGACCGCATATCCAAGTAAACTTGAAGCGGCGGTGGTGTCAAAGCACAGTATATGGGATATGGATATGGCGCCACAGGAGAAGCAAACGCCCTCTGTAAGCGCAGAAGTGCCAAGTCCTTTGCCTGCTCAGGACGTGACGTTATAGAAAAATACACCTACGGCAGATATGACGGCGAGCAGTATTTCGACCTTGACGGCGGCGGTCAGGTGAGGAACTGCACTGACCTTTCAAATGATGAGCTTTATGAGGAAAGCTCAAAGCCATATGATTTTCAAATAGACGGAAATTCCTCTGAGCCGCAGATACTTATTTATCACACCCACGCCACGGAAAGCTTTTGAGCCCACAGACAAAGACCACTATGACAGCTCCTTTTCCTGTAAGACCACCGACCCTGAAATGAATATGCTGTCGGTAGGGGACAAGATATGCGAACAGCTTGACAAAGCAGGCGTTGCGTATATCCACGATACACTTGTGCATGATTATCCCAGCTATGACGGCTCTTACGATTCAAGCCGAATGGCGGTAAAGCAGATATTGGAGGAGTACCCCTCTATAAAGGTATGTCTTGACGTTCACCGTGACGGCATAGAGCGTGAGGACGGCACAAGGCTTGCACCTGTGGCGGAGATAGAGGGCAGGGAAGCGGCTCAGCTTATGATAATATCAGGGTGTGATGACGGCACTATGGGTATGCCTGACTATATGAAGAATTTTCACTTTGCCTGTGCCTTGCAGTCGGCTTTGGAGAGCGATTGGCAGGGGCTTACACGTCCTATTCTGTTTGCAACAGCAGGAGCTTGATAAGCAGATAGCTGACGCTGACAAAAAGCTTGCCGACGAGCAGGACAACCTTGAGGCTATAAAGAAAAATATAAGTCCATACAGAAAAAATAGCAAATTCAGAGAAATATTCCTCTGAGCTCTTAACTGTGTCCTCTCCTGCAAACTCCATTACCGCACCGAGAATAAGGTTTACCGCAAATATAAAAAGTATTATGCTTACAGTGTGGTGAAGTGCCGAGTGCAAAATACTGCGGTGTTCACAGTCGCAGTCCTCGCATATCTCCTTGAAAGGCTCTTCGTCCTGCTTTTTTGCCCATAAGCTTTAAGATAAGGTCAACAAGCACACCTGCTATTATAGCCACAGCTACCTTTATAAGAATAAGCTGCCAAAGCTTTTGTCGTCAAGATACTTCTTTATCCCTGACATATCACCAGTGCCGTTTGCGAACACGGCTGACAGTACATCATATCTCCAATCGTCGCTGTCGATATCGTTGTCGATTAGATACTGCCACATTGCGATCTCGTTAGGGTCGCCGTTTGTGTTTTTGAGCCAATCTATGGTTTGCTGATAATCACCAGTTGCGTCATAGCTTGAATAGTTATTGCTCTCCATATTGTGCTTTGCAAAAAGTGCAATGCCTGAAAGACCAAGCGCACATATTATTATAAGCACGATCATTATTTTTGTTGATAGCTTTTTGAAAACCTTTATGTACTCGTTTTTCACAAGTCTGAAAAATCTAGCCAATCTGTACGCCCCCTTCCTTTCCTCCTGTAAGCTCGATGAATACGTCCTCAAGCTTCTTGTTCTCTTCTGAACAGTGTTCTCCGCCCTCGATGCGTCTTATTCACCGAACAGGGATAGAAAGGACAACT
>VOFI01001290.1_pt1 | contig 10001 bp, 13 predicted proteins | sample 5384131 | NCBI WGS metagenome assembly VOFI01 (sample SAMN12384728, study PRJNA508395) | human gut metagenome | isolation source: healthy gut H | host: Homo sapiens
GTGAGGCCAAGAACGAGCAGGAGAAAAAGGATCTGGCCCTCATCATTGAGGAAACCCTGGAGCAGCGCTACCAGGGCGTGAAGAACGAAAAGGGCGTGTGGATCACTCCCGCCTTCCCCAAGCTGATCTATGTGCTGGAGGAGGATAACGTCCACGAGGATTCCCCCTATTATTACCTGACCAAGCTGGCGGCCAAGTGCACCGCCCGCCGGATGGTGCCCGACTACATCTCTGCCAAGAAAATGCTGGAGCTGAAGGGCGATGTGTATACCTGCATGGGCTGCCGCTCCTTCCTGACGCCGGATCGCTTCACCGATGCCGGCATCGGCAACATCGCAAACGCCGGCAATTATGAGCCTGGCAAGCACAAGTACTACGGCCGCTTCAATCAGGGCGTGGTGACCATCAACCTCCCTGACGTGGCTCTGTCCTCCGGCGGCGACCTGGACAAGTTCTGGAAGATCTTTGACGAACGGCTGGAGCTGTGCCACCGTGCCCTGATGTGCCGGCACAATCGGCTGAAGGGCACTCTCTCCGACGTGGCCCCGATTCTGTGGCAGTACGGCGCCTGCGCCCGGCTGAAGAAGGGCGAGACTATCGACAAGCTGGCCGGACATAGCTGCTGTAGCGGCTGGGCTGGAGCGCGCCATCCTTCAGCGCTTGGGTGACAGCGCATTCCGGGCTCCTTCAGATGGGCGCAGTCGTGAAACCGGCAGCGGCCCAGATAGGGGCAAAATCCGGAAACGCATATTGGAGATTCTCCTTCAAAATCAGCTCCATCTGGTCCGTGTCGAAGGAGGAAAATCCGGGGGGTGTCTGCTACATAGGTATCTTCATCCAGGACATGCCGGGTGGTGTGCCGACCCCGTCCCAGTTTTTCTGAGACTGTACCGGTCTGGAGGCCCAGGCCCGGCAACAACCGGTTTAGCACGCTGCTCTTCCCCACCCCGGAGTTGCCCGTAAACGCGGTGAGCTTCCCGGTCAGGGCCGTCCGCAGATTCTCCACCCCAGCGCCGGTCTCTGCGCTGGTCCGGATCACCGGGAAGCCCGCCCGCTCATAGATTCGGCCCAGATCCTCCGCCGGGTCCAGATCCGTCTTGTTGAGACAGATGATCACAGGCACCTCCTGGGCTGCCGGCAATGGCCGCCACCCGGTCAATGAGGAAGGGCTCTGTCACCGGATTCACGTTGGCGGCAAAGATCACCAGGGCGTCCAGATTGGCCACCGCCGGCCGCAGGAAATGGTTCTTCCTGGGCAGAATCCGCTCCACCATGCCCCGGGCGCCGGTGCGGGAGATCTCTGCCAGGTCCCCTGTGAGGGGGGCGAGGCCCTCCTTCCGGAATGGCCCCGGGCCCGGCAGGTCACCATCCCCGCCTCGGTCTGCACCTCATAAAATCCGCTGAGGGACTTCACAATTCTTCCAATCATCCATCCACCGTAAAGCGCAGGGTGATTTTCTCTCCGCTGGCGGCAGAGAAATCCACCTTGAAGCTGTCTACAAACTTTCCGTTGACATACACGTCAAAATACTCCGTCCCCTTGCCCTCCAGGCTCGTCGGCACCTCTGTGGTACCGGGTTCCACCGAGAGCGCCTCGGTGCAGGGGCTGTTGCCCTTGTAAATCTGGAGCTGATACCGCACGGCAATGTCGGCGGGCAGCACCAGGGTGACTGTCTTGGAGACCACCTGAGGCTCCGGCTCTGTGGGAGGCGCGGTGGTCTCCGCAGGTCCCTTGGAGACCTTCAGCTTGACCATGGTACCCTCCGGCACCTCCGTGCCCTTGGCCGGATCCTGCTCAATCACCTGGTCCTTGGGCTTGTCGCTCTCCACCAGGTCGTAGTCATACTTCAAATTCTTCCCGGTCAGCAGGGACACCGCCTTGCTGATATCCAGGCCCAGCACCTCAGGTACGGTGGTCATCACCACATCGCTTCCGGTGCTCACATAGAGGGTCACCGTTTGGCCCGCCGTCAGCGTCGCACCTTTTCTCGGCTCCGTGCGGATGACCTTACCGTCTTCCACCGTCTCGCTGGCTTCCTCCACCACCTGGATGTTCAGATTCATACCGGTCAGGTTCCGGAGCAGCGCCTCTGCATTGGTCTGGGGCTGGCCGGTGAGGTCGTCCATGGACGCCGTCTGCGGACCCCTTGCTGATCCACAGCGTCACCGTCTGGCCCACCGTAAGGATCTCGTCTGCCTCGGGATCGGTCCGGGTCACCCGGCCGGCGGCAACGTCGCTGCTGAACTCCTCCTCCAGGACCACAGACAGCTTCAGATCTTTCAACCCATTGAGATACTCCTGGGCCTTCTCCTTGGTCCGGTTCACCAGATCTCCCATCTGCCCGGTCTGGGGACCGTTGCTGATGATCAGCTTCACCGTGGAGCCTTCTGCCACCTGGGTCCGGGCCACGGGATCCTGGGAGATGACCTCTCCGGCTTCATACTCATTGCTGTAGAGATAGTCGCCGTCAATCAGGCGCAGCTTGGGATATTTCTCCGGGTCAATCTCCTTAAAGACCTGGCCCACAAAACTGGGAACCTCCACCATGGCCGTGCCGCTACCCTTGGTAACCAAGACCACCAGCACCACCAGCGCAACCACCCCCGCCACAGCGCCCACGCCGATGGCCACAAACAGCCCCTTATTCCGGCGGGCGGGCGCTTCCTCCTCTGGCTCTTCGTAGGTGCGGGGGCCGCTCTGGCTCCGGATACTTGCGCTCCGGCTCCCTGGTTCTGGGCGGCTCCTGCCGGGGCCGCACGTCCTGCCGGGGGGCCTGCCACCCGCTCTGCGGCAGAGCGGGGCGCTTGGCGGCGGGGCTGTTGGGCCGAGGCGGCTCCCACCGGGCGGCCACTCTGGTCTGCACCGCCTCGTCAAAATAGAAGAGGGTGTTGGGGTTCTTCCGGAACTCCTCCATGTCATACAACATCTCCGTGGCAGAGGCATAGCGCCGGGCCGGATCCACCTCCATGGCGTGCATGATGATCTGTTCCAGACCGCCGGGGATGTTGGGGTTGATGGTGCTGGGCATGGCTGCGCCGCCGTTGATGTGCTTCAGAGCCACCGCCACCGGAGACTCCCCCGTCATAAGGCGGCCGGCCGGTGAGCATTTCATACATCACAACCCCCAGGGAGTAGAGGTCCGACCGGTTGTCCACCCGGCCGCCCTTGGCCTGCTCCGGGGAGATGTAGTGCACCGAACCCAGGGCCTCCTTGGTGAGGGTGCTTTGGGAGGACATGATCCGGGCAATGCCAAAATCCGTCACTTTGGCCGAGCCGTTTTTCAGGATCATCACGTTGTGGGGCTTAATGTCCCGGTGGACAATTCCCTGGTTGTGGGCATGCTCCAACGCCTTGGCAATCTGCATGGCAAAGTGGAGGGATTCCTTCCAGTTGAGGTACCCGCCCCGCCGTTCCATATACTGCTTCAGGGTGATGCCGTCTACCAGCTCCATCACAATGTAGTCCGCATCGCCATTGGTGGACACATCGTATACATTCACAATGTTGGGATGGTTCAGCATGGCCACGGCCTGGGACTCGGCATGGAACCGGCGGCGGAATTCCTCATCCTGTGAGTATTCCTCCTTCAAAATCTTAATGGCAACCAACCGGTTCAGCCGGTGACACCTGGCCCGATACACCACGGCCATACCGCCGGTACCGATGACATCCAGAATCTCATACCGGTTATCCAGGAGGCGGCCTATGTATTTATCCATAAAAGAGAACTCCTTTCTTGTTCCGTGTCTCTTTGTAATCTCAAATCACAATCAGGACGCTGGTCACATTGTCCGGCGCACCCCGCTCCCGGCAGATCCCCAGCAGACGCTGGCAAAGACAGCTGCTTGTTCACCCGTGGACCACCTCAAAGAGAATTTCCTGATCATCCAGCAGGTTGGACAGGCCGTCGCTGCACAGCAGGAGACAGTCCCCCTTCTGCACCGGCTGATAAAAGAGGTCGCACTCCACCCCGGACTCGGTGCCAATGGCCCGGGTGATCAGGTTTTTCCCGGGTAGTTCTTCGCCTGTTCCCGGGAGCGCTCCCCCCCGCTGGACCATGAGCTGCACCAGTGAGTGATCGGTGGTGAGGCACCGGACCCCCTCCCGGTTGAGGAAATAGCACCGGCTGTCGCCCACATTGGCAATCACCGCCATCTGCTGCTCCACATAGGCCGCCACCAGGGTGGTGCCCATTCCTTCAAACTCCTCGAACTGCCGGGACTGGTCATAGACCGTGGCGTTGGCCAGGCCCACCGCGTCGCGGAACATCTGCCCCGCCTGCTCCTGGGTCATGCCCGGCTTGCGGAGACGATCTACCTCCTGGATAAACACATCCAGGGCAAGGGAGCTGGCCACATTGCCAGACTTGGCCCCGCCCATACCGTCGCAGACGGCGCAGAGCACACTGTCTTCTCCAAATGGACGAATCTGAAATGCATCTTGGTTCTGGACCCGGACACAGCCGGGATCTGTCAGTCCCCATGCCTGCATGGCCGGACCTCCCTTCGTTGTTTGTTTAAATTGTATCAGTTTTTCCCCGGCATTGCAATCATTTCCACGGCAATTGCTGTGGAAAATTCCCCGTGCGCTCCCAGTTTTCACCCAAATCACTTGGAGCAGGCAGGTTTTGCCCACAGAAAACGCTGCAAATCATCGCCGGGAAGGGGTTTTCTCCGCCTCAAATTTTCTTCTCAGCTGGCCGCAGGAGGCGTCAATGTCCCCGCCCAGGGTCCGGCGGACCGTGGCGGTGAGGCCGCCTTCCTCCAAAATGCGCTGAAATTGCTGCACCGCCTGGCGGGAGCTGGGGTGTAGCGGACTCTCCGCCACCTCGTTTAGGGGATAAGATTCACGTGGGCAGGCAGCCCCTTCAACCGCTGCAGCAGCAGACGGGCGCAGGCGGGGGTGTCGTTGACCCCGTCAATCATGGCATATTCAAAGGAAATCCGACGGCCAGTGGTCGCATAATAGTCCCGGCAGGCCTCCAGCAGCATCTCCACAGGATAGGCCCGGTTCACCGGCATGATGGTATTCCGGATCTCGTCCGACGGCGCGTGGAGGGAAACCGACAGGGTGAGCTGCAGCTTCTTCTCCGCCAGCAGCCGGATCTTGGGCGCCAGACCGCAGGTGGACAGGCTGATGTGACGCATGCCGATGTTCATCCCCTGGGGCTGTTCACCAGCTCCAGGAAGTGAAGCACCGTCTCAAAATTGTCCAACGGCTCGCCAATGCCCATGAGCACAATGTGGGAAATGGGCAGTCCGGAATCCCAACTGGGTAAACAGCACCTGGTCCAGCATCTCCGACGGCCGCAGACGGCGCACCAAGCCTCCCAGGGTGGAGGCGCAAAGGCGCAGCCCATGGGACAGCCCACCTCCGAGGAGATGCAGACGCTGTTGCCATAGTGGTATCGCATCAGCACCGTCTCCACACAGTTGCCATCGGCCAGGCGCCACAGGTATTTCACCGTCCCATCCTTCCGGGACTCCTGTTTGCGCACCACCTGGGGCGCCGTGATCTCATAGCGGGCCTCCAGCTGCTGCCGCAGGTCCTTGGACAGGTTGGTCATCTCCTGAAAGGAGACCGCTCCCCGGTGCAGCCATGTATAAATCTGCCCGGCCCGGAAGGCAGGCTGGCCCAGCGCCGCCATGGCGCCCCGGAGCTCCTCCAGGGTCATGGATTTGATGTCCTCTCTCATGGCCGCCTCCCCATTTTACAGATGAAAAATCCGTCTGTGTCAAATTTCCCCGGCAGTAGCGTCACCATCCCCACAGACTCCTCCGGAATTCCCCGGGCAGTTCCAGCGGGATGAGGAAGAAATCCGGATGATGCTCAAAAATACCTGAACCACCTGCCGGTTTTCCCGGCGCAGGATGGTGCAGGTGGAATAGAGGAGCGCCCCGCCGGGCTTCACATACCGGGCCTGGCAGTTCAAAATCTCCAGCTGCAGCCGGGGAAGCGCCTCCGTCCCGGCCAGGTCCTTGTACCGGATGTCCGGCTTCTTTCGGATGATGCCCAGGCCGCTGCACGGCGCGTCCACCAGCACCCGGTCCATGGCGTCTTCCCACTCCGGAACCGGCTCCCGGGCATCCTGCAGCCGGGTTGCAATGCAGGGAAAGGCCCAGCCGGGCCGCCCCCTGTTGGATGAGGGTCAGCTTGTGCCGATGGATGTCACAGGAAATGAGACGCCCCTGTCCCCCATATCCATGGCGGCGGCAAAAGCTCTTGCCCCCGGGGGCCGCGCAGCTGTCCAGAACCCGCATGCCCGGCTGCACCCCGGCGCACCGGACCGCCAGCCGGGAGGCGCGTCCTGGACATAGCACCGGCCCTGCCGGTACGCCTCCAGCCGCTCCAGACTGCCCGCTCCGGCGATCAGGAAGCGCGCTCCAGCCAAGGGTGCGGCACACAGCTGCCCCCGGCGCTTTCGATGGCGGCAGGAAGCTCCCCCTGGATCCCCTGCCAGAGGGTTGGCCTGGAGCACCGTCTCCGGCGCTTGATTGTCCGCCGCCAGCACCCGCTCCAGGTCCTCCGGCTCCATTTCCCCGGCCAGCAGCTCCACCAGGGGCTGGGGGGTGGCTGTACCAGGTGGCCAAATCCCGGGGCTCCTCCAGAGCGCCCCCGGCGGCGGATGGCGCTGCGAAGCACCCCGTTGATGAGGCCCGCCGCCCTGGAATTGGCGTATTTTTTCCCCTGCTCCACCGCCTCATTGACGGCGGCAGAGTCCGGGATCTTATCCATACATAAAATCTGATACAGGCCCAAACGCAAAATGTCCAGTACCACCGGCTGCAAGTCCCGGAGCCGGCCTCGCACCAGCTGGCTCAGGTAGTAGTCCAGGAGCATCCGGTTCTGCAGTACGCCGTAGCACAGCCGGGCGGCCAAGGCAGCCTCCCGCCGGTCCAGCCGGTCCCGCTGGGCATATTCCTTCATCACACCGTCGGACCAGGCCCCTTTGCTTCCGGCAGGCAATGAGCACGCCTAAAGCCGTCTGTCTTGCAGCCCATAGCGCCTCCTTACAGGGCCAAGGGATGGCCCCGGAAGTAGTCCGGCGCGGCCATGCGCTTGCCCCCGTCGGCCTGCAAAACCTGGATCTCCAGCACGCCGCCCTCGCCGCAGGCCATCTCCAGGCCGGTCGGGTCACGGCCAGGGGCGTGCCTGGGGTCCGGTTTGTGGTTTTCGCCAGGGGGGACCGCCTTGTAAACCCGAAAGCGCTTGCCCTGCAGCTCCATGGTGGCCACAGGCCAGGGGTCCAGGCCCCGGATGTGGTTCCAGATCTCCCGGGGCGTCCTGGACCAGTCAATGGGGCACAGGTCCTTGGTGAGCATCGGCGCAAAGGTGGCCTTGGTGTGATCCTGAGGCGTGGCCGCCACAGGCCCCTGGGCCAGACGGGTCAAGGTCTCCGCCAGCAGCTCCGCCCCCAGCTTTGCCAGCCGGTCCAGCAGGCTTTGGGCGTTTTCATTGGGATCAATGGGCGTCCGCCGGTGGCAATCATATCCCCGGCGTCCATTTCCGCCGCCATATACATGGCCGTGACCCCGGTCTCTTCCAGCCCCCGAAGCACCGCCCATTGCACGGGGCCGGAGCCCCGCAGCGCAGGCAGCAGGCTGGCATGAATGTTGATGCAGCCCCGGGAGGGAATATCCAGCACGGCCTGAGGCAAAAATCCGGCCGTAGGCCACCACCGCAATCACATCCGGCTTCAGAGCCCCGCGGCTCCTCCACCCTGGCCGCATCCCGGAAGCCGGCGGGCTGGTAGACCGGGACCCCATGGGCCTGGGCCAGGCCGCTTCACCGGGGACTGGGTCAGCTTCATCCCCCGGTTCTGGGGGGGTATCCGGTATACACCGCCACCACATCAAATCCCCGGTGAGAAGTCCCTCCAGGCAGGTGGCGGCAATCTCCGGTGTGCCCATAAATACAACGCGCATAGGATTCCTCCTCACATTTGCTCAATTTCCTCTTCCGTCAGAAAACGGGAGACCTTTTCCGTGTACAAGTGCCCGTCCAAATGCTCCAGCTCATGGCAGAAGCGAGCGGGCAATCAGCGCCTCTCCCTCCGCCTCAAACCAATTGCCGAACCGGTCTTGCGCCCGAATCTTCACATAGTTGGGGCGTTCCACCTGACCCCATCTGCCGGGGACGCTGAGGCGAGCCCTCCGGGCCGTCCTGGGTCCCGGACTGCTCCAGGATCTCCGGATTCACCAGCTCCAGCATTTCCTCTCCGATGTCCACCACGGCCACCCGGCGCAAAATGCCCACCTGAGGAGCCGCCAAACCCGCTCCGCCGGCATCCTCCAGGGTGTCGCACAGGTCGTCCAGCAGCCGGTGGAGCCGGCCGTTGAATTCCGTCACCGGGCGGCACACCTTTGTGCGCGCCGGTTCTTTTTCCGTCATAATCTTTCTCAATGCCATACCAATATCCTCACTTTTCAGTTGTATCCGTTGATCTCTGCAAATGCCGAAACACCCCGATTGGCCCGGTCCCGGGCAAATTGCCGGAGCAAATAGGCCAGCAGCCGGTGTACCTCCCGGCTCTTGGGAGTCCGGAGGGTCAGCCGGTAGCGGAAGTGATAGTTGATTTTCGCCACAGCCGCAGGAGCCGGCCCCAAAACGTGGCAGGACAGCCCCCGGTAGGGGGCGGTCTCAAGCGCTCAGGAGGCTGTCCCGAAACAGCGCGGCCCCTCGAAGCACCTGCCCCTCATCGGGACCGGAAAACGTAATGGTATAAAGATCCCGGAAGGGGGGCGCCCCTTGGCCTCCCGCAGGCCCACCTCCAGGTCATAAAACCCGTCATAGTCCTGCCGGGACGCGAGAAGAATCACCCGGTGCTCCGGGGTCATGGTCTGAATCAGGGCCCGGCCCGGACGCTGGCCTCGGCCTGCCCGGCCAACCACCTGGGTGAGCACGTTGAAGGTGGTCTCCGCCGCCCGATAGCTATCCACATAGAGGACAAGTCCCCGTCCAGGACCCCCACCAGCGTCACCCGCTCCAGATTCAGCCCCTTGGCCACCATTTGCGTTCCCAGGAGCACCGGCAGGTTCTCCCGCTGGAATCGCTCCAGAATCTTCTCATGGGTGTTGACTGCGTTCACCGTATCCGCATCCATCCGGGCCACCTGAATGCCGGGAAAATATGCCTCCAGCTCCGCCTGGACCTTCTGGGTTCCGGCCCCCACCTGCTTCAGCGGCCCCCGCACTGGGGACAACGGTCGGGAACCGGCTGGGAAAAGCCGCAGTAATGGCACATCAGCCGGCGGTTGGCGCTGTGGTACGTGATGCACGCGCACCGGGGGCACTCCGGCACCTGGCCGCAGCTGACGCACTGGAGCATCCGGCTGGCGCCCCGGCGGTTCAGGAAGAGTATGGTCTGCTCTCCCCGGGCCATGGTCTCCTCCATGGCCTGCAGCAGCGGGCGGCTGAGCACCGAATCATTGCCCGCCCGGATCTCCTCCTTCATGTCCACCAGCTGGACCTGGGGCAGGTCCATGCCGTTGAACCGGTCTGTGAGGCAGCAGAGGGTGTACATGCCGGCTCTGGCCCGGTACATGGTTTCCACCGACGGGGTGGCGGAACCCAGCAGCACCAGCGCTTTCTCCCGGCTTCCCGGAAGATGGCCACCTCACGGGCACAGTAGCGGGGGGTATTCTCCGACTGATAGGAGCGCTCCTGCTCTTCATCCAGAATTATGATACCCAAATTCCGGCAGGGTGCAAACACGGCGGGCGGGTACCCACCACCACCTTGGCCTGTCCCTGCCGGACCTGCCGCCACTGGTCGTACCGCTCCCCGGGAGGCAGGCTGCTGTGAAGCACCGCCACATGCTTGCCAAAATGGGCCGCCAGAAGGCTGAGGAGCTGGGGTGTCAGGGCAATCTCCGGCACCAGCAGAAGGGCCTCTTTTCCCATCTCCAGGCACCGGGCAATGAGCTTCAAATACACCGCCGTCTTTCCGCTGCCGGTGACGCCGTACAGCAGGGCCACTCCCGGCCCATCCTCCTCCAGTTT
>VOFI01001357.1_pt1 | contig 10001 bp, 14 predicted proteins | sample 5384131 | NCBI WGS metagenome assembly VOFI01 (sample SAMN12384728, study PRJNA508395) | human gut metagenome | isolation source: healthy gut H | host: Homo sapiens
TCCCGGTAGACGATGCGCACGCAGCGGTCGATGATGGTCTTTTCCACAGGAGGAGCCCGTCCTTGCCGCCCACGATCAGCTCGCACAGCGACAAAATGAAGTCGGATTTCAGGCTCAGCGGGTTATCATCGTCGCTGTAATCCAGATTCAAGTCCATCGGATTGATATAGCAGGGCGAACCGTCGTAGCCCTTGCCGGTGGGCGACAGCTTAATGACCTGACCGTGTAGACGCTCCACCAGCGGTGTATATTCGCCCTCCGGGTCACAGATGATGATGTCATCCTTGGGGAGATAAGAAACGCATTGGTGATCTCACGTTTTGCCGAAAATGACTTGCCGCTGCCCGGGAGTGCCTAGAATCAGGCCGTTGGGATTCTTCAAGAGCTTTCGGTCTACCATGATCAGGTTGTTGGAAAGAGCGTTGATGCCGCAATAGAGCGCCTCCGAACCAGTCTGGAAACAGTTCCTGTGTGGTAAAAGGCACAAAAATCGCCACGCTGGAGGTGGTCAAGCCCCGCTGAATCCCGATCTGATTCAGCCCCAGCGGGAGACTGCTCATCAGTCCTTCTTCCTGCTGAAAGTCCAGCCGGGTCAGCGCACAGTTATATTTCTGCGCAATGCTGGAGGTCTGGAAGATGTTGTTGTCGAGCTGCCGGGGCGTGTCCGCTGTGTTGAGAATGAGGAAGGTCAGCAGGAACATTCGCTCGTTGCGGGACTGCAAATCCTGCAACAGCTTCTTGGCCTCTGCACCGTAGGTGGCAAGGTCGCTTGGAATGATGTCCATATCGTACCCTGCACGGACGGCTTTCTTCTGTTCCTCGATTTTGGACTTGTCGAGATCAGTGATCTTGCGCTTGACGGTCTTGATGGCGTTGACCTGATCCACAGACTGCACATGGAGATTGACGAGGACGCTGCTCTCCATATCCAGAAAGTCCGCCAGCATCCGGTCGTTCAGCTCCGGTGCCAAAATCTGCACGAAGCTGACCGCGCCCAGCTTTTTGCCCATACGAAACTGCCTGCCGGTCTTGAACTCAAAGGAGCTGGGCGCAATAAAGTCCTTAGTGGACAGCCCAGAGGGAGCCAGCCAGTCCCACGAAAAGCGGAACGGTTCCTGCTCGTCCATCCGCAGAATGTCGTGCATGACGTGCAGGCGCTCAAAGCCGTTCAGCGGCACAGCCACAACGCCCAGCCGCTTGAAGTTGTTCAGAAGATCGGTTTCGATGCGCTCCAAACGGGGCTTGGCAGCGCGGAGGTTGTCGGCCTCAACGCCGAACGTGAGATACTTGGTCTTAATGAGGCCGTTGTTGCCGCGGGCAAGCTGATTTTGCAGCATACCCGCGTACTCGGCGCGGATGCCGTCAAACTCGTCCCCGCAGGGCGGAATGGAAATGCTCCGTGCAAAGGTTTCCTGCGAAGCCGAGAGGTTCACAAAGGAAAGCTGGAATTGCACGGAGCTGTCAAAGTAGTTCAGGAAATCGCACCAGCGCCTCAAAGATGGCGGTCTTGTCCTCATTCTGCGAGAGCTGGTAGTTGATGTCCTGATACTGGATCGTTTTGGTGTAGCGCGTGTCGGTCACACGGCAGATGCCGTCCGGCCACATACGCTGATACGGGATGCTGTCCTGCGCCGATTTTTCTTTCTTATCCGTTCGGTTCGCTCTTGCGATGGCGGCTTCGATCTGTTTTCGTTCGGCGCGGGTCAGCTTTTTTCATCTTTTTCTGATTTTCGGACAATTTGAACAGCCGGTGCAGCCCTTTTCCCGTGAACAATGTCATACACCTCCTTGTAGTTTTTCCTGCCGTTCCAAGAACGGCATAGAAATTGTTGGTCCTATACGGGCGCTCCTTTTTGGGGTCGGATAACGGCCACGCTTGATGATATTGCGGACCACGATCTTTTCCAGGGGCTGGCCGTTTTTTCATACATCGCCAGCATGAAGAAGGGCAGCATGACCAGCATCATACACATGGCTGCCACGCTGTTTCCCACAGGCCCCGGAGCAAAAAGAAAAGCGGTACGCCGATGAGCGCGCCCCCGCCGCCGAAGCAGACCAGCTGTCGTTTCTTGGTTAATCTTTAATCAGACGGTTGAGGGTCCAGCTCCGTGATGTCGGCATATTCCTGAATGGCGTCCACCCATTGCTTGGCGTCCACGGCCAGCCGCATTTCATCAGCCAGCTTCTTGCGCCCCTGTTCAACCCGTTCCTTTAGTTCAGCCTGTTCCTTCTGCGTCTTATCCAGCATGAGATTGAAGTTGGCTTCGCTGATCCGTCCGGCAACCATGTCCTCATAGAGCCGCAGCACCATCTTTTCCAGTACCTCAATCCGTTCCTCGTCTTTTGTCAGGGAACGCTCCAACGCTTCCCGCTGGCCTTTCTGTTCGGCTTCACAGGTGTTGGTAAGCCGTCCGGCAACAGCTTCCCCGTCCATCAGGGCGGCCTGTCGCACATTCCCGGATTTTGTTCAGCACAAGGCGGTAAAGGGTTTCGTACTCCACACGGTGCTGGGTACAGTGCTGTTTCCCATAGGCATTATAGGTCTTACAGGAATAAATCTGCTTCGGGTGCTTGTCGTTGGTGTAGCGGATAGTCAGTGATTTCCCGCACTCGCCACATTTGAGAAGCCCCGCAAACAGGCTGATTTCCCCGGTCTGCCGGGAACGCTGCCGGGATTTCAGCTTGTCCTGCACGATGGCAAAACTTTTGCTGTCAATCAACGGTTCGTGCCGCTGCTCCACCACGATCCAGTCCTGCGGCTTCTTCTCGCCAATGGTGCCGATTTTGAAGCGGTAGTCCTTCTTTTGGGACGCTATCGCCCCCGCATAAACGGGATTCATCAAGATGTCTTTTATTACGGAGAAGTCCCACATATACCGCCCGTTTTCCGGGTCTTTCTTTTCCCATTTGGTGCGGACATTGCGGAAGCCCCGTTCCCGGTTCCACCATGTAGGGCAAGGCACCTTCTGTTCTTCCAGCCTGCGCCGGATGAAGTTCGGGCCGTGTCCCTCCAGCGCCCAAAGGAAGATTTGCCGGACAATGGGGGCCGTTTCCCCGTCCACCAGCAGGTGGTTCCTGTCCTCCGGGTCTTTCCGATACCCAAAGGGAGCCACACAGCCGGTAAACTGGCCTTGCTGGGCTTTCAGCAGATACGAGGAATGTACCTTCTTGGAAATGTCCTTGCTGTACATCTCGTTCAGGATGTTCTTGAACGGCGCAATGTCGTTGTTGTCCCGCATGGTGTCGATACCGTCATTCATGGCGATATAGCGGACGCCGTGACGGGGAAAGAAGTCCTCGATCAGTGTGCCGGTCTGCAAGTAATTTCGGCCCAATCTCGATAAATCTTTCGTTATCACAAGATTTATTTGCCTGCGCTCGATGGCCTTTAGCATCCGTTTCAGGTCGGGGCGCTCCATGTTCAGCCCCGTGTAGCCATCGTCCTGATAGACTGCCACAACCTCCCATCCCTGCTTTTCGCAGTAGTTTTCCAGCATATCCCGCTGGTTGGCAATACTGGCGCTCTCCCCGTCAAGGTCATCGTCTTTGGAAAGCCTGCAATAGATGGCCGCCCGGAAGCTGCCTGCCAGAATTGCGTCCATGTCTGTGTATTCATATCCGTTCATCATAACCGTTTACCCGCACAATCCAGACGGAACACGGTTCTTCTGAACCTCGTCTTTATTATACCCTAAATCTTGTGTTTTCGCAAGGTTTTCCTTACCGGTATTCTGCCCATATTTTTGGGCAATCAGGCTCACAAAGACATCTGCTGCGTCCAGCTCGCCGTCAAAAACTGTGGTAACATGAATCTCTGTTTTCGTTTTTGCCATAGGCAGTTATCCTCCATAATAGAATAGCCAGACAAGGAGAAGGTCGGCAACGAAGTCCGGCAACGGGCTTCAAAAAACCTCAAAACCATCTCTGTCTGGCGGTTTGGTTACAATTTATATTTTCTTTTATTTTTCTGTTGCTTTGGTTGCTGATAGGGGAAAAAGCCCGCAGCTACGGGGGGTTTCCCCGGCAACCAGCCCGGCAACGGGAGTGCAACAAAGTCGGCAACCGGCTGCATTTTTCAGAAGGGAAGCTCCATCTGCTCTGTGACCTCCACAAATCCCTCCGGGATTTTTTCGGCTCCGTTGCTGGTATCCGTTGCTTTCGTTTCACGCTCCCAGCCCTTCTGCCTGCCGTATTCCGGGAACATCCGGGGATTGGAAAAGTAGTGCCAGCCTGTGACACAATGGTTCATAATGTCGTTGACCTCCCGGATTTCCCATTGTTTCGGCTCGTCAAAGGGGTGGTTCAGGGCTTCCTTGAAAAGCTGCTTGGAACACACCATGCTGCCGGTATAGCGGTCAAGGTAGGCTTGGATCATCCCGGCCTTGGTGTCCTCCGGCATAAAATCCCGCTGGTGTTCTTTGAGATAGCACACCATTTCGGGGCTGAAAGACAGCTTAAAATCCCCGCTGCGGTAAATGGTCATGGCTTCCGCCCAGACCTGTGCAAGATAGGCTCTGGAAGCGGCTTCGTCGTCCAAAATATGAACTTCCGCCTGTTCCGGGTTCACCATGACCGGCAGAAAGCGGCGGTTGCCGGAGCGGTCAAGTGGCAGGAAGTCCAGGGCGTTGGAAGTTCCGCCGAACACGCATTGACGGGGCCTGTCCTCCGGGTGGGTTTCGTATGGGATTTTATAGACCTCCTTCTGGCGGCTCAAAAAAGATTTGATTTCCTCAATACTCTTTGCGTTGGCGGTGGCGATCATCTCGGACATCTCAATGATCCAGTGACCTTGCAGCTTGCGGTACACATTGTCATCGTCCAGCTTGCGAAGGTCATCGGAAAACCACTCGTCTTTCACAGCCAGCAGCCGGAAAAAGGTGGATTTCCCGGCTCCCTGACCGCCCACCAGACAGAGCATGACCTCAAACTTGCAGCCGGGGTGAAATGCCCGGTGGATGGCTCCCAGCAGGAACAACCGCAGGGCTTCATAGGTGTACTGGTCGCTGTCGGCTCCCAGAAAGTGGCGCAGGCAATAGCGGATACGCTCCTGCCCATCCCATGAAAGGCCGTTCAGGTAGTCCCGGACGGGGTGGTAGCCGTTTTCGTTAGCAACAATCCCGATGGCGGCGGCAATCTCTTTTCGCTGGTCAGCCCATAGGTTTCTTCCAGATACAGGAGCAGATAATTCATGTCCGTGTCCGTGATGGCGGTGCCGATGCGGTGGTAGCCGATGGGCTTTACAATGTCCACTCGCTCGGTCAGCAGATTTTTTGCGATTGCCCCGGAAAGCAGCGGGTCATTCTGAAAGACGGTCAGGCAGTTGCGGATACTGTTTCGGACGCCGCCTTTCTCGGTGCTTTCCAGCATGGCTTTGACTTCCTCAACGCTCCGGGGCAGCGGTGCTTCTTGCATGGTCTGTTCTGCGGCCTGCCGTATCTCCGGCGGTAAGCTCTGCCATTCGTCTTTCAAGATTGCTCACTTCCTTTCCATAGTCAACGATAAGGACTGCCCGTTCCTCCATATCCGGGGAGAGCAGCACATCCAGCAGATAGTCCACATGGGATTGCTTCTGCAAGGCTTCCACAAAAGCGGGTGCCATGCTTCTTCCGGCATCTTAGGGGCATAGTCCCGTTTCCAGCGGCGCAGAAGATGGTAATAATCGGACAGCACCCGGAAGCAGTAACGCTCCATGCGGCAAAACCGCTGTTCCGGGGTTTCCTGCCGGGGTTTGGGTTTTCTCCTGCCGGGTGGTTCCCTGTCCTCATAGGGGATGGAGAACTCCTGCGCCAGCATGAGGGCGGCTTCCTTGGGGCTGACAGCTTCCAGACGGGAAACAAAGTCGATCACATCCCCGTCTGCCTGACAGCCGAAACAGTGAAAGCGCCGGTCAACCTTCATGCTTGGGTTTTTATCGGCATGGAAGGGGCAGACGCACATCCCGTTCCGTCCCACCCGGATTCCAAAATGCTCGGCAGCCTGCCGGGTGGTAACAGACTGCTTGACAGCTTCAAATACATTCAAATAAATCCTCCTGAAAATAAGAAAAGCGCCTGTCATTCTCGAAAAGAAAATGGCAAGCGCCTGTTAAAGTTCCATATCCTGTTTTTTCTCTGTGCGGGGCTGCTGGCGTTTCTCGGCCTGTTCCTCCCGGATACGCTGCGCCCGGCCTTTGACTGCCTGCTGGATGGACGGTTTCTTGCCCGGCTCGGCGGTCTGGCGGTACTGCTCGGACGGAAGCACCTGATTGAGCCAGTGGCGCACATCCCGGAGAATCTTCACATCCTCCTGTAATGCGGACAACCGTTCCTTATATCCGGCAACTTCTCCGGCAAGCTGTGTCTGTTCCTCATTCAGCTTTTTAATGCTGTACTTCTTCTCCTTCAAATGCACCTTGAAATAGCGGACAGCGGCATTGTAGGTGTCCAGCTCATCCCGATGGGCGGTGGCAAACTGTTCCTTGGGTTTCTTAAACCGGATGGCGGCATATTCCGTATGAACCGGCTTGTGGGCTTCAAAGCTGGCGATATGGGAAAGCAGGGTGTCGATCTCCTTCATGCGCTTTTCCTTCGGCTTCATCTCTGCCCGAATAGAAACGGCCTGCTCGCTGACGGTATCCAGATAGGCGTCAAGGCTCTCCACGGTGGACAGCTCCTTTTCCCGCAGATAGCGGATGGCGTCCATAACCTTGTTGAAGTCGTTTACAGTGCCTTTGAGCTGGCCTTTGCTCGTCCAGCCGGTGCGCTCCTCCCGGCGCAAATCCAGATATTTGCCCAGCAGCTCCGGCAGGGTGGGTTCCTTCGCTTCCTGCAAGGCTTCCAGCAGGGCGGCCTTTTTCTCCTTCAGGTCTGCAATCCAGCCTTTCAGGTGGCGCACCATCTGACGGATGGACTGCATGAGCCGGTTGGCGGCGGTAATGTCCCGGTTCAGATTGCCAATGTTGGTCTGTATCCCTCGTTTCTCCATCTGGCTGACCGCTGGCCCCATGTGGACGGTGGGGATTTTATCAAGCCCCTGCCGCTCATAGGAGCGAAGGTCAAGGCGCTCCGGGCTGCCGATGGCTTCCAGATAGCGGTTAGCGACATCCGCCCAGCCCTGCCGCCATATCTCCCCGTACTTCTGGTCGTTCCAGTCCACGGTGTCCTCCTTGTGGCTTTTCCAGTTCCCGGACGGGAGCCGGATACGCTCGCCGTTCTCGTCAAGGTCATAAACCTTCCGGCTCTTGGGAAGCCATTTCCCGGTTTCGTCCATTGCCCGCATGGTCAGCAGGATGTGGGCGTGGGGATTCCCGTCCCCCTTGTCGTGAATGGCAAAATCGGCAATCATGCCTTTAGAAACAAAAAACTCCCGGCAGTAGTCCCGGATAAGGTCGGCGTGCTGTTCCGGGGGGATTTCCCTCGGTATGGCAAGCACGATTCTCCGGGCAAGCTGGGAGTTCCATTGCTTCTCGATAGCTTCGGCGGCGTTCCACAAAGTATTGCGGTCTGCATACGCTGGTGGGGCGTGGGGCGGCAGCATGATTTCTGTATGGACAATCTCGCTTTTATGGGAATAGTATTTCTGCTTCTGGTCGTACTCGGAAAACAGCCGTTTCCCACTCTGGTAGGCGGCAGACGCAACGGCTGACTGGTGGTTGCTGCGCTGGATTATTTTTATATCATGGTGTGGACAGGGCATAGCGTTCCTCCTTCCTGTGGTTGATTTTGGGCAAAGAAAAGCAGGAAACCGTTTCTGATTTCCTGCTTAGTGGTGTCGCTGGTAGGCGATTAGTATTCAGTTTTGAAGGTTCGGGTCAGGTTGGCTCGATGATGGAAAGCTGTCTAATAGCTTAAAAGTTTTTGTTCGCAAATTTACTTGTAATCCCTGTTTCTGTTTTATAAAACCCCAAAATCAGAAAAATAATTCCAACGACTACTCCTGCGAATACGGTAGACTGTGCGGAAATATTAAGAAGAAGTAAGGATATACACAAAACGATTTCTACCAAACCTAATGTTTTGCCAGTACCAATAAAAATATTAGGCGCTATGCTTTGTGCATAATCCCAATGCTCTTGTGATTTCCGGGATGTAGGCGTATTGTATCCGTTACCTGATGTCATATCTTTTACCGGGTGCTTCTTTAAGATATATCCTACAAAAACCATTACAAAAGGTATGATGAAATTCAAAACAAGCAATCCATACATAAAACCATCTCCTTAGATAGTGTTCGTCATTAGCTTTATTATACTACGGGCAGTCCTGTTTTGGAATAGATAAATTGTAAACTTGCTGGACGGGAACAGCTTGCAACGCAAGGTGTTCCCGGGCGGCAAGTCCACAAAGGGGTAGCTGGCGCAGCCAGCGCAGGGGAAGCGTAGCGTCCCCTGTGATGATTGGAAGCAGCCGCAAGTGTGCTGGAAATCATCCGCTTTCCGCAGGAAGCCCCCGGCAGGGCGCAACGCACCGGCTTGACCGGTGTATAGTTGCGCCCTTACTCCGTAAGGGATTCCCCGGCTACCCGCCCTTTCACGCTTTCTGCAACTATTTCCTTCATGCCAGTTTGGGAAAATGCCTGTTTCAGAATGTCCATCACATCATCGTCCGTCAGCACTTCCGGCCTTATCAGGAAACTTTCCAGCATTGCCCCTCTGGTACAGAGCCGGTGCGTCCGTTCCTTCCGGGTAAGCTGCTTCATCTGGTGTTCCAGTATCTTTTCTTCATGCTGCGCCCGCCGCAGTCTGGCTTCGCCTTTGGCAATCTCCTGATTCAGCTTTTCCAGCTTTTCATTCATCATGGCAGCCCTCCTTTGGGAAGCAGCGTGTAAATGCGGTTTGGTTCTCCCACACCCCGGCGCACCCGCAGGATAAGTCCGATGTCCTCCAATTCTTTCAGGGAACGCTTCACAGTGACGGGGCTGCGGGAGAGGGCTGCCGCTAATTCCATGATAGGAAAACGGACAAACAAAATGCCGTTGCTATCCTCTATCCCTGCCGTAAGGGTGGTGTCCAGCAGTCGGGCATACATGATTTTTGCGGTGCTGCTGATCGGCAACCGCAGCATGGCGGTGGGAAGTGGCATACAGGGCGGCAGAACGGTGTCTGCGGTCATAAATTCAAATTCCATTTAGTCGGTTTTCTCCTTTCGCTTGGCTCGTTTGGACAGGTAATGGGGGCAGTCGATCACGACAGCCCGGAAGCTCTGTTTGCACTCATGCTGACACTTCCGGCACAGGTCGTTGTAGGCCACACGCCCCCGGTCATTGAGGAAGAAGGACAGCTCCAACTTCCGTTTCTTGCTCATTCTCGGCATGGTGCCTCCTATCATAGAAAATCCGCCCATTTCAGCCGTAACAACGGGTAGAGGCGGATAGCGGTTTTTGGTGTCATGTTTCGGGGCGATTTTCAAGGAAAATACGGCCATAGAGCCGCCCTAAAAAGCCCCATAGTATCACGGACAGGGCAGACTACGCCCCGTCGATTTGTCATGTTTGGGTAGCGTTTTGGTGTCAGTTCTGCCGGGTTTCCCTGATGTCGTTCCTGCCCCTGAATCTCACAGCGGCGTTTCGTTCCCGTTGGTACGCTCGCTGCGGTCAAGGTTCCTCCAACTCCTTGCCGCAGGTCGTTGCGCTACATCGCCGGGGAGCATATCCCATCAGGCCGGTCATTCGATTGGAAATAATCCATCGATGAACTGACTTAATCATAGCTCATTTTTGAACCCTTTCCCGTATGTCCATAAAATAGGAAAACCGCCCCAAAATCGAAAAAATTCCACGATTTCGGAACGGTATATGGTATAATAAGGAATAACAGCGGCAGCCAGCCGCAGGAAGGAGCGATGTGTTTATGAAAACCCGCATTTCCGTACAGGAACGCCTGAAAGATTTACGGGTGGAAAAGGGCTTGAAGCTGGAACCTGATGCACTCCGCATACAGCTCGATAATCTTTTCAGGGCTTTGTTCATCTTCATACTCTTCCGAGCAAAGGACGCCATCGGCCTCACTCATGAGCAGATTGCTC
>VOFI01001358.1_pt1 | contig 10001 bp, 17 predicted proteins | sample 5384131 | NCBI WGS metagenome assembly VOFI01 (sample SAMN12384728, study PRJNA508395) | human gut metagenome | isolation source: healthy gut H | host: Homo sapiens
CCAGCCATCATGCCGTTCAAAGTGCAGGACCTTTGGAACAGGCAGCTTTCCTTCCAGCCATAGCATCATGTCCTTTTCCCGTTCCACATCATAGGTGGTCCCTTTATACCGGCTGTCCGTCATTTTTAAATATAGGTTTTTCATTTTCTCCCACCAGCTTATATACCTTAGCAGGAGACATTCCTTCCGTATCTTTTACGCAGCGGTATTTTTTCGATCAGTTTTTTTTCAATTCCGGTGATATTCTCATTTTAGCCATTTATTATTTCCTTCCTCTTTTCTACAGTATTTAAAGATACCCCAAGAAGCTAATTATAACAAGACGAACTCCAATTCACTGTTCCTTGCATTCTAAAACCTTAAATACCAGAAAACAGCTTTTTCAAAGTTGTTTTCAAGTTGGCGTATAACATAGTATCGACGGAGCCGATTTTGAAACCACAATTATGATAGAATTTACAAGCTATAAGGTTATTGTCCTGGGTTTCAAGCATTAGTCCATGCAAGTTTTTATGCTTTGCCCATTCTATAGATATATTGATAAGCGCGCTGCCTATGCCTTGCCCCCTGAAATCCTTACATACGGCGATATCTTCTATATAAGCGTACCGGTTCCAATTTTTTCGCAGTTTAACTTTTCCGACGCATTTATCGTCTTGGTAGTAAAGATATATTATCTTATCAGTATTGTCAATATATTCAAGGCAATCTGCCTCCTCATCCTCTTCATCCTCTTCGTCTTGGTAGCTTTTTAAATATGGCGCTTCATAGAGTAATTCTGTAAAGGTCCAATTCTCGTTTTCATACCTCGGTATAATCTTACCTATCACCTCAAATGGTTCGCTGGGTTTATCGATATCTTTCAGGTGCCCTGCTTTCATTTCTGTAATCACTGTTCCCGCCTCTCTTCTATATCAGCGGCATATGTGCTATCCAGGCAGCCGGTTTTACCAGTGTATTTTTTATACATGTCCCTGGTATATTTTGTTATATTCCTATCATACTCCGGATAGGCATAATGAAGCCTTTCCGCCACCTCACCGGATACCGCCCTGAACAATTGATGGCATAGAAATAATGCTTCCCATATGTTTTCATAGGAATCCATCCGGTAGGTGGACAAAAGTTTCTCCCACAAATCCTCGGATATATACCTTTCAATAAACTTATAGTTCTTGCCTACACTTAATTTAAAGCCTGTTTCGATGCCGACCTTCCATGATATCATTCTCAGCAGCTCATGGCGAACAATCTGATTAAAATGATCAATAGCAAATAAAATTTCCTTACGGCACAGTCCCTTAACCACATAGGTAGTGGTGTTCCAGAATTCATTGCAGCAGTCATCGTATTCCCGGGCACTGGGTTTTCTTATATGATAATCCATGTCGGTCGAACTACAGCTTGCTGAATCCTTCCATCCTTATCCAGAATAATCTTTATCAATTTATCGTCATTCAGGTAGTTTCCCAACTCTTCCAGGGGCAATAAGGTAAGGTCTATTTTATTATAATCATCAAAAAGTATTATATAGGAGTAGCCTTTCTCTTCAGCCGGGAATAGTTCCATATCCTCCGGTTTTTGCATCATTATAATATTCCCGAAGCTTTTAAGCCATTCATCCTTTAAAGTAAAAGGATTCCACATCTGTTACGAAGTATGTGACATCATAATCCTGGAATTCGTCCTTAGGTATATTAATATTTTGCGCGTGACCCCTCAAGGGTCACAATTCGAATACGTTCATCCTGTTCTGCTAAAGAAAGTACTAAATCCATCATTTCTTTTTTCTGATCTCATTTACATACTCCTCGTTTATTTTTTCTATATTATTACATCTTCTTTTTTGCCGATACAATCAGCATCATTGGGCGTCGCATTTCATCCGCCATCCCGGAATATCCATCATGTTCTCTGGCGGCTGTGGCTCCACAATCTGATTTATTATAAAACTATTTGAAAGCAGTGTATTTAGATATGTGGTCAGTGTTCTATGATATTTTGTAACCTTTTCTTCCAAAAAAAAAAACATAGCTGTCCGTTTGCCCTCATAATAATAATTGTCCACCGGGAAATGCAGTATTTCTCCTTTTTCGTTATAATACCAGTCTTGTGTTCCATGAGCAGTAAAAACAGGATGTTCAACTGTAAAAACTAAATTGCCACCAGCCTTCAGCATCCTATATATCTTTTTTATTAAATTCTCATAGTCTGCTACATAATGAAACGCAAGCGAACTTAGTATTACATCAAAGCTCTCCTCTGGGAAATCCACATCTTCTATGGCACAGCATTCATATTCAATCTGTGGAAAATGGGTTTTTCCTTTTGCTACTTCGAGCATTTTATGAGAAATATCAACACCTACTACAGAGGAAGCACCGTTTTCCATCGCATATATACAGTGCCATCCATAGCCGCATCCTAAATCAAGCACACGCTTACCCTTAAAATCAGGTAGCATCTTTTTCAAAGTCTCCCATTCTCCCGCACCAGCCAGTCCTTTCTGCGAGCGACTCATTTGACTGTATTTTTGAAAAAATATATTATCATCATATTTGTTTTCTTTCATCTGAACTCTCCTCGTTTAAAAGTTATTTATCTCCGATACAATTTCATTCACTTCATTATAAAGCTTCTCGGTCATGTCGTAGCATTCAAAAAGTGAGATACCGAGTACTTCAAAAATATGATTTACCTTCTCGGTATATTTTTCAGGTTTATATTCAAAAGTTTCAAGCAGTTTTATAGCTTTCTTTTCGTTAATGCAATAAGCATTATTGCATGCAAATAGTACTTGATTTAAGCATGAAATAATACGAAAAACATGACCCGCAATATAATATTTATCGTCTGTTCCCGCATTTGCTTTTACAAACATTAAAGAGAACTCTGCTTCAATCTTGCCGACAAAGCTGTAATAAATCTCAATGTCCTGCCTGCGGGTGCCGTTCTCGTCGTAACTGCACTCATGCACCACGATTTTCTCGATCATTTCCCGCAAGAGAGTGGGGGTCAGTTCCTCAAAGGCAAGGTGCTTGCGGACAATGCCCATAAACTTCTCCGCGTTGACGGTAGCTGCCTGTGACTTGTCCAGTTCCGCCTGCAAAGCGGCGGCGCGGTCTTTCAGTTCCCGCTGCTCCTGCTCATAGTCAGCCGACAGTTCCATGAAACGCTCATCGCTGATTTTGCCGTTCACATTGTCCTCATACAGCCGCTTGATAATGCGGCTGACTTCAGAAATGCGCTCCTGCGCCTGTTCAAGCTGCTTGATGGCTGCGGCGGTCTTTCGCTTGCCGCCGATCTCGTTCTGCTGGACAAGTAGCTTCACAAAGCGGCTCTCATGCTTGGCTGCGTATTCCGTCACTTGCCGGAGATTGGCCAGGACACCAGCGGTCAACAGATCGGTGCGGATAAAGTGCGCCGTACAGTTGCGGGTGCGCTTCTTGTAGCTGCCGCAGATGTAGCAGTCCTGCTTGCGGTCTCTTGTTCTGATACCGCTGCTGATACAGCACATGGCCGCAGTCGGCGCAGAACAAAATCCCGGAGAACAGCCCCACTTCATCGTAGCGGTTCGGGCGTTTGCGCTGTTTGCGTAACTCCTGCACACGTTCCCATGTTTCCCGGTCTATGATAGGCTCATGGTGGTTCTCAAAAATGGCCTGCTTCTCCATGGGGTTCTCTACACTGTGCTTGGTCTTGTAAGAAGGCTTCTCCGTTTTGAAGTTCACCAGACATCCGGTGTACTCTCGGTTTTCCAGCAGATGCACGACGGTGTTCGTCGCCCACTTGCACTCATAGCCTGGGTGATAACGGCGGGTGCTGCCTGTCCTGCTGATATTCCAGCGTCCCCGGCGTGGGGATTTGCTGCTCCGTAAGCATACGGGCAATCTTGGTCGGGCCGTTCCCGGCAAGGCAAAGCTGGTATATCTGCTGCACAACCGGCGCGGCTTCCTCGTCAATGAGATAGTTCTCGTCCTCACCGGCTTGCTGGTAACAGGCTTGCCGCTCATGCCTTTTGACTCGTTTCACTGCCTTGATTTTCTTGCTCGTATCTCTCACCAGCCATTCATTGAACAGATTTCGCAGCGGGGTAAAATCGTTGTCCATGCCCTCGCTGGCACTGTCCACATTATCGTTGACAGCGATAAAACGCACTCCCTTTTGAGGGAACAGCATTTCCGTGTAAAACCCCACCTGCAAGTAGTTTCGCCCTAACCGGCTCATGTGGCTTGACGATTAACGTAAAATCCTCCGTTTCAATGTCCGCAAGCATGGCTTGAAATCCGGGCCGCTGGAAGTTCGCGCCGGAAAAACCGTCGTCGGTGTACCAGCGCAGATTGGTAAAGCCGTTCTGTTTTGCGTAGGTTTCGAGTATCCTTTTTTGGTTCGATATGGAATTACTCTCGCCTTGCAATTCATCCTCGTGGGACAATCTCGGATAAAGGGCGGTAATGAGGTTTTGGGTGGCTTGTCTTAACATAAAATCCTCCGTTTCCGACAGCCAGCCCCACTATTCCGTGGTTTCATTGTACCACGGAACGGGGCGGGCTGTACAGCGGCAAAAGCGTAAAATCAGCTTCTTTATGGTTTGTCAAATTGCAGTAGAAATGAGTTAGCTTCAATAACTCCGTGGTATACTCTGATTTTTTTTGTGTAGCAGCGGCTTCCGCTTCCAGTACCCGCGCCATTTTGTCGGCGGCTGTGGTGGTGTCTTTCTTGAAATAGCCGGACACGACAAGGACGGAATTGCCCATGCGGATTTCCGTCACGCAGTCGGGGCGGCGGGCGGTGCGGGTGTCGTGCTGCTTGCTATCTGCCATAGGCAATACTCCTTTCAGTCGGTAATCAGTTTCTTCATGCTCTCCATTTTCCGCTGCGCGGTTTCCTGCCGGAAGTTGTCGCCGGTAAAGCGTACCGGGACGCACATGGAAAGCAGCCGGTCATAAATCCGGGAATGGGCGGTGTCCTCCGGGTTGTGCAGGTCGTCCAGCGTAAGGTTGGTCGTGACGATCAGCGGCTTGCCGCTGCGGTAACGGCTGTCAATCACATTGAACACCTGTTCCAGCCCGTATTCGGTGCCGCGCTCCATGCCGAAGTCGTCAAGGATAAGCAGCGGATAACGACAAAGGCGGGAAATGTACTCGTTGCGGCCCTCAAAGCTGGCGGCAAGGTCATTGAGGATAAGAGCAAAGTTCGTCATGCGGACGGGGATTTCTTTCTCCATGAGGGCGTTTGCGATACAGCCTGCAAGGTAGCTTTTGCCGGTCCCACGCCGCCCCAGAACAGGCAGCCGATATTGTCTGTCCGCATATCCTCCCAATGCTCCACATACCGGCGGGCAAGCCCGGTCTGCGGGTTCCTGCCGTTGTCGTTCTCGAAAGTCCAGTCCCGCATGGTGGGGTCGGTAAAGCCCCGGCGTTTCAGTTCCTCCACGGTGTCAAGGTGTCTGCGCCGCTTCTCGGCGGCCTCCCGTTCCTCGCGGGCGGCTCTCTGGCAGTCGCACTCTGCCGGGTGGCGGTCACGCCCGAAGATAGCGGCCTTATCCGGCGCAAAATAGGCTTCTTTCGGCTTGCGGCACTTGCCGCAGTACAGTAAACCGTCCTCGCCGGTGTAGTCCTCCGGCTCCGGGATGGCAGTCGTCATATTCTCCAAAACCGCGTTGATTTCATTCTTCATAAACTCTCGCCCTCCTTGCATGAGTAGTCTGGTATGCCCTTTTTAGGGGCTTCCTTTTTGTCGTTCCCCGCCCATATCCGCAGGGCGGCGGCATAGTTCTGGTAGCTTCTCCCGCTGGCGGCAAGGTAGCGGCTCATTTCCTCGATGAACCGTTCCAGCCTGTCAGGGTACTCTGCCTGCAACTCGTCGTATTCGGTCTGTGACAGAAAAATATTCTCGTATCGGCCATAGGGCGCGGACGGCCTCCCCACTCACTCCCATTGTTTGGCTCTCTGTAAGGTTGTTTATAGTAGTTTGGTTAGGGGACGGTTTTCCGACCATCATAAGGTCGGTTTTCTGACCATCAGTAGGTCGGTTTTCCGGCTCTATGAGGGGCGGACTTCCGGCCATCAGTTGGTCTGAAAACTGTACCTGTGGCACACGCGGTACTTTGACATATAGCCGGTTCGGTGCGGAGAAGCCGCCCCGTTCCCGTTCCAGCAGCCCCGCCATGTCCAGTTCATTAAGCGCCCCCTTTATGGTGGTGCTGCCCTTTATCCAGTATTTCTGCTATCTCCGCGATGGGATAGATAATATATATCCTGCCCTCGTCGTCCAGCCACTTGTTCTTCTGGGAAAGGGTGGAGCGGTCTAACAGCAGCGAATACAGCAGCTTGGCGGTCTGGGAAATCTCCATTTTCAGCAGGAAACGGGGATACGGCAGATAGGCGGGCAGCCGCGTGTCTGCCCTGATATAATCAGCGATAGTATCACCTCCCTGTGTTTCGGGTTGATTTTGGCGTATTGTACGCATTAAAACGCCGTTTCCGGGGGAAAAGGATAAATGTATCGCGTACCCTTTGACACCCACGAAAAAAGCCTTGATTTATGCGGGTTTGAAAGGCTCTAAAGCGTGACATCTATGCCTTTGTTTCCGCTTTCGCTCGGCGGCTTTGATTTTCTTCATGCGTCCGGCGCAGTCGGGGCAGTATTTCCCCCGGTTGGATTTGGGGACAAATGCCGCGCCGCAGACGGCGCACCGTTTCCGGCTTCCCCGGCACAAGAGGGCTGCGGCCAGTTCCCCGTCAAGGGGCAGGACAGCCACACGGAACCAGTGGCACATGAGGGAAAGGAAATGCTCTGGACGCACACGCAAGGCTCCCCGTCGTCTAATAGCAGGCAGTTCCCCTCATCGTAGTTACAGCACTCATGTACCAGCCGCCGCGCCCGCCGGTGCTGGCGGTAGTCCATGTGGGGCAGCTTATCGCTCATGGCTCTGCTCCTTTCTGCGGTGCGGCTCCTCCCGGCGCAAAATCTGGTCGATGTTCCGCTTGACGGTCTGCAACTCCGTGTACCGCTGCTTCTGTTCGTGATAGGTGTTATACAGGCCGTCTTTCTCGGAGATAAGCTGCTCGATCTCGGCCTGCAACGCTTTCCGGGCGGGCAGCTTGGTAATGCCATGCGCCTTGAAATACCGGGCTGCTGCGTCGGCTATGATAAAATCGCTCTCATTTGCCTGCCGGTATGCGGCGCGGGCTTTCTCGGATTTCTGTGCCGCAGCCCGTCGCGGGCGGCCTTGGTCTGGGCGTAGGCCAACACCTGCCGCTGCAACTTCTTTTTCCCTTGCAGCTTCGTTTCCAGTGCTTTCAGTTCGCCGCTGGTCTGGCGCATTTCTGATAGGCGGTGTCAACGGCGGCTTCTAACTGCTCCGGGGAAGTGAAGCCGTATTCCTGATACACACAGCGTTTTGGCGGCCTGCTTGAGGTTGTGTATCTTCGCCCAGTGTTCATAGCCCCGGCCTTTGCCCTCGGCCAGCTTCTTTTCAATGTCCACAAGCCGCTGCACACCGTCCTGTTTCGGGGCGGTTTGTGGGGCTTTTGCTGTATGCCGGTTTTCCCACCCCGGGGGTATTCGAGTATAGCCGCGGCCTTTTCTGCGGCTCTGGCGGCGTTTTGCTCTAAAACGGCAAGGACAGCGGCGCGGTCAAAGTCGTCGCCCAGCTTGCGGGCGGTAATTGGCTTTGTCCTGTCCGGCGTGAGGTAACAAAGCCGCCCCCGGCTCTCCTTAACGGCCACACCCTCCTGCAGCAACAGAGAGGAGGAAACTCGTCAAAGCTGGCGGCGGTGGCAAGGGCTTTCCGTAGGGTCTGCCGCAGCTTCTCCTTGTTCGTTTCAAACTTGGTCTGCCGGGGCGTGATACTATCGGCAATCATGGGGGCGTTCTGCCTGTCCAGCGCGGCCTGTCCCTTTTTCTGCGCCCAATACTCCCGGTCTGTCACGCGGTTCTTGCTGCCGTTCAAGAGGTCGATTTGATAAAGCCCCTCCCGGTGGCACATCTCCATGACTTCGGATTTGAAGTAGCGCAGGGCAGCGTCGGTACATCGGTGCTTGCAGCCGACTTTCGTGTCGGCCGGCCTGTCCATGTAGGGCAGGAACGGCACTTCCTCTATCCGCAGGCTGTTTATGACGATATGCACATGAATATTGCCGCTGTGGTTATGCCCGTCCGGGTGGGTGCAGACAAGGGCCTGGTGGCCGGGAAAATGCTCGGCGCAGAACTGTTCGCCCAATGCCTGCGCCCGGTCTACGGTCAGGCCGTTGTCCGGCCCGTCCCGCGGGTCAAAGCTGATGATGTAGTGGTGGCTTTTCACATCTTCCCGCCGCTGGTTCTTCCCGTAGCGGAGATTGGCCCGCATACAGGCAACGGCAAAATCCTCCCCGTCGCAGTTCAGCGTGGACAGCCGGTAGTCCTCGCGGGGGATAAGCCTGCCGGTTTCATCAAGGACGGGCTTCATGGTAAACTCGTCATGCTCAAAGAGAAGATATTGTTCGGCGGCTCCGTAGTCGGCGTTTTTAGAGTTGATATGCTTGAGTGTTGCCAACTGCGTCACCTACTTTCTGTAAGACTTCATACTTGAGGGCGGCAAGGTCGGCTATGGCGGCGCGTACCTCACCGGAGAGCGCGTTGTAGGGTGCGCCGTACTCGTTCAGATACCGGGCTATCTGGTTGAGGTTGCCGCCGATTTTGCCGTACTCGGCTGTGAGTTTCCCGACAGCGGAAAGCAGCTCGTCATTGACCGCGATACATGGATAATGGGGCGTATGGTCGGTGCGCCGTATCGCCTGCCGGAGAAATTTCGGACTGGCTGATACCATAGGGCGCAAGCCGCGCTGTGAAGTCGGCGTAGCGTTGTACCTGCGCTGGATATATTCTTGATAGGCTATCTGGTCGGTCATGGAAATTCCCCTTTCTGAATAATAGTGCGGGGCGGTGGCACTTCTTGCTGTCGCCCCTTGATTGCCTACCAGCAAAGGCGGGCGGGGCTGTCAACGGCTGCGCATATGCGCCGTTCATCTTGACCGTTGACTGGCTCGGCTGGGTTTGCTATTTACCCGACAAACTTGAATTTATTTTAAGCTATCACGTTTTACCTTCTTAAGCCTTACTATCATTACCATAGGAATTTCTTTGTTGGTTTTAAAACATTCTTCATAAAATCCATCAATGACAAATCCAGCTCTAAAACAAAGGTTAAAAATATCTTGTATGGAACGATGATAATAAATCTGCTCTTTCGGTTGCCCTTCAATCGCTATATCATAGTAACTGTGCGGTGTCATATATTTTTCAGTCAACGTGACAAAACAAGGGTGTTGCGTTGCAAAGACAAAAATTCCGCTTTCCTGCAACAGTTCATAAACAGCCATAAGAAGTGGTTCAATATCCGTAATATCCATAATTGCCATATTAGAAACTGCTTTCGTAAAGGCTCGATTTCTTTTTAATTCTAATATACTTTTTCTATCGGTCGCATCCGCCACACAAAATTCAATTTGTTTTGCATATTGTGATTGCCGTCTTTTAGCCAATTCTATCATTTTTTTGCTGTAATCAAAAGCGACAACCGAAGTGCCGATGATCTCACCGGCAGAGCCGGAGGCGTCGGGGACTGTGATCTGACCCTTCTTGTCGGTGTCTCTGGCCGCATGGTTGCGCTGCTCGTCGGAGACCTCCACATTCAGGCCCGTGGCGGGCTTGGCGGTGGGCAGGAGGACCGTCACCACCGTCTGGTCGTTGCCGTCCAGCAGGCGGCCGTCCGGCAGCAGCACAGTAAAGGCGTCCCTTTTCGCCGTCCTCACCAGCCAGCAGCGTCACCAGCGCGTCTTTTACCGGCTTTTCCGCTGTATCAGTGACGATTACAGTGTACTGGCCCACCACAGCGGTGCCGGTATCATCGGTGTAGGCGCTGTCGGCGGCGGGGACGGTCAGCTCGCCGTCCTTGTTGGTCTGCCCCTGGGCTGTGCCGCCCAGGTCGCTCTTGACAATTACGGTGACATCCTTCT
>VOFI01001384.1_pt1 | contig 10001 bp, 16 predicted proteins | sample 5384131 | NCBI WGS metagenome assembly VOFI01 (sample SAMN12384728, study PRJNA508395) | human gut metagenome | isolation source: healthy gut H | host: Homo sapiens
CGGACGCAATTCCAAAATAATCCGCTACATCTACATGAGCTTCATCTGCCAGTGCAACAGTAAAGGCTTTACTTTCCCTGATATTAAGCCATGTTTTTTTTTTGCCCTCTCCAATGAAGAGGATAATTTTATCCATATCGCAAATCTGTCCCCATGCGACATTCATTACATTAACTTTACCATTTGCATCATATGCTGCTACCATAAGGACAGGCATAGGATAAACGGCGTGAACGACACCGATATTTTTTCTTCATTCTGTACTACCTCCATATATCATTGATTTTTTATGTATTCTTGCTTATAATTATATGGATATAAGAAAAATTAACAAGTACCCACCTTTACGTTAGGTACTTACCTTAAAGAAAGTGTAATGTTGAATGAAAGAGTGTAAATTGAAAGATTATATAGAAAATGCAAATTTTGAAGACACCGGATTCAGCTATACTTTATCCCTGATTTCCGGCAAATATAAAATGATTATATTGTATTGTCTTATGGAATACAAAGCAGTTCGTTTTAATGAGTTGCAGCGTTATCTGAAAAAATCTCTGACAAGACGCTGAGTCAGAACTTAAAGGAATTAGAAAAAGACGGACTTATTCATCGTGAAGTCTATCCTCAGATTCCTCCAAAAGTAGAGTACTCTCTTACAGAAAGAGGCATCTCACTCATGGAAGTTCTTGATCAGCTATGTACCTGGGGGCGAAGAAAATAGAAGACCAACCCCTGAAACGCGTTAACCATAACTTTTCAGGGATTGAGGACCCGGAGGCTTTTTTCTTAAAAACATTCTCAATATATTCTCGATATCCCTGCTCCAAAATACTGAATGCACAGCTGTTATCAGTTAATTTCTTTTTTCATAATTCTGGAGATATCGATTGTACTCCTCATTTATACGGTAAAAATCTATATTTTATCCTCCATAGTATAACAAAACAGGAGATAAGAAGCTTATCTCCCTGAATATTAACGATTCGCATTTTAAGCTGCGAAGCACTTAAATTAAAGGTTTGCACTGTGACATGGTGAACTGATTGAAATGCTTCTGATTTTTGTAACAAATGACTGATTGAATGATAAGGAGATTCTATACGATGAGAACAATATTTGCAGAATACAATCCACACAGAAACAGCATTGATATTTATACTTCTGCTGGTTATATGCTCCGCATTGACTGTTGGGAAGCCGAAAAGGATTTAAAAACCACACCCGGATCAGACTGTGCATTGAACGCATTTGCCATTGATAAACCGCTTGAATATGCAAAATTATATCTTGATGGAACAATGCAGATATGGGTAGATGCAGAAGATTCATTAGAACTATGGTGATTTTTTCAACAGCACTAAGGTTACTTTTTCCCTATCTCATTTATTGAGAATCGTTTTTTACCGTGCATATATATTCAATATCTTTTTATCTATTATAATGAAATCAAGGGCTGGTCTAATGCCAGCCCTACCAAAAATGAAAATTCACATAGAAAATAAATTTACAATTTTTCCAATATAAACCTGTTATCAACAAATACAAACATAATTTATATTATCGTATCTATTGATATGATATTTATTTCAAAAGAGTTACCAGAAGTTTTTGAAAACTTTTCCCTTGTGATATTATCTAAAGCTCCTAATTTTATACTTTTCCCATGATGGAGCAGCTTATTTGACCGTATCTCTAGCACCAAAGATGTTGTATTCTATACTGATACATCAATAGAATTGCGAACTAACCTATTACCATTTTTGACAAGCGTAGATTCCACTGATTCTCTTGTAACGTTATCAAGAATGCTTGTATCAAACTTTTGTCCCGGCTTCCAATTTGGATTAGCTGATTTCACTGCTGCATACATAGCAGCTCTATACTGTCCTTCGTATTGCTCTAAAGTCCATGTACCACTTAAACGTTTGTCTTTGCTTACGCTTAACTGATAATCTTTGAAAATATCTGAACGCTTAGTTGTATCACCATTTGAAATACCGTTTTCTTTGATAAATTCTCGCTGCACATTATCAAACATCTTTTGACGATATTCCTCAGATACACTTGTGAGTTGCTGCCACGATGTACCTTTTCCGGTAACATCCATTCCCGCCACTCCATTTGCATTCAGTAAATCGCCATCCGAATCAAATTGCTTCATCAGATTCTTAATAATGGTATCTCTTCCATCGAATGTTTCATATATCAATCTTTCTTCTGCTGACATCATGGCTTCATTTTGCATAATACCAGATAACCAGCCTTTTTTTTTTCTTTCAAAGCCTTATATTGTTTGCTATTTGTATTTGATGCCATTATACGTGTTACCTAATCCGCTGATATTCATTGACATATAAAAACCTCCGTGTAAATACATTCTAAATCCGTTTAGAATTAACTCAATGCTATATAGTATATATCGTCATAAATCTCCAAGAAATAAAACCGTTTTCACAATTATACAGGTAACTCACAATCCTTTAGCCAAAATCGCAGTTCCATAACAGTCACCCTTCGATTTCAATTATGGATTGGCTAAAAAGCCTGTCAATATCCTGTTCCTCAACATCAGCCATTTTTGCTATCTTGGATATGCCATGATAGGAAACAAGCACTTCCAAAAACCGCTTAATTGCTTATCCTTATCTTCAATCCAAAATACAGAAATCCTACTTCTATTTAAAATTCTGAATTATGAACTCAATTCCGTTACCAGTGAAGAATATCTTTTTTGTCCGGTTCTTTATATCCTCCTCACTGACACCATAATAACAATATAAATCTCTGGCTATTTTCTTAAACCTTTTTTATGACCGACTTATTTCCAGAGTAAGATATTCCAAATATATTCCAGGTATAATCTACCTCTATTTCCATTAAATCCTCACCAATTTTTATTTCATATAAATGAAAATCCATGGGAATTACATTATCAGGCATTTGGTCAATCAATTTATTTCTAATTTCCATTTCATTCAAAATTTTTAACAGATTCTTCATTATGAAAATCTGGTTTTGGAATATCCTTCCTTTGGCCCAAAAAGTTCTGGTTTATGCTGCATAATCAAACTAGCTTTTAGATTTTTTCCTTTTTTCGTCTTTGTCGTTCTATCCAACTTTATTGTTGACTTTTTTCGCCCTCTACTCAAACCCGATTATATCGGTGATGCCATCCTATGCACCAATTAGATATTTTTCTTTTATCAAATCCTCTTATGCCTTAATATCAAAACTTGATCTATCAGGTGCAGAAATACTCACAGATTCTGCTACAAGGCTCTGTGTCATACTTTTTACATCATTACCAGTTACGGATAAGGTATAATCACCCGTTTCTTTTCCTTCTGCCGATTTTTCTGCACGTTTCTTTGCAGCTTTTTCTTCCTCTGCGTTTTTTTAGCAGCTCTTTTCTCTTTACTTTTTTCCTCTTTTTCTCTGTTCTCTTTTTGCTTTTTTTCGTTCAGCATTCTCTTTCGCTATTTTCCCATCTGGATCATTTTTGTACAAGATGCTGTCTCTATAATATTTGTTTGCATCAATCATATAACTCTGATTTGTCACAGTGCCCAAACATCCATTAATCGTATCTTTTGTACAATCCGGAATGGCTGCTAAGTTTTCCTCCAAATACTTTGCTTTTTCCGGATCATTCATGCACTTTTGTAAAAATGCACTTGAAACAGATACCGTTGTCGGAATACCCTGCATTGAAGTCAGCCCTATATTCATATAATGGTATTTTTCCTTGCAAGTATTTTGAATAATCATTTACATTACTATACCCTGTCTTAATCTGCTCTGTTTTTGTCACACCGGGACGTGATGTTTTTAATTCAACTGTACTTGTTGTCACGTTGCCGTCTTTTGTATTTGTACTATCCTTTTCACTATCTGTTTTTTTACAGTATTCTTATAATTTGAAGCATAATACGATGTGTAACTGCTGTTATTGATACCCGTAATTGCCATAATCCTACCTCCCCTGTTATTGAAACTTAAAATAATTTCTATTATATTGAACGACTTGGATATTTAATTTCCGTTGATGTAAATTCATCTTCTGCCGAAACATTGATATGCCCACTGCTGTCAATAGCATACTCTTTACCATAAACGGAAAACGTATCTCCTTCTTTATATCCGATTTCTATCCAGTTTATATCATTTAACTGTTTTATCTTTGCGTCAACATTTATGGTTTTCCTGATTCCTGCAATAAATAAGTGTGTTTTCTGCTCCCGCATCTATAGAAAAGAATCCCGGAGAAATCCCGACTTTCTCACAGACTGACAGTACTTCCTCGTTACTGTAGAGATACCCCCACACACTCTTTCCCTGTGCCAGATCAGATAAAATATTACTTGCTTTGCGCATTTCCCACTTATAATTTGTTCCTTTTTGATTTGTATTCTCTGCAAGCAACGATTCCGAGGCTGCCCAGCCTATTCTTCCATTATTGACCGTCCATGTATATTTACCGCCACTTGATGTTGTCCATGAATAATAACTTTTATTACTTAATACCAATGTATTCATTTTCGGTACTGCATAATTAGGTACTACCTGTCTGCTCCCATTAAGGTCAAAGGAAATAACCCCGTACTCCTTAAAATCAGAATTATATCCACAGGAAACATTCTCCCCAAAATTGATTGCATCCAAAATAGCACTTGAATTATTATAGTTTTCAAAATAATAAGCCAATTCACTGTTAGAAATATTCGCATTTTTATCTATCAGTGCAGCTATTGATTGCTTTGAAAAGCCTCGTGCAGCATCAGAAATACTTAAACTGTCCTGTTTTTTATTATTTCTGCTCCAAGCAACATCTGTATTGCTTTTTGGTGTATTCCTGCCTCTGCCTGCTTTGAATATGTCAATAGCTGGTTTACTGTGTTTACATCTGTTACTGTCTTCATAGCTATTCACCAAACCCTTTTTTCAACATTAAACGCCAAACATATGCTGCAATTTGTACAGCATATTATTTACTCTGCCTTCAACAGCTTCTGGCTGATTCCTTAATTCATACCTGCTTCCATAGTAATCATTTAAACGGTCTTTCATCTCATTACAAAATAATTTTTGATCTGTTTTACCATTTAAAAACTGATTGCAGATACCACTTATCTCTTTCTTCTCATTTGTATAAAAAGCTGTCTCATCTGAGATTATTTCTGACTTGTACTTATAAGATTCTGTTTTGCTTCCAATTCCAACAACCATGTAATCTGGTGTCATTTTCTCCATGATAGAATTACGTGCCGAATCATTAAAATGAACATATTCGTCAATCATGTCTGAAAAACCAGCTTGAAATTGCTCTGGAACATACATTTCATTTACTTTCCTTAGCCCCACTTCACTTGCACTTAACAAAAATACAGATTCATAAGAAGTTCCTCTATATCCCTCTTGGGCATTCAAAGAATCTACATCTGCTGTCATTGCATTAATCTTCTCTTTTAAATCTTTCATTTCATCTTCTGTCAAATATTCAGAAGCATTTTCGTCCAGCCATTTTTCAAAAACCTCTGATTGATTTTCCGAACAGCCTTCAAACGCATTTTGTTCTCCAGAAATGGAAGTTGCTTTCAAATCTAATTTGAATAAATTTTCACATTTGTATTCTGCTGGTATTTCTTTTATCTCTCCATTGATTGACGAAAAATGCATTGTATGAAAATCCGATACCTTATTACGAGCAGTCTCAACTAACTTTCTTGCTGAATCACTGATTTTCACATCATCCTCCGAAATAATATTCTGAGGAACAGTTGTTTTCTTCTCAACCTTATTTTTTATCATCTCTGGATTATTAATATACCTATTTCCTTGAACTTTCATAGCAACCTCCTTAAGTTAGTCCACACTTTCTATACTTCTTTATCTATCTTGCTCGATGTCAAAGAACCCGTGCATCTATTTTCAGGTAATCTACATCACTGTCATTGCTCAATGAACCAATAAAACGATTTATATCTACTGACTTTCTGCCACTCTACTCTCTGGTGATGCCATCCAATGCACCAATTTGATATTTTCCTTTTATCGAATCCTCTTATGCCTTAATATCAAAACTTGATCTATCAGGTGCAGAAATACTCACAGATTCTGCTACAAGGCTCTGTGTCATACTTTTTACATCAGTACCAGTTACGGATAAGGTATAATCACCCGTTTCCTTTCTTTCTGCCGATTTTTCTGCACGTTTCTTTGCAGCTTTTTCTTCCTCTGCTTTTTTAGCAGCTCTTTTTTCTTTTATCTTTTCCTCTTTTTCTCTGTTCTCTTTTGCCTTTCGTTCAGCATTCTCTTTCGCTATTTTCCCATCTGGATCATTTGTACAAGATGCTGTCTCTATAATATTTCCGTTTTCATCAATCATATAACTCAGATTTGTCAAAGTGCCCAAACATCCATTCACCGCACTTTTTGCACAATCTGGAATGGCTGCTAAGTTTTCCTCCAGATACTTTGCTTTTTCTGGATCATTCATGCACTTTGTAAAAATGCACTTGAAACGGATACTGTTGTCGGAACCCCTTGCATTGAAGTCGTTCCCGTATTCATATAATGGTATTTTCCTTGCAAGTATTTTGAATAATCATTTACATTGCTATACCCCGTCTTAATCTGCTCTGTTTTTTGTCACACCGGGACGTGATGTTTTTAATTCAACTGTACTTGTTGTCACGTTGCCGTCTTTTTGTATTTGTACTATCCTTTTCACTATCTGTTTTTTTACAGTATTCTTGTAATTTGAAGCATAATACGATGTGCAACTGCTGTTATTGATACCTGTAATTGCCATAATCCTACCTCCCTGTTATTGAAACTTAAAATAATTTCTATTATATTGAACGACTTGGATATTTAATTTCTCTCAGCCTCAATATGATATGTAATCCAAGTTCTCTTTTTTTCCCTATGTTCAAATGACTAAGCACTATTTATACTTACTATTTGCATTTGGCAAATTAAGATATGTATCCATACTTTTCGTCCAAAGCAACGATAAGTCAAACCTTCCCAATTTGTTTAAATCTTCTATGCTTTTTTTGAACATTGCGATACAATCTCTTCTGTCGTTAAGTCCCATATTACCAGCTTCAAGCGGCAGAGACGTGAAACCTCCCCTGCTTTTCCACTTTGTAATGTGCCTCCAATGCACGCATTTCGACTACTGTAGCATTTGATGGATTAACATCATTGATATAAATTCTTTGCTCAAACTCTTTCCCGTTTTCATCCACACCTTTCGCTAACACCACAGGATTTTCATCCGTCGAATCATCCGCATATTTAAGACAATAAGAAAGACCTGTACCATTACCTCCTGTCCACAACATATTATCTGTTGTAAATATCTGATATACCTTCGGTGTTTCTGCCATATAAAATGTCTTTTTCCCCAGATGCGGGAGTTTTCATTTGATTACCTTTTTGTTGACCGTACAATGAAGATACGGTATTCAGACCAGAACCAATGTGCATACTTCTATTCCACCATCGTCATATCTTTAGCAGACACAGAACCTATTTTTGAATTGCCCACTATACTTCCACTAGCTTCGCTCTTTTCTCTTACACTATCCGCAAACCTTGTATCTTCCTTCTCCTGATCTTTAGCCGCATTTTTCTGCTGGTACTGATTGTAAGCCCGTGTCATATAGTTCACATTAATTGTATTACTCATAGTAACCCCCTTTGCTTTCTTTATCGGATAAAATAACCTGTTCTCCTAGTCCCATATCATCAAACGACCATATTACGCACACAAAGACCATATTTTTACAAGATGACCACTGCCTTAGTAGAAGCTCTGTATCTCAAACTCTTTGAAATACAATGCTTCCCTGCATTTTCTATATCGGCATGTTGATATTATTACTTTACTATCCTGTACACTCTCTGGGAGTGACTGTATCTATCAAAAAAAAGCCAGCAGTTTATTCACACACTACTGACTTCTTATAATACTACTCATTTTATTTACTTCGCTGCGTCTCAGACAATTTTTTTTATTTTTAAACATAACCTCTGTTTTCCCGCCATCCCTTTACATACCACCTGATTCCAACATATACCAGTTGCACGAATAATAAGAGAAATAGCAGATTGATTGGCAATACTTCCTTTATCCAATCCCCAAAGTAGATAGCTATTGCCATACTTACAAGTATCACCATTATGGTAATCATATCCCAACAGTATTTCTTATATAGCCCTGCAATCTTTATTTCGATGAATGCCAAAAGTATTCCCACACCCACCAGACATCCACCGCAAATCAATATTCTTATCAGCCAGTTTATAATTCCAGCAACGACAGGATTGGATATTCCATCACTAATCTGTGCCACGTTCTTTAGCGGAACTCCGCCAGACTTCTTGATAAAGTGGCAGGCAACGACTAAATAAAAAATTCCCTTATTTCCCTTGCTGATTCCGCATAAGGTCAAAAATAAGGGAAAATACATATCATTTCACTATTTAAGGGGCTGGAAAGCCCGTAAAATAAGGAAAGTTCAAGAAATCTCTCCACAAATCCCGAGTTGTTTAAATTCTACATCAAACTATTCATATACACTTTCGTATATCTTCTCGCCATCTTGAAGAATTAAACGGATTTCTGTATTTCTTTCACATAATTCCTTTTCTTGTTCTTCTGAAAAAGTATATTCATACTTCCCATGCTCATCTAAACAAAAAATTGAGTGCTCCATTTTTCCTTCCTGATCCCTTCCACTCCACCGTATTTGGATATTATCTCCATTTTCTATTGTATAATAATCCAAAACTGCATTGTGGAAATGAAGCACGAAATCAAAATACTTCGGCATTGACTGATTTGGCAACGCATAATAGCTTTCCTGGTCAATCATCTTTTTATAATAACCTGACTGCTTATCAAAGCGAAATTCATTCATTTCTACGCCTTTATGAAACTTCGTTTCTAAAGAGTTTTTTGCATTATTCCAAGCAATGCCCCAGCCTGTTGCACCAATCGCCAATGCTGCCACAATACAAAACAGAATTAAAAGTGTATTTTTTTAAACCTTTTACTAAAGGTTATCTGCATATTCAATTTCTTAGTCATCTTCTTGTCCTCCTTTAGCATAACATCTAGGGAGATATTGAATTCATCGCTCATAAAAATCAGAGTTTCTAAATCCGGATAATTCTTTTTCTTTCTCCCAATTTGATACTGTCTGTCGTGTAACATGAAAAATTTGGGCAAATTCTTCTTGTGTCATTTTTCTTTCTTTTCGTATATCCAAAATTGTCTGTCCTAATTTCATGTCATGTGTTCCTCCTTTCAGTATCATTATGCTTTTAATTCTTTCAGATGGCTAGCAAGTCAAACTTGCATTGAATCATGCACTGCGCAAGTGTTATTTACATGCCTGATTTTAACTGATCATACCATAATTTAATATATTTAGTTGACAAATCGCCAATGCCGGGGAAATATAAAAAGTGTGCCTCACAACGTCCGATTTTTCAGAGCTGATTCTGCATCATGCATAACCGCAAGTTTCCATTTATTTCTTTTTTTGCGGTATTTAGGTTCAATACCTACTACATACGTTGCTATAGCCGCAATACTAATAAGCATTGCACCCAATATTGGTATTATAATTAAACCCGAATTTTGCCTATCTAATAAAGGCAATCCAATTAATGTAAACAAAACACCATATACGCACCACAATCTACCCAAAGCACGATTATAACCTTTCACATCTTCTATAGGTGCTACCTCAGCATTTGCCCAAAAGCCGAAAGGTTTTGCTTTCTTAGAATGAAACTCATAGATGCCCATTACAATAAATAATAAGCCGATGATTCCCCAAATTATAAATGCTATGAATCTTTCTTCCATAAGAGGTGTCCTTTCTTTGCAAAACACTTCTTGCATTTTATACAAAAAATCATTTTGAGGTTTGAATTTTAATAGTTGGTCTTGTATGAAGAAAAGTCTTATCGTTCAAACCTTT
>VOFI01001420.1_pt1 | contig 10001 bp, 13 predicted proteins | sample 5384131 | NCBI WGS metagenome assembly VOFI01 (sample SAMN12384728, study PRJNA508395) | human gut metagenome | isolation source: healthy gut H | host: Homo sapiens
CTCATCTCCGGCTGGAGGTCATAGGTGGCCACCTTGGGGGACGGCACCAGCACCCGGTCCTCGCCGGGATACTGCTTCTCGACACCGCCGTTGAAGAAGAAGGTGACGTGGGCATACTTCTCCGTCTCAGCGATCCGCAGCTGGGTCAGGCTCAGAGAGCTGAGGTACTCGCCCAGCCCGTTCTTCACCGCCACACGGGGCCACGCCACCAGCACGTTGGGCATGGAGGCGTCGTACTCCGTATTGCAGACGTAGGTGGTGGGGAAAAACTCCCGCTGGAAGCCGGTGAAATCCGGGTCCACGATGGCCCGTGTGATCTCTCTGGCCCGGTCGGGACGGAAGTTGAAGAAAATGACGCTGTCGTTATCGGAGACGGTGCCGTCGCTGTCGCAGACCACCGGCTCCATGAACTCGTCGGTGATGCCCGCCACATAGGACTGGGCCACGGCGTCCACCGGGTCGGGGTTCTGGTTGCCCTCGCCGTAGACCATGGCGTCATAGGCCAGCTGCACCCGCTCCCAGCGGTTATCCCGATCCATAGCGTAGTAGCGGCCCATGACGGTGGAGATCTTGCCTACCCCCAGACGGCGGCAGGTCTCGGCGCAGTCCGCCACAAAGCCCTTGCCGCTGGTGGGGGACACGTCACGCCCGTCCAGAAAGGCGTGGATATACACCCGGTCCAGCCCCTTGCGGCGGGCCAGCTCCAGCAGGGCGTACAGATGCTGAATATGGGAGTGGACGCCGCCGTCGGACAGCAGGCCGCACAGGTGCAGCCGGGTCCCCTTTTGCAGGCAGTCATCCACCGCCTTGTTATAGGCTTCGTTGGCAAAGAACGTGCCGTCCTCGATGGCACGGCTGATGCGGGGCAGATCCTGAAACACCACCCGGCCGCCGCCGATGTTGGTGTGGCCTACCTCACTGTTGCCCATCTGCCCCTCCGGCAGGCCCACGTCCAGTCCGCTGGCGGACAGGGTGGTGTGAGCATGATCCGCCCACAGGCGGTCCAGCACCGGGGTATTGGCCAGACTGACGGCGTTGCCGGGGCCGGGCTGGGTCAGGCCGAAGCCGTCCATGATGATGAGAGTAGTAGGCGTTTTACCCATAGCAGTTCCTCCCGCAGGCTTATTCCTGATTGGCGGCGTTGACGATCTCCACAAAGTCCGCCGCCTTCAGGGAGGCCCCGCCGATAAGGCCGCCGTCGATATCCGGCTGGCTCAGCAGCTCCGCTGCGTTGGCGGGCTTCATGGAGCCGCCGTACTGCACGGTGACGGAGCGGGCGATGCGGGCGCCGTACAGGTGGCGCACGGTGGTACGGATGAAGGTGCAGACCTCCGCCGCCTGCTCGGCGGTAGCGGTCTTGCCGGTGCCGATAGCCCAGATGGGCTCATAGGCGATGACGCACTTGCGGACCTTTTCCGCCGGGTACGCCGGCCAGAGCGGACTTCACCTGCAGAGCGATGAGCTCCATGGTGATGCCCAGCTCCCGCTGCTCCAGGCTCTCGCCCACGCAGATGATGGGATGCAGGCCCGCCTCCAGCGCCGCCAGCACCTTCTTATTGACGGTGAAGTCAGTCTCACCGAAGTACTGCCGCCGTTCGGAGTGGCCGATGATGACGTACTTGACGCCCAGATCCTTCAGCATATCGGCGGACACCTCGCCGGTGTAGGCGCCGGACTTCTCATAAAATACGTTCTGAGCGCCCACGGACACCCGAACGTCCTTGAAGGCCTTCATGGCGGCGGGGATATTCACGGCGGGGACGCACACCACCACGTCGCACCACTTGGCCTTGGGCAGGATGGCCTTCAGCTCCTCGGCAAATTTCTTAGTCTCGCTGGCAGTCTTATTCATCTTCCAGTTGCCGGCTGAACATTTCGGAAGGCCGTCATGGCGGTCCGAAAAAGGCTCAACAACAAAACTTATTATTTTATAGCGAAAACAATCTTTCCCTATATATCATAGAACACACAACGCTCTGTGTTTACTTATCCAGCAGGCACGCCACGCCCGGCAGCTCCTTGCCCTCCAGAAATTCCAGGGAGGCGCCGCCGCCGGTGGAGATGTGGGTGATCCTGTCGGCAAAGCCCATCTGCTCCACAGCCGCCGCACTGTCACCGCCGCCCACGATGGTCACGGCGCCGCTGTCGGCCAGCGCCTGCGCCATGGCACGGGTGCCGGCGGCAAACTTCTCGAACTCGAACACGCCCATGGGGCCGTTCCACACCACGGTGCCGGCACCACGGACGGCGTTGCAGAACAGCTGCACCGTCTCCGGGCCGATGTCCAGGCCCTCCATGTCGTCGGGGATGGCGTCGGTGGGGACCACACGGCTCTCGGCGTCGGCGGCAAACTCCGTGGCGGCCACGGTGTCCGTGGGCAGCAGCAGCTTCACGCCCTTCTCCTGCGCCTTGGCGATCATCTGACGGGCGTAGTCCAGCTTATCCTCCTCGCACAGGCTCTTGCCGATGGAGCCGCCCTGCGCCTTGGCGAAGGTATAGGCCATGCCGCCGCCGATGATGACGGTATCGGCCTTATCCAGCAGATTGTTGATGACATTGATCTTGTCGGAGACTTTGGCGCCGCCCAGCACCGCCACGAAGGGGCGCTTGGGGTTATCCAATGCACCGCCCATGACCTCCAGCTCACGGGCCACCAGCAGGCCGGAGACGGCGGGCAGGAAGGCCGCCACACCGGCGGTGGAGGCGTGAGCCCGGTGGACGGCGCCGAAAGCGTCGGACACGTAGACCTCGGCCATGGAAGCCAGCTTTTGTGCGAAGGCGGGATCGTTCTTGGTCTCGCCCTTTTCAAAGCGGGTGTTTTCCAGCAGCAGGACCTGACCGGGCTGCAGGGCCGCGGCCTTAGCCTGAGCATCCTCGCCCACAACGTCGCTGGCGAAGATGACCTCCTGTCCCAGCAGCTCTGCCAGACGGGCGGCTACGGGAGCCAGAGTCAGCTTCTTCTGCTCCTTGCTCCAGGCGTCCTCAGTGAGCGTAGCGGGGTCTTTGCCCTTTTCTGTCTGCTTTTTGACCCATTTGTCAAAATCTGGCTGGGGCTTTCCAAGGTGAGAGCAGGCGATCACCGCCGCGCCCTGATCCAGCAGATACCGAATGGTGGGCAGAGCAGCCACGATGCGCTTGTCACTGGTGATGGCACCGGTCTTTTTGTCCTGAGGGACATTGAAATCGCAGCGGAGAAGGACCTTCTTGCCCTTCACATTGATGTCACGGACGGTCTTTTTCTGGTAATTCATAAGCAAACTCCTATACGATCATTGATTTGCAGTGATTAAGGGGTTTTCGCCATTTCCCCCACCCAGCAGGCCGGGGAAATCATTTTGCCGCAACGCCTCGTACACGCATACGGCCACGGTGTTGCTGAGGTTCAGACTCGGGCCTCATCGATCATGGGCAGACGGATGCAGCGGTCCCGGAAACGCTCTCGGAGATCCAAGGGAAGTCCGGCGGTCTCTTTGCCGAAGAAGATCCAGCTATTCGGGGAGAACCGGGCTTCCTGATAGGACCGGGGGGCTTTTGTGGTGGTCAGCCAGCAGTCCTGCGCGGCCTCCGGATGCTTTTCAAAAAAGTCATCCAGATTTTCGTAGTCAAAGACCTCCACCAGATGCCAGTAGTCCAGTCCCGCCCGCCTGACAGCCCGCTCAGAGATATCAAAGCCCAGCGGTCGGATCAGATGCAGACGGCTGCCGGTGGCGGCGCAGGTGCGGGCGATATTGCCGCAATTCTGAGGGATCTCAGGCTCCACCAATACGATATTCAGCACAGATATTCCCTCCTTTTGGCTCGAATGGATACTATTGTAATCCTTTACCGATAGAAATTCAACTGTTTTGTGATGAATTTTGCGATTCTTTGGGCGGTTGAATGGTTTGCGCGGGGGGGAGTGGGTATGTATTCTCAAAAAATTGAGGTTTTTTAGTTAATTTGCTGGATTTCCGGTGTCTTTGATAAATTCAAACAGAAAAGGACGAAAGATTTGGAGGAAATTACCTTGAACTTTTTCCGGGAAGGGGTGGATTTCCCTAAAAAGTTTGGTATAATGACAGTGATAAGATTCCGGTCGCCATGCGGCCTGACGGACAGGAGGGACTTACCATGGATCACACGTGTCGTGCTGTGTTTATTCTGGAAGAGGATCGCTCTATTCCTGCAGGTCACAAACCGCTGATGCTGGAAGCCATATTGCACCGCCCAATCATGGAGCGGGCCGTTGTGCAATGTTTGGCGGATGGCGTTCAGCGGTTTTTTGTTGTCTGCTCGCCCCGCTTTGCTGAGGAAGCGGCTACCTGCTTCCCGGAGGGAACGGATGTTGTGATCTCTGAGCAGCATGCCGAGCTTCTGGATTTCCTGGACAATGACGAGGACACCCTGGTCCTCTGCCGCGCGGCTCTGCCTATGGCTCAGGCCGGCCCCGGCTTTGCCTATTCCGCACCCGGACGGGAACTGCGGGAGGTCTGGAAGAACAAGATGACCAACGCTGTATCCGGCGCTTCGCTGGTGTCCGGCTGGCTGCCGATCTTCGGACCGGAGACCATCGCTGAGCTGGAACCGGTTTTGGCGAAGATGGAACAAGAATCGTAATTTTGAAATTTTGAACATATTAAATATACAGAAAAGAGAGGAAAATTCCTATGATTTCTCACGGGAAGGACATCAAAGTTTTCTGCGGTAACGCAAACCAGCCTCTGGCGGCTGAGATCTGCCAGATGATGGGCACCAAGCTGGGTGAATCTGAGGTCAAGAGCTTCGCTGACGGCGAGGTCTCCGTCTCCCTGTACGAGACCGTCCGCGGCAGCGACGTGTTCGTAGTCCAGTCCACCTGCAAGCCTGTCAATGACAACCTGATGGAGCTGCTGGTGATGATCGACGCGCTGCGCCGCGCTTCTGCCGGCCGTATCACCGCCGTGATCCCCTACTTCGGCTATGCCCGTCAGGATCGCAAGGCCAAGAGCCGTGATCCCATCTCCTGCCAAGCTGGTGGCCAATATGCTCACCGCCGCCGGAGCGGACCGTGTGCTGACCATGGACCTCCACGCCAGCCAGATCCAGGGCTTCTTTGACATCCCCGTGGACAACCTGCTGGGCAACCCGGTTTTCGTGGACTACTATGCCAAGAAGTTCGGCGACAAGTGCGAGGATATGATGGTCGTTTCTCCCGACGTTGGCTCCGTGGCCCGTGCCCGGCCTTCGCCCAGAAGCTGCATATGAACCTTGCCATCGTGGATAAGCGCCGCCAGAAGGCCAACCAGTGCGAGGTGATGAACGTCATCGGCGACGTGGCCGGTAAGGACTGCATCCTCTTTGACGACATGGTGGATACCGCCGGCTCCCTCTGCAACGCCGCCAAGGCCATCGTGGAGGTGGGCGGCGCCAACCGCGTGTTCGCCTGCGCCAGCCACGGTGTCCTCTCCGGTCCTGCCATTGACCGTCTGGAGTCCAGCAACATTGAGGAGCTGGCTCTGCTGGATACCATTCCCGCCCATCCCGAAGCGGTCCGGGCACGGATCAAGTATCTGTCCGTGGCTTCCATGTTCTCTGAGGCCATCGAGCGTACCTATCAGGAGGTCTCCATCTCCAAGCTGTTCCGGTAACGATCCGGCCCAAAACCAGCGCATTGAGTGTAATATAAAAAAACGGGGAAGCAGACTTGCTTCCCCGTTTCCTTTGGTATATGATACAAGCAAACAAGGAGGAATTCCCTATGATCTTTGAAAAATCCGGCGGGGCGGTGGACTGGCTCATCGTGGGCCTGGGCAACCCCGGCCAGAAGTATGAGCATACCCGTCACAACATGGGCTTTCTGACGGTAGACCTGTTGGCGGAGCAGCTGAACGTGAAGCTTAATAAAGTGAAATTCAAGTCTGCCTACAACATCGTCCGCTTCGGCGGGCAGAAGTGTCTGGTGATGAAGCCGCAGACTTATATGAACCTTTCCGGCGAGGCTGTCCATGAGGCGGCGCAGTTCTATAAGATTCCCGCCGATCATGTGCTGGTGATCTACGATGATGTGTCCCTCCCCGTGGGTAAGCTGCGGGTGCGGCCCACCGGCTCCGCCGGCGGTCACAACGGTATCAAGAATATCATCGCCCATCTGGGGACTCAGGAGTTTCCCCGCATTAAGATCGGCACCGGCGCCCCGGCAGGGGGCGGTGCCGAGATGATCGATTGGGTCATCGGCGTGCCCTCTCAGGCGGAGCGGAAGATCCTGGTGGAGAGCTTTGAAAATGCCGTCAAGGCAGCGGAGGATATCATCGAAAACGGCTGTCAAAAGGCCATGAACGATTATAACTGACCGGCCTGACGGGCATATAATATAGAAAACAGCGGCACACCCTGGCTACCAAGGCCGGAGTGCGCCCGTTTGCGCGTAAAGCATGACTTTTGTCAGGAGGTGTCGGATGGACGCATTTCTGAAAACTCTACAAACGCTGCCGGAGGTGGCTGAGCTGGTGAGCCGGGTGGAAAACGGCGGATGCCCCGCTGTCCTTACCGGCACCCAGCCGGTACAGCGGGCCTGCGTCGGCGCGGCGGTGGCCGCCGGAGCCGGACGGCCCATGGTGTTTCTCTGTGCCGACGAGCGGGAGGCCCGTCAACTGGCGGGAGACCTGCAAAGCCTGACCGGCGAGACGCCGGTGACGCTGCTGGCGAGAGAATGGCAGTTCCGGCCCAACGCCGTTTCCTCCCGGGAGTGGGAGCGGAGCCGCTTGGCAGCGCTGCACCAGATGGCGGCGGGCAATGCGCCGATAGTGGTCGCCACGGTGGACGCCCTCTTGGCCCGGACCATGCCGCCCCATCGGTTGGCAGAGCTGTCCGTGACGCTGGAGACAGGCGGCCGGGCGGATCTGAAGGAGCTGACGGACCGCTTGTTACAGGCGGGGTATAGCCGCTGCGATCAGGTGGAGGGCGTGGGCCAGTTCGCTCTGCGGGGCGGTATTCTGGATGTGTTCTCCCCCTGATGGAGCAGCCGGTGCGGTGCGAGTTTTTCGACGATGAGATCGATTCTCTGGGACTGTTCGACCCCGGTACCCAGCGGCGGACGGAAAATGTATCCGCCGCACTGCTGCTGCCGGCGGCGGAGGTGCTGCCGGGGCTGGCCCCCGGCGGGCTTACCCATCTGGCGGAGCAGATCGAAAAGCTGGCCGTCAAGTACGCTAAGAAAGAAAACGGAGAGAAGATCGCCCAGACCCTCCGGGGAGACGCGGAGCGTTTCCGCAGCGGCGCGGAGGTCAACGGCCTGGACCGCTATCTGAGCCTGATCTACCCGGACGCCGCCGGAGGCGCGGACTACCTGCCGCCGGACGCCGTGGTGTTCCTCTGCGAAGGAGGGCGCGTTGAACAGCGGGTGAAAACCGTGCTGCTTCAGCTCCATCAGGACACGGAGGCCCTTATGGAGGCCGGTCTGATGGTGGGGGACGCGGCGGAGGTCTGTCTTTCCGGGGAGGCGCTGTTCGCGCGGTTGGCGGATTTTCCGGTGGTGATGCTGGACGCGCTGCCCACCTCCCGGCACCCGCTAAAGCCCCACGGCCTGCTGGCCATCAACGCCCGGCAGCTCAGCTCTTACGGCGGCAGCTTGGAGACTGCTGTCACGGACTTGGAGCACTACCGGAACACCGGCAGTGCTGTGCTGGTGCTCTGCGGCGGTGAGGTCCGGGCGAAGAACCTGCTGCGGCTCCTGGAGGAGCGGGGAATCCCTGCTGTGCTGGATCTGAAGGGGACCGCTATGCCGAAGCCCGGCGAGCTGCGGATCACCGTGGGAGCACTGTCCGCGGGCTGTGAGTGGCCGGCGCTGAAGCTGGCGGTGCTGACAGAGGGACAGCTAACGGCCCCCACCCAGAAAAAGCTGAAGCTGAAAAAGGATTCCAACCGCCAAAAACTCCAATCCTACACGGATCTGTCCCCCGGCGACCTGGTGGTGCATGTGCACCATGGCATCGGCCGCTTCGCGGGCATCCAGCGGATGCCGGTGGACGGCGTGGAAAAGGACTATATCAAGATCGACTACGCCGGGGGCGACTGCCTGTATGTGCCTGTGACCCAACTGGATCTGGTGAGCAAGTATATCGGCGGGGGAGAGGATCAGGAGCGGACCCGGCTTAACAAGCTGGGCGGAATGGAGTGGGCCAAGCAGAAAACCAAGGCCCGGAAAGCCGCCAAGGATCTGGCGGCGGGACTGACCAAGCTGTACGCCGAGCGGCAGCGCCGTCCCGGCTTTGCCTTCTCACCGGATTCCCCGTGGCAGACGGAGTTTGAAGAAGCCTTCCCCTACGCTGAAACCGGGGATCAGTTACAGGCCATCGCCGACATCAAAAAGGATATGGAGCAGCCCCGGCCCATGGATCGCCTGCTCTGCGGCGATGTGGGCTATGGCAAGACGGAGGTGGCGCTCCGGGCCATTATGAAATGTATTCTGGACGGCAAGCAGGCGGCGATCTTGGTGCCGACCACCGTTCTGGCCCAGCAGCACTATGCCACCGCCTGCGGCCGGTTCAAAGATTTCCCAGTGAAGATCGAGGTGCTCTCCCGGTTCACCACCGCCAAGGAACAGAAACGCATTTTGGAGGCCGCCCGCACCGGCGGTCTGGACCTGCTGATCGGCACCCATAAACTCTTGCAGAAAAATATGGAGTTCAAGGATCTGGGGCTGCTGGTCATCGACGAGGAGCAGCGCTTCGGCGTGACCCACAAGGAGCGGCTCAAGGAGATGAGCCGTCAGGTGGATGTGCTGACCCTGTCTGCTACCCCCATCCCCCGGACGCTGAACATGGCCCTCTCCGGTCTGCGGGATATGTCTACCATTGAGGAGCCGCCAGCCGACCGTCAGCCGGTGCAGACTTATGTACTGGAGCATGACTGGGGGATCCTGGAGGACGCCATGCGGAAGGAATTGGCCCGGGGCGGTCAGATCTACTACCTCCACAACCGGGTGGAGACCATCGACCTCACCGCCTCCCGCATCCAGAAACTGCTGGGGCCGGAGGTCCGGGTGGTGGTGGGCCACGGCAAGATGGGCGAACAGGAGTTGTCCGCCGTTATGCAGGCCATGGTGGATGGCGAGGCGGATGTGCTGGTGTGCGCCACCATTATTGAGACGGGCATCGACATTCCCAACGTCAATACCCTCATCATGGAGGACGCCGACCGGCTGGGCCTTGCCCAGCTCCACCAGATCCGGGGACGGATCGGCCGCAGTACCCGCCGGGCTTACGCCTACCTCACCTACCGGCAGGGGAAGATCTTGCAGGAGACCGCCGCGAAGCGGCTGGCGGCCATCCGGGAGTACGTGGAATTCGGCTCCGGCTTTAAGATCGCCATGCGGGATCTGGAGATCCGGGGCGCGGGCAATCTGCTGGGACCGGAGCAGTCCGGCTACCTGATGAGCGTGGGCTATGACCTGTATCTCAAGCTGCTGGAGGAGGCGGTTTTGGAGGAACGGGGCGAGGAAAAGAAGATCGAGACGGAATGTGCCGCCGACCTGACCCTGAATGCCAATATCCCGGAACGGTATGTGACCTCCCAGAGCAGCGGATGGATCTCTACCGCCGCATTGCGGCTATCCGCACCAACGATGACGCCTCCGACCTGATGGACGAGATGATCGACCGGTACGGCGAGCCGCCGAAGCCAGTGTTGGCACTGCTGGATGTGGCACTGCTGCGCGCCGCTGCCGCCAAAGCGGGGGGTGTCTGACATCACCCAGAAGAAGGATGCGCTGCGTTTTACCTTGGCGGTGTTCCGTCCGGAGGCGCTGGTGCAGGTGTGCGGATTGACAAAGTACAAATTCCGCCTGACCCTCTCTGCCGGGGAGACGCCTATGCTGACGCTGAAGCTGAAGCCCGGCGCAGATGTGCTGGAAACGGCGCTGGAGCTGGTGGAGGATCTGAAACTGGCAACACAGGCGCTGGAGAAAGCGTAAAGTCCTGTTGTACCGGGTGGCGCGGTTGCCCAAAAGAAATAGTGAACAAAAAAGAGCTATCTGATCTCACCTG
>VOFI01001441.1_pt1 | contig 10001 bp, 15 predicted proteins | sample 5384131 | NCBI WGS metagenome assembly VOFI01 (sample SAMN12384728, study PRJNA508395) | human gut metagenome | isolation source: healthy gut H | host: Homo sapiens
CCCTTGGCTTATGGATTGTAAAAAATGGAAAAATTTTATCTTTTGGCCTATCCGCCTCCCACGCTATCACAAACGGCGTGCCCTTCGGGGCACGCCGTTTGCTTTAAAAATTTATTTTTTAAAATCCGAATTGATTTAGCCAATCCCTTAGGGAACCTCCCTGAGAGTCCTCAGGCGTCTGCTGGGAATCCTGGCCGCCGCTGCCCTGGCCGTTATTTCCGCCGGCAGTGTTTTCGTCATTGGACGAGGTGTCCGGTTTATTTTCCTGCAAGGCAGCCTCCACAGTCATGGTCTTGCCTTCCCGGATAATGACAATGGATAAGGTATCCCCCACCTTGTGGTCTTGAATGATGGATTTTACCTCGTCGGCAGAGCTGACGGCGGTTCCATCCACGGAAACAATGCATGATAAACGTGAAAAGTGATAGTTTTTGATGGACAAATGAATAAAGCTTAAAAGCTTCTGTAAAAAAAATGTGAACAGCTTCACAATTTAATAACATTTCTATTCCGTCCCGCCCATGGCCCGGCTTCCCAAGAGCCGATACCATGTCCTTACAGCCCCTTTTTCTATTCTCCGCATCCATCGGTTCACCGTATATCGAAGTTTTCTTCTCTGTCCTTCAGAAAGCGTGCATCTTTGCGCCTGCTATCAATATCATCTTCGTTCCACGCCGGTTCCCCTGCTTATTTTTATGCCGCAATCCAAAAGAGGTTAGCACGGCCGCCCCCTGAGGAGAGGCTCAAAAAATATCGCGGCACCGCCCGTCCTACAGCTGGTAATCCCGGAAGCCGCCTGTGTTTAGAGCTTATCGTATTTTTGATTCCGCACATTTTCTCTTATCTATTCTTTTAATCAATATGGAATAGCTCGATTTCTTCTGCCACACTGTCATCTCCCCGCTTATTTATTTGCCTGCCCCGCTGGAAACGGCGGCTTCTTAAGCTTATAGGCGGCAAAAAGAGCCTTTCCCGGATTCAAGGGGAAAGGCTCTTTTTACTATTGAAAATCATGATATCGAAGCCCACATGGCTATTCAAAGGTAATGGAGCCGCTGAGGGGCACACAGCAGACATAAACGCTGCCAGGAGCCATAATCAAAGCTTCTCCTGCCTCCGTGGTATAGTAAAAGGGCGTATCGTAGCTGTCCTTATGCCAGGCAATAGGGATGATTTTTCCCCGGCTCATATAGTAGCCGTCCCCGCTTCCGATCAAGTCCATCTGCTGCAAAAGGCCTCCGTCCGGACTGTAGGTGGGAATATACAGAGCCAGCACATTCTGCCGGGCAACTTGGGTGTTATAGGCGCCGTCCATCTGGGCTTCTCCAAACTGACCTACCAAATAGGCCTGCGAGCCGGCGTCATAGGTAAAGGCAGTATCCTTGTAGGAAGAGAAGGAAGCGCATAACCAATGGGCCCTCCCGCCTGCCTGTACCTGGGATTCGGTTTCGGAAAACATCTGGCTTTCCGGGGACGCGCCCTCATAGGTTCTCCGAACGCCGCGGCTGGCGATCCCGTTTTCCAGCAGCTCTCCGGAGGTTAGAACGCTGTGCTCGTAACCCAGGTTTTCCCGTCTCCATTCGTCCCGCCACATCATATCCGTATCCAGGTCAAACTCGTCGATGACCCCGCTGCCCAGCAAGGCATAGGCGTCCTCACTGCCGCCGGAATGCATATAAACCGCATCCATGCCCTGGGCGATCCGAATATAATAGGGCCTGGCGCTGCGGACGCTGCCGATTTCCGCAACCCCCGAGGGGTCCTTAAAGCAGGCCATAATCCTGGTGATTCCGCCCTCCGCCAGACATTCGTACATTACGTCGGATTGGGACACTCCCATGAGCGGCTGGGCGATATCGATATTATTGATCATCACCGCCAAGGGACGGTTATTTTCCTTTGCCTCATCCATGGGGCATCCCCGTCAGATCGTTTATTCCCTTTAAGGCCGGTTCCTCCGGCTCTCCCTTCTCGGGAACTGCGCCGGCACTGGAAGCCTCTTCCCGGCTGGCAGTCCGGGACTCTGTTTTCGGAAGGTCCGCTGGGGCGCTTTGCTGGCTGCATGCTTGGAGCAGGCAGCCGCCGGCCAGCATCACCGCCACCAGCGCCGCGCTGCAAGCCGCTTTCGTACCTAATCTTTTCATTTTATCCATCCTTTTTAATTTTTTCGCCCTATCTTTCAAAAATCCAGGCCTTTAACGGCGGGGGTGAGTCCGCACCACCGACGATTACCATGTGAAAGCGGTGCAGAAAATTTTCAAAGAGCTTTATGACCGGGGTGAAATCTACAAGGGCAAATATGAGGGCTGGTACTGCACCCCTTGCGAGTCCTTTTGGACGGAAACCCAGCTGAAGGACGGCAAATGCCCCGACTGCGGCCGTGAGGTAAAGTGGGCCGAGGAGGAAGCCTATTTCTTTAAGCTGGGAAACTATGCCGACAGGCTGCTGAAGCTTTACGAGGATCAGCCGGACTTTATCCAGCCGGAGAGCCGGAAAAACGAGATGATTCAGTTTATCAAAAACGGCCTGATGACCTGTGTGTATCCAGAACCAGCTTCACCTGGGGATTCCGGTGGATTTTGACCCCAAGCATGTGGTTTACGTTTGGCTGGACGCTCTGACCAACTACATCACCGCCATGGGCTACGGCTCCGGCGACGACTCCGATTACCGGAAATACTGGCCGGCGGATGTCCATTTCATCGGCAAGGAGATCGTACGGTTCCACACCATTATTTGGCCCGCGATCCTGATGGCTTTGGATCTTCCCTTGCCCAAGCAGGTCTACGGCCACGGCTGGCTCCTGTTCGGAGACGGCAGCAAGATGTCCAAGTCCAAGGGCAATGTGGTAGACCCGGTGATCCTCTGCGACCGCTACGGCGTGGACGCCATCCGGTATTTCCTTCTGCGGGAGATTCCCTTCGGCGCCGACGGTCTTTTCACCAACGAAGCCTTGATCAACCGCATCAATTACGACCTGGCCAATGATCTGGGCAATCTGCTTTCCCGGACTACCGCTATGGTGCAGAAATATTTCGGCGGCTCCATTCCCGCCCAGCGTCAGGCCGAGGATCTGGATCAAGACCTGGTGGCTATGGCAACCTCCCTGCGCGGGCGCTATGAGGAAAGCATGGACGGCTTCCAATTTTCCAACGCTCTGGCGGAGGTATGGAAGCTGATCGCCCGCTCCAACAAATATATCGACGAGACTATGCCCTGGGCCTTAGGCAAGGCTCCGGATAAGGCGCCTCGCTTAGCGGCGGTGCTGTACAACCTGTGCGAGTGCCTGCGGATCGTCTCTATTTTGATCACTCCCTTCATGCCGGAAACAGCGCCTAAAATTCAAGCTCAGATCGGCGCCGGCGCTGACGTCTGCAATTGGGACAGCGCCGATCAGTGGGGCCTGCTTCCCGCTGACGCTGTCGTCAGCAAGGGCGAAACCCTGTTTCCGCGGATCGACGTAGCCAAGGAAATTGCCGAGCTGGATGAGATCCTGATTCAGAAGCCGGCTGAGAAAAAGGCGGAGGCGCCGAAGCGGGAGCAGCCTGTCGAGGGCGTAGCTATGATCGGCATCGATGATTTCGCCAAGGTTGAGCTGCGGGTGGCGGAAATCGTAGCCTGTGAGCCGGTCAAAAGAGCGAAAAAGCTTCTGAAGCTGACCCTGAACGATGGTCAGGGCCAGCGGGTCGTGGCTTCCGGCATCGCGAAATATTATACTCCTGACCAGTTGGTAGGCCGGCACGTTGTTTTGGTAGCCAATCTAAAGCCCGCCGTGCTCTGCGGTGTGGAGAGCTGCGGCATGATTTTAGCCGCCGACTGCGCCGGCGGTGACGTAAAGGTGATTTTTGTGGACGAGATTCCCGCCGGGAGCAAAATCCGATGAACGGCTTGATTTTTGATTCCCACGCCCATTATGACGATAAAGCCTTTGACCTCCGACCGCGGCGAGCTTCTCGCCGCCTTGCCCCAAAACGGCGTAGGCGGCGTAGTCAACTGCGGCGCTTCCCTGGAAAGCTCACGGACTGCCGTTGCGCTGGCCGAAGCCTATCCTTACGTTTATGCTGCGGTGGGCGTTCATCCGGAGGAGGTCAAGGGTGTTCCCGAGGATTATCTGGAACAGCTGGAAAGGCTTGCGGCGAAGCCAAAGGTGGTGGCCGTCGGCGAAATTGGGCTGGATTATTATTGGAAGGAAAACCTCTCCCGACGTTCAGAAGCGTTTTTTTGAAGGCCAGCTTCTGCTGGCCAAAAGGCTGTGCCTGCCCGTTATTATCCATGACCGGGAGGCCCATGGGGACACCATGGAGCTGCTGCAAAAGCACAAGCCCAAAGGGGTTCTCCACTGCTTTTTCGGGCAGCATCGAGACCGCCCGCCAGGCGGTAAAGCTGGGACTGTATCTCGGCTTTGGAGGCTCTGTAACCTTTAAAAACGCCCGCCATCCGGTAGAGGCCGCCGGAGCTGTCCCATTGGACCGCCTTCTGCTGGAAACCGACGCGCCTTACATGGCGCCGGTCCCCTGCCGGGGAAAACGGAACGATTCCTCTCTGATTCGTTATGTGGCGGAAAAAATCGCTGAAATCAGAGGGATTTCCGCCGAGCAGGTGCTGAACGCCTCTTTTGAGAACGCCCGCGCCCTTTTCTCTATTTGAACCGCTCCGCCGAAAGCCGGGCCCGCCCGGTGCTGCCGCGCTTCCGATTTGACCGGCCGCCGGCCCTGCTTCAAGGGACAGCCCCGGCGGTCCTCGAACTGGGAAACAAGGCTTTGCTTGTTCCGCGGCGGTCTCCGGCGCTTTTGCGCTCTCGCCAGGCGCTGTGCGGCCCCGCAAAGGAGCCCTTCGCTCTCTTTTGTTCTTTTCTGCCGTTTGCGCCTTGCTTTTTCCCTTTTGACAGAAAATTTTACTTTTATTCTGATCTTTTCATTAACTCAAAGGACTGTTTTATTTTGACGATTACTTATACTTTAGGCGGAAAGCTTTATGTGAACCTGACCAACCGGTGTCCCAACGCCTGTGATTTTTGCCTGCGGACTCACGGTCCCGGCGTAGGCGACGCCGAATCCCTGTGGCTGGACCGGGAGCCTACCAGAGATGAAATCTGGGAGGATCTTTCCAAGCGGGATCTAAACGCCTACCCAGAGCTGGTATTCTGTGGTTATGGGGGGAGCCTACCTGCCGGCTGGAGGATATGCTCTGGCTTTGCGGCAAGGTGCGCCAGGCCAGCCATATTTCTATCCGGGTGAACACCAACGGCCTTTCCGATTTAATCAACGGCCGGAAAACCGCTTCTGAATTCGACGGCCTGGTGGATATTATTTCTATCAGCTTAAACGCCTCTACTCCCGAAAAATATCAGGAGCTCTGCCACTCTCAATTCGGCCTGGACGCTCTGCCCGCTATTCTTTCCTTTACCCGGCAGGTCAGCGTCTATGTTCCTCAAGTGGTGCTTTCCGTAGTGGATAAGGATATGTCTCAGAAGGAGATCGCGGAGTGCGAGCGCCTGGCAAGGCAAACCGGCGCTTTATTCCGGATACGCGCCTATATTGAGGATTAATATCTCCCGCAAGCCCTTTCGGAATAAATTCATCAGGCTCTGAAGTAATTTCAGAGCCTTTTTACTTGACATATATCACGACGCGATGTATACTGTATATCACAACGTGATATATTGCTGCTAGTGAAAGCAGCGGGCAAAAGCCGGCCAAAGCTTCCAAAATGCTTTTTCTTGATAAATTGTTCAAAATGGACCGATGACAGAAAATAAGAGGCGGTAAGAGTGTCCCTCTGGAAAAAGGAGCCTGCCGCGTGCTGTGGGGCAGGAGCCGCCAGCCGGAATAAACCCCGGCGTTCTTAAAACAGATACGGGAGACGGCCACTGTTGGACGAACTCGGGCTATCGGCTGTATCGCTTATAAGGAGTACCATCAAATACTTTCCGGCCGGGAGGTGATCATTTGACGGCGGACGGCTTAAAAAAGAAGCTCCTTCCCATGAGCGAAACCATGTTTTATATTCTTTCCTCTCTTCGGCAGGAGCGCCACGGCTATGGGATTATGCTCCATGTAAAGGAAATTACCCAGGGCCGTATTGTGCTTGGGGCCGGCACTATTTATCAAACCCTGCAAAAGTTGGAAAGAGACCGGTTGATCCGTCCCACCCGGGAAATCGACCGAAAAAAGCAGTATCTCATCACCGGGCTCGGAGAGGAGCTGCTCAGAGAAGAAGCCCGGCGCATTATAGCGCTATCAAAGCTTGCGGAGGAATTGCTATGAAAAACACGAAAACCGTTTGGTTTTCCGCTTATCGCTGGGTTGTTCCCGCGGACTATGAAGCTTGGCTGGAAACGCTGGCAAAGCAAGGCTGGAATCTTCAGCGGATCCGCCAATGGGATTCTATCCGGATGACCTTCCACAAAACGGAACCCAAACAGTACCGGTATGTCTTTGACCTGAACGCTTTTCCAAAAAAAGATTATAAAGCCACTTATCAGCAGTTTGGCTGGGAATTTATGGGCCAAATGGCAAGCTGCTTTATCTGGAGAAAGGAATATACGGGGGAACGTCCGGAATCCTTTACCGACCAGGACAGCCTAACCCGAAGAAACAGGCGGGTGCGAAACGCTGTTCTTGCCTGTTTCCTGATAGCCTTGCTTGGACTGATTGGTGCGAGCCGTAGGAATGGCCGTACACGCCGCCTTTCAGCAATACAGGGGCCTTTATGGGTTAGCGCCGGCTTTCCTCATCTGCCTGTTTTTCGTCTTGTATCTAAGCTGGGTGCTGCGTAAAATCTCCAGAAACCTAAGCCGCTAGAGGCTCTGGTCTTGCCGAATACGATGAAGCTTGAAGCCCCGGCCGGCGGACATCCCAAAGCCGGACGGCGAAGGCCCCAGCCCGAACTCTTACCGCGGCTATAAACAGGCTGCCCTTCAGCAGAGCCATAATGCCACAGCTTTCCCGTAAAAGCCGGTGCTCAAGCTGATCCTATCAGGGCTATCCCCGTCAGGCGTTTCAGGGCACGCTGAATTTATTTCCGTTGCGGCGCTTGCTTTGCCTTCCAGAAAGGCAGCCGCTTTTGCTAATGACAGCTCCGGTGATTTCCTGCCGCTGTCAGCTTGCGCTGCCCGGCTTACGCCGCGGGTGCTTTTGCGGGCGAACGTCCTATTCACCGGCTGAGCCGGGGCTGCCTGCCCAATGGTTAAATTTGTTCGTAAACCAGCGGGAGGCTTAAAAATATCTCCCCATCGCCCGTCCTACAGCTGGTAAATCAGCCAGCCTTGATCGTTTTTCATGCTTACCGCAATTTTTTATTTTCTCCATCTCTCCTAAATCTTTTTATTGAGAAACAGGCTGCTTTTATCCCGCTCTGGCTTGAACCTATTGATCTGCCAAGGCCTTTTCTATCTTCTCCTGTTTTTTGGTTTTGCCGGGGAGCCTCTTCCTGAACAAGAAAACAGGCCCGGAGCCGAATGGTTCCGGGCCTGTTGCTTTTCAGATGAGTGCCGGCATGGCTGCCGCCAGGGCCTGAACAATCAATGTAGAGCCTCAGTCACTCCAGTCCATTTTTCTCATTACAGAAAACACCGCCCGCGCTGTTTTACCGGCTAACCGCCTGCTGGCCAAAGCCTACTGGCCAAAACTGATGTTTAAGGAAGGATCTGAATGGTAGCCGCCAAAACCGTAATATCATCGTCGTGCCCGTCCTTTCTTTTCTCCCTGGCTAATTCCACAATCCTTTGGGCGAATTCCTCCTCTCCCTGATCCTCCCAAGTGAGAAGTTCTCCCTCCAGCCAGGCATCCTTCCGTCAAAACGCCATCGGATATCATCAGAAGCCGATCTCCCTCCTGAAGCTGATAGGTTTCCTTGGCGAAGCTGATTTCCGTCAAAATTCCGGCGGGTAAGGATGGCAGGTCCACCCGGTGGATTTTTCCCTTTCTCACCACATAAGAGACCGCTGCCCCGGCCTTGCAGAATTCCGCCTTACCGGAAAACAAATCCACTCTGGCCACATCTAAGGTTGCCAGCGATTCGTCTCCAGACTTTACCAGCAAAGCGGAATTGACGATCCGCAGAGCGCAGTCAAAGCTGATTCCCGCCTTCGCCAGCTTGGCTAAAATTCCTGCGGCCATAGCGCCGTCTACCGCCGCGCGGCCGCCTCTGCCCATGCCGTCGCTGACGATCATCACCATGCGTCCCAGGCCGTCGTTAAAGTAGGTGCAGTGATCACCGCAGAGGCTTCCGTTATTGCGCACATGCTGCGCTATCGCCAATTCCGCCTGGAACACCGGCTTTTCACTAAACTGAATCCGGCACCGGTCCGGCGCTGTGCTGATACAGGGTGCATCCATTTTTCTTCCGCATACCCGGTCAATCTGCCGCAGAAGATCCTTTTTTGAACAGGGCCGCCGCTTCCTCCTTAGCCGCCTCAATCTCTACGGAAAGCCGGTTGTAGCGGTCTACCCGGCAGCTCACGTCGATGGGCAGCACGCCGGAGGCCCGAAGCATCGTGCTCAGCTGCTCTCCAAGGGCAAAATCATATTTTTCATACAGCTCAAGCTCTTGAGCCATATCCTCTAAAATTTCGCTCATACCGCAGAACTGGTCGTAGACCACCCCCGCACCTCGCTGATCCTTCGATCCGCCGCCGCGTTGGCCTGGTAGCCGGTATAATATCGGTTGACCGCTCCCACCACCTCAGAAAGCCTATTGCACCTTTCCCGGAAATGCTGCGGAAAATCCTCTTGAGTGATTTTTTATGCTTCCCTTTTAGCGCCTGGGTCAAATCGTTAAAGGCGTTCATGGTGTTGGAGTATTCCTGCTGCCAGCACAGCGCCTTTGAGGCCGCAGCGCCCGCATACCGACGTAGCTGTTTTCTGATACACCTGATTTAGGTCGGAGACAGAAATCTGCTTCAGCTTTTTCGACACCTCATCCACACAGCTGGATACGTCCGATAAAGTCTTTGAGGCGAAATCCAGCCGCATAATCACGCTTCGCCGCATACCGTCCACATTTGGCTTGTCCACCTGGCGGTGCTCATCGCCATACCGGTAGCGAAGATCGGTACAAAAAGCCACAATAGGAGCATACAGCTGGCTTTTGTTCAGCCTTTTTAGATCGTTCAGCGTCCACCGGATAGCGGCTGTGGCTAAAATTGCCGCCAAATAGCGTATCCCCTCGTTTACCGCGCCTGGCAGAAGGCTTCCCACAATTGTTCCAGCAAGCCAAAATAAACGACCTGCACCAACAGCTTTGCCAGCGTCTGGGAGGCCAAGGTTTCCCGCAGAATTTCCTTGGAATGCCGTTTTGTTCCTAATGCTCCAATTGTTACCCCTTTGGTCCTCAAAATCATTCACCAACCTTTATCATATGCCCCCATTATAAGTCTTATTCCATATTTTTCCTGTCTGCCAGCAATCCAACTTCATCCAGCTTTTTGCTTTTTTAAAAGAAGCTCCTTTTGGTTTTCCAGCGTCTCATCCAGCACCAGCTGGAGCAGCCGGTTGAGCGCTTTTCCGATTCCTTTCCCCTCAGGGTATCCCAATCGGATCAGGTCTTCTCCGTTGACGGACAGCTGGCTTAAGGAACAGCACAGCCCCTGACCGCGGATTACCTCCAGCCATTTCAAAAGCTCTGGTTCCTCACGAAAACGAAGAAGCTCCTCCGCCGTTTCCATTCCTAAGAGGAAAACTAATTTTCTCGCCTGTCTCCTGTCAGTCTCAAGGGGGACTTGTCGGTACCGCTCTAACGTCGTGACTGTTCTGATGGTTTTCCATCATACCGCAGCCTTTCCAGCGCCCGCGCGGTCTCATCGGGAGTACAGCCGGAAAAGACGCCGGCCAGCCGGAGCTTTTTTTCCGCCGGCAGCCAGCTCAAGGCACTCCGGCGCTGGCCCGCCTCCGGCAAAAACACCTGGAAAACCGGGAGATACTCTGTCAGCACCTGTTCCGCCCACTCTCCCAGGATCAGCTTGGAAAATTCCGCCTGAAGCCTTTCCGGCGCGATCTTTT